>Ga0163163_10002790_pt1 | contig 14756 bp, 6 predicted proteins | sample S65metaG_FD_119766 | JGI IMG/M metagenome (GOLD analysis project Ga0163163, IMG submission 119766) | Switchgrass rhizosphere microbial communities from Kellogg Biological Station, Michigan, USA - S6-5 metaG | ecosystem: Host-associated > Plants > Roots > Rhizosphere > Soil | place: USA: Michigan... | reverse complement strand
TGCCGTATGTTCCATCGTGCGATTCGCGGGCACAGTCCGCCCAAATATCTCAGCTCGGATCACGATCCGCTGTATCGATTCCACCAATGGGAGGCTAATCTTCGGATCCTCGAGGTCACCGAAATCAAGAGTGTTCCTTACGTGCGCTTTCGCATCCCTTCGTGGAGCGACTGATCGGCCCGATTCGCCGCGAGTATCTCGACCGCATCTTATTCTGGACCACAGCCGATCTGGAGGCGAAGCTAATAGATTTTCAACGTTACTATAACGGCCATCGAACGCATGCGGGGCTGGAAGGGCGCCTGCCGGAACCTGCGGGAGGAACGGCATCACCAACTGGTCTCGACTCGTACCGGTGGCGGAGGCACTGTCGAGGCTTGTACCAAACTCCGATAGCCGCTTGATCCTGTTAATTCGCCATGCACAGGTAGGACGCATTTTAGGGGAAACGTTGTTGCTGGAGATCGGCGATGTTGAGCGATTCCCGTCGGCACCACATCTGGCCAGCTATGCCGGACTCGTTCCCACAGTTCACAGTTCGGGCGGAAAGACCTGGCATGGAAAGGTGCTACGCAGTGCCAATCTCCAGCTCGATTCGGTCGTCCTCGGCTGCAGGGACCGCGTTCACAGCCCTTGCCAGTTGCACTCCCGTCAATCCCCGCCGTCTGGGAGCCCCAATTACGCTATGTGGTCTCCGTGTCTTTGTGTAATCCAGAGCGTCTCAAAACTTCAAAGTCAGCGACATCTGCCACAACCTAGGCACGTCCTGCCCTGTGATCGTCCCGAATGCCGAACTCGTCGGGTTCGTATTCGGCGCGAACAGGTTCGGATGGTTGAACGCGTTGATGCACTCCGCCCGATACTGCATCCGCACGTCCTCGCGGATCACGAACGATTTGATCAGCGAGAAATCCCACCGCGACTGCCCGTCTCCCCGAATCCCGCTGAAGCGCAGCGGCGACACTCGGAGGTTGCTCGCCAGCGCCTGCGCCGAGTTCTTATTGAACCCCGCATCCACGTTGAACCACCGGTCCGGACTGCGCTGGTCCTTCGACAGCTTCACGTTGTCCGGATCACCCGTGAACAGCGTCCACACGTCGCCGAACGCCAGCGGCGGCCCGCTCTGCCGCTGCACGACCCCGTTCAGCTGCCAGCCGCCGAGCAGGAACTCTACCGGCCGCGACCACGAGTCCCCAAACCGCCGCCCGCGCCCGAACGGCAAATCCCAGATTTCCGTAATCACCAGGTGATGGGTTCGGTCGAGGTCCGAGATCGATTCGTATGGCAGCGGATCGGTCGGATTCAGATACTCCGTCGCCTGCATCGCCTTCGACCACGTGTACGACATCTGCACCGTGTACCCATGCGAAAACCGCTTCTCGATGCGTGCCTGCAACGCGTGATACCACGAGTACCCGACCGGCTCCTCCACGCTCACGCCCGTGAACTGCGGCCACGGCCGCAGCAGGTTCGCGCGCGAGATGTTGGTCGTGTAGATCGGCGCCGTCCCGAAAAACGGGTTCGGGAACGACTGGCTGAGGAAGTTGATCGTCGTCGCGTCGCGTGTCGGGCTCGTGCTGAGGTACTGCGCCGGCGTGTTGTCGAGTTGATGGTTGATCCCGACGCGCGTCCCGCGGTTCCCCACGTACGTCGCCTCCACCAGGAATTGCCCCGCCACCTGTTGCTGGACACCGAACGACCAGCGCTGCACGTAAGCCCGCTTCCGACGCTCCGGATAGAACGTCACCGACTGCCCAAGATTCGTCGAGAGCCCGCCCTCCGCGCCCCGCGGAGGCAGCAGCCCCGACGGCAGCGGGTTGGCATTCGTCGCCACGTACGTCAAGCCGCTGTTGATCGACGCCTGGATCGGCGTCGCCTGACTGAATCCCGCCTGCTGTCCCGCCGTCTTATTCACGCCGGCGGTGTCGAAGAAGATTCCGTACCCGCCGCGCAGCGTCGTCCGCGGCGCCAATTGGTACGCGAAGCCGAGCCGCGGCATAAAGTCCCGCCGGTCCGCCTCCCAATAAGTCCGAGGGTTTCCCCCTGCCCCGGCGAACGTCAGACCGCCAATCACCTTGAACTGGCTTGGCGGTAGTTCGGGAATCGGGCTTCGTGCGTAATTCGCCTGCGCCTGCGCCGCGATTGGGCTCGGCTGGTCGAACGCGAAGTGTGCCACCGACCGGTTGAACCGCTCGGTCACAGGCGACTCGTACTCGTACCGCAGCCCGACATTCAGCGTCAGCTTCGCCCCGACCTTCCAGTCGTCATGCAGGAAGATGCCGAACCACTTGTCCTGCTGAGCGTAGCTCGCCGTCCGGTCCAACTCGCCTGCCGGCACGCCTAGCAGGAACGACGCCATTTCGCCTCCCACGGTCGGCGCCGCCGAGTTGTCGAACGGTCCGCGGGTGTACGTCGTGTCATAGTTCAATACCGGGGCCGTGTCCATCTGAAACCGGCCCAGGTTCTGCCGGTACACGCGGAATTCGGGGCCGAACCGCAGGTTGTGGCTGCCGATCAACTTCGTGAACGTGCCCGCGAACGAGTGCGTCAACGACGACGTCCCGCCGTCCCCACTCTCCCAGTTCCCGAGTTGCGTGAGCGTACCCACTCTCATGTTCGGAAACGTCATCAGCGATGGGTCAATCAGGTTAGTCAACTGCGGCGAGAAGCCAAGCGACGACAGATTAAACCCGCGGCTGTTGCGCCGCTCCAGGAAATCGCCGAACTCCACCCCGTACCGGAAATTGAACAGGAAGGTCGGGTTGAAGACGTATACGTCGTCGAACGCCGCGCCCTTGTTGTGCCGGTTCAGCACGATCCCCGCCGCGATCGTATCCGGGAAGGTGTGGTTCTTGTTCTCCTCCCAGAAATCCGAATGCGCCCGAACGAAGATACGATGGTTCTGGTTGAACACGTGGTCGACGCGCCCGAGGTGGTCCCAGGTTTCTTCCTTCGCCGACGGCGTGTAGAAGTAGTTGTTGGTGAAGTCGCGATTTCCCGGCTGATTGGGCAGCGGCCAGTACTCCAGGATCTTCCGCGCCACCGGGTCTAGCCGATTCGACGGGATGAGGTTCCCCGCGACCGGCTGCCGCTGGAAGCGTCCGCCCGCCACCGCCACCGTCGTATTCGGGTCGTAGATCTGGTACTGCGGGCCGAGCGCCAGGAGGCCCGAGAGGTCCCCTTGCCGCATGGCCGCCGTGGGCACAGTGCTGGTGAATGACTGCGGCACGCCGAACTTGTTCGCGCCATAGCCGTAGAACCAAAACGTGCGGCTCCGACCGTCGTACACCTTCGGCAGCCACACCGGACCGCCGGCGACGACCCCCCACCGGTTGTCCGTGTAATGCGGTGGCTTCTGCCCGGCGCGGTTCTGGAAGACGTTGGGGGCGTCGAAAAACGAGTTGCGCAGTGCCCATTCCGCCTGCCCGTGCAGCTGGTTCGTTCCGCTCTTAGTGCTGACGTTCACCACCGCCCCGACGCTGTGGCCCGCGCTGGCGTCGAACGGCGCCGTCTGCACTTTGAACTCCGCCACTGCCGCCGACGGCGGAATGAAGCCCACCCGCGTAGACCCGCCCTCCGCCTGCGTGTTCGACACGCCGTCCAGCGTGAACTCGTTGTTGTATGTGCCCGCGCCGTCCGTTGCGATCTGCGAGTTTTTGTTGATAGAGAACGACCCGGATTTCGCCAGCCGCATGTCCGTTGTATTGATCACTCCCGGCGCGAGCTGCACCAGGGACATGACGCTGCCGCCAAACGTCGGAAGATCGAGGATGCGGCGCTGATCCACTACCTGGCCCAGCGAGGCGCTGGCCGTGTCGAGCAGCGGCGCGTCGCCCTTGACCTCTATCGACTCGGTCGCCTGCCCCACTTCGAGCTCGATGTTGAGCTCCACGCGGTCGTTGATGCGGAGCTCGATGTTGTCCCGCACCGACCGTTTGAAGCCCGTGGCCTGGGCCTCGATCCGGTACGTCCCGGCCAGCAGGTAGGGAAGAGTGTAGTTCCCGGATTCGTTGGTGACGGCGGCGAGCTCGACTCCCGTTGCGGTGTTGACGGCCTTGACTTGAGCGCCTGGGATGCCCCCGCCGGTCGAATCCATGACCCGTCCCTGGATAGCCCCTCGGGTCTCCTGCGCGGACGCGGAGAAAATCCCGAAAAAGAGAAAGAAGCAGGCTGTGATCTTTCCGAATCGCTGCATGGGTTAATTCCCCTTCGAGTGACTTCATTCTATTACAGAGGCCGCATCAGGTTATCATGAGCAGCCGTGGAAATGTCTGAGGCAAATGATACGCTAGGGCAATGCCTAGGCTCGATATCCCGGACGGCGTTTCGGTTTCGCCCTGCTGAACGCGGCCTTACCCGGGACCGCCGCGGCGCAGATCGCTCACTTGCCAACGGACCCGGCCCCTATGAATCGCACCTCGCGAACCTCTATCCATTCGTAAAGCGGCAGGCCGGTTCTTGGCCGGTCGCCCTTTCATTCCTGCGGCCGGAATTTCGTTCCCTGAAGAAGTGGCAGTCGCGTGCGCACATCCGAGTCCTGGAAGCATTGATGTACAAGTTCGCCAAGGTTCAAGTGTCCGCCGCAATCGTCCGGCGCGCCGATCGGGGGGATTACACGCTGGAATGCATCCGGCCACAAACCGCACCCGAACTCCGGGTACCGACGTTTGTCCTGATTCCCAAGAAGGCAAACAGCGACCAGGAGGAAATCAGCCAATCGTGCGTGATTCCGTACTGCCCGAGAAGGTGACCTTTTGGGGCAGGCAACCCTTGTCGGGTTTCCGCGAGATTCCACCCTATTTAGGACGGGTTCGTTGTTCCCTTAGAGCCGCAAAATTCCTCCTGGTCGCCTGCTGCTCCAGGAGGTCCCGGGCCCGTGAGCGTTACCGAGCTCGTTCGCTCGGCGACAATATTGAATTAGTCCAAGCTCCCCGGGTAGATTACTCGGGTCCAAACAGTTGATTTCGCCTGTGGTGGCAGTATTTGAAATCGCCCCCGCAAACGTCTTCACCGCAAGCGTGACAAGACGGCTTTCGGCACCTTTGCCACCACGTTGATCTGTGGATCCACCATCTCGGCAACATCATACTTGAGCACCGTACCCATCACGAGCGCAATCTCATTGTCATTTAGGTGATAGTCGGCCGCCAGCCACTCGGCGAGTTGCGCAGTGGCCACCTGTAACGCGTCGATCAACGACCCGGCGATCCCCATCGACATCAAGTAATCCTTGTTCTCCAGGCGCGGGTATGCGGTAGCCGACCCTTCGACCAGTTCCACCGTGAACTCTACGTCGAGCGAGGTTTCGAGTGCCGCGCCCGTAAGTTCGGCGTCGCCCATGGCGGCGTGCCCGTCGCCGAGAAAGAAGAGCGCTCCCGGCTGAAATACCGGCAGCATCAGGGTGGCGCCTTCGTTCATTTGGTTGTAGTCCATGTTGCCGCCGAACGGTCCCAGGTCCACCGAACGGAACGACTGTCCCGCGGCGGGTGCCGTCGCCAGACAGCCGATCATCGGCAGAATCGGCACCGTATACTCGCGCATGCGTTCCGATGGATTCGCCAAGCGCGCTATCCCCGCTGCGCGATCCAGTTTCCACTCGCTGCTGAAGCCCTCCGCGTACTTCGCATTCACCGCCCACCCCGGCGTGACCGCGCGCAGGCTGACGCGCGAGCCGCTCCGCGCCGTGTCCCGATTGGGCCGCACTTTGTTCAGATGCACCACCAGGGTGTCGCCGGGCAGCGCACCCTCAATGTAGAAGGGGCCGGTCTCGGGATTGCCGCCCGCGGAACGCCGCGTGAGCGTTGCGTCCAGCCCCCCGCTGTCGATTGTCCACGTGCGCACCGTGTCGCCAGGAAATACATGCAGAACCGGCGCGATTGCAGCGGAGTAGTTGGAGTAAAACTCCTTGGGTTCAAACTCCCACACCTTCGGACCCTCGGCGCGTTTTGGCGGTCGCACCAGACGCCAGGCGATAGGCCCGCCTCCGCCACGGCGGCCCTCAGCGCCGCGGGTTTCTATGTTGCCGTCGCCTGAAACCTCGGCGCCTTCCACAATACCCGCAAGTTCGCCCGCCGGTTTGCCGTCGCCGTTCCGCAAAGTCAATCGTACTTTCGATCCCGTGAGCTCGCCTTCGATGCGTAACTGATTCCAACGTCCCACCAACGCCCCGCCGTCCACTGTTAGGGCTACGCGTGCGTACTGGGGCTCTCGCAGAGTAGCGCCGCTCATCCGGGCAATCCAGAGTCCCGAAACATCCGTCGCACCGAGAGACGAGGCGGCGACGATTAAGTAAATGCAGGTGAGTCGCATAAGCCTCAGAAAACCACTTTCATCGCCAGTTGCATATTGAACGGTTCTCCGGGTCCGATACCCGGTTGGCCCGCGCCGCCCGCCGTAGATCCGATGATCCCGAGCGAACTGCCGACACGCGCGCTGGGGCTCCCCAGGTTCACGCGGTTGAAGATGTTGAACATCTCCGCCCGTACCTGCAGCTTCAGGCGCTCACGAATCGGAATATTCTTGAAGACGGAGAAATCGACGGAAGAAAAACCGGGTCCGTACAGTGAATTCTTCTGCATGCTGCCGAACTGTCCGCTGGCGGGATTTGCGAAAGCCCCGGGGTTGTACCAACGCAGGGTCTTGCCCGGCACAAACGTGTGGTCGACGCCCTGGTACGGGTCGCCGACAACATTGGCCCGCTCCGTCCCCTCGAGCGTGCCGCTCGTGGCCGACGCGGCGCGAATCGTGACCGGCCGTCCGGTCCGTATATACAGAAGGCTGTTGAGCTGCCAGCCGTGGGTCAGCCATTTCGGCCCACGCTTCCCGCCCGGCACGTCATACACGAGATAGCCTTTGAACTGATGGCGCACATCGTTGCTGCCGTTGCCGTAGTCGCCGCGGATGTTGTAGCTGTCCTGCGGCAAGCTGGAACTGCTGGTCAGCGTTTCCAGTGCGTGCGACCACGTGTAAGAGTATTGCGACGTCAGGCCATGCCAAGTCTTCACGCGGATTAAAGTCTGCAGCGAATTGTAGCTGGACGATCCGCCGCTTTCCAATTGGTCGATGGCGCCGAAGTTGGGAAAGCTCGAAAAGTAGGGCCGCGTTTGCTGCAGGTAACTGAACCCGTTGAGCGGGCGATTGATGGAGTTGCTTCCCAGCGCCGCCTGGTTGATATCCCGGATATACGCCAGATGCCGCCCGAGGGAGCCGACATACGCTGCCTGCACCATCACGTTGTCTCCCAAAGTCTTCTCCAGGTTGAGATTGAAATTCATCGTGTTGCCGGGCGTGAAATCGGGCGCTACGGTGAAAAGCCCGAAAATGTTACTGCCGGCAATCGCCAGGCTCGAGGGAAAGATGGGCTGTCCAGCCGCGAATGTGTAGCCGGAGCGTGCAATTGCATACACCGCGCGCGTACCTGTTGGATTGGCATCCACCCCAATTGCGCCATTATTCGACAGGGAACCCTGCGCTAAAAACGTGTTGCCGGACGGAGTATCCCAGAACATCCCAAATCCGGTGCGAAGCACGAGTCCGCCATTGACCTGGTAAGCAGCGCCGACCCGAGGCGCAAACATCTTTCTCGACGTCGGATACAGCCCCGATACCTGGTCGCCAACCACCGCCAAACCACCCGGCACGTCCGGGCGGAATACCGAAAGATCTCTCTTGTCATCGCTCAGCGGCGAGAGTGAATCCCAACGCAGACCCAAGCTGAGGTTCAGCTTGCGGCTCACCTGCCATCCGTCCTGAACGTACAGGTTTATGGCATTTTGGCTCACCTCCCGCCCAACGTCGCCGGCAATGATAGTGGAGGAAAACACGTTGCCGGTTAGAAAGTCCGCCAGCGCCACCACGTTCGTATCTTGACCCGCTTTGCCGAGCAAGCTCGACCACGGTCCAACTTGCCCGTTGATCGTGAAGTTACCGCGTCCTCCCCAATTATTCCCCGCGCCGGCGCCGATCTCATACAGCTGGATCCGCCGGTATTCACCGCCTAAGCGGATCTGGTGACGCCCCCAGAAGATCGACATCGTATCGCCGGCGTGCGCCGTATAATCTTGCCGGCCGGACACCGGACTGAGACCCGTCGGGTCGAAGCCGCTGATGGCGAAATTAGGCGATCCTGCCAGGCTCTGTCCACTCGCTCCAGTAAGAAAACCCGCTGCCGCCGGGTTGGCCGAAGTGTTGGCGTCATGAAACGCCTGGTGGAAGTAATTCACACCTAGCAACACTTGGTTAGTGATAGTGGGCCGGAGCGTGGAATTCAGAATCGCGGAATAGTTGTGAACATGCATCGGACCCACTTGGTAATAGTCCGGAATGAAACTGCTGAGCGGTGCCGTCTGTGTGCCCTGGCCGACATACCATCGCAGTGACAGGCGATTGCGATCGTTGAAGCTGTGATCCACTTTTGCTAATCCGTTGTTACTGATACCCGTCTCCGGCGTTGTGGCGAAGTAGTTATTAGGTGAAGCCGGTCCCTCTAGCACATAGGACGGCCACAGCATAGTGAGCAGACTCGCCGATACAGGGTTCACCGCGACACCATACTGCGCCATCAGCTCTTTAGCCGCCGCCTGGTACGCATAAGATGGCTGCGTGGTCAGGCTGCGTTGCCCGATAATGAACTTTTGCTTCTCGAAGGTGACAAAGTAGAAGGTCTTGTCACGGCGAACCGGACCGCCAAAGGAAGCGCCGTAGTGCTGATTGCGCAGCTTCAGTTTTGGACTGCCGGCGGCTGCAAACGGCGAGTTCGCCGAGAGCGCCTCGTTGCGATTGTAATAATAGACGGTGCCGTGTAACTGATTCGTGCCTGACTTGATGATCAGGTTGACCACTGCCCCGGAATTTCGACCCACCTCGGCGCCACCCTGGCTCTGCACCGAAAACTCCTCGATTGCATCCAGTGGCATGAGCACTCCGGGAATGCTCTGAATGCCACCTTGGTTGGCGGCCGACGAGTTGTTCGCCGCATCGTTGTTGTCTATGCCTTCAATCTGTTGGTTGATGCCGCCTGAGCGCGAGCCGTTGAACGACCCACTGCCGCCGTAACCGGCAAAACCCGGCGCAAGCGCCACTAACTGAGTAAAATTGCGTCCGTTGACCGGCAGGCTCTGTACTGTAACGTTGGGCACCGCATTCGTCTGGGCCACGGTGGTGGTCTCTAGCGACAGCGCCGCTGCCGAGACTTCGACGGTGGACGAAAGCTTGGCTACATTAAGCTTCACCGGCAAGTTATAGACCGCACCCGCCGTAACCGTAACGCCGCTGATTTTCACCACGTCGAAACCGGGCTGTGTAATCGAAATGGAGTATTCACCCAAGGGAAGATCGTGAAACGCGAATTCACCAGCGCTCGAAGTCAGCGTCGAGTACAGTTGGCCCGTCGCCACCTGTAGCGCCTTGACAATGGCGGAATTCAGGATTGCGCCTGATTCGTCGGTTATAGTTCCTTGTATGCCTCCGCGAAATACTTGCGCAGTTGTGGCGGTGATGCCCAGTAACGCTATCGCCAGCGCGACAACGACCCTCTTCATCAAGTTCACCTCTGAATGGAATTGAGTGATGGAATCCAGCTGACAAGGCGGGAAGGTGCTTACTTTGTACGGGGCACGGCCAAAGCCGAGGTACAGTAGACGAGACTGTTAGATAACAGTAGTGCCAAGCGGCAAGGACGTCCAATTAATTCATTGAATGGGGACAATAAGCCACGTTTATCGCGACTATAGGTGCGCCTGCTAACAGGCGCGGACCTGCCAGCTAATGACGGTTTCCGGCTTTGACGATGGTCAGGGAAGATCTCCAAGCGCTCCAAACTTCGCATAGCCAAATCCGGAGGAGCCGATCTGCCGACGTCAGTTTGGGCGCACACGGAGTTTTGACTACGCTCTGAGCGTGTTCAACGCTCAGTTTGAGGAGGTTAGCAGTGCCGCGGCCGGAGTCGCTAAAAACGCGTTCTTGGCGGACCAGATTTCAAGAGCAGAAGGCAAGCTACGGTTCCGATGTGGACCGTTTCGAGGATACCGTTTCGAAGCCTTCATCGTTGAAGTGGGGGCGGGAAAAGCACGTGCGCAATTGGTACTGCGGACGCATCGGCGTCCAGCGAATAATCGGTCCGTCACTATAAAGAGTTGGCCAACGTCGAGCTAGTCCCGATTGTCGGGTGCGGCGAGCCGGCTGTCGAGCTTTTCTAGAACTTAAACCGAAGGCTGAATTCCACGTTGCGCGGTAGATTTGCTTGCGGATTCGAAAACAAACCATAGGTGGAAGCGGTGGGGTTCGTCCCTAGACCACTTAGGAGATGCCGGTTAGCAATGTTGAAGGCCGAGCCGCGGAACTCCAGAGTCTTCTTCTCGCTACGCAGATTGAATGTCTTGCTCAGTGCCAGATCTTCGGCCAGTTGTTTGCGATTGCGGATTCCCGGAATGATGGCCCCGACGTTGCCGAATACGCCGTTCGCGGGCTGGATGAACGCTGCTTTGTTCAGGTAAGGGCTGTTGGGGTTCTTAGGATCCCAGTCGGGGTTGTAAAGGGACTGTCCTCCCACATAGACGCAACGGGCGGCTCCGGCGCCAAACAGGTTCTGGCCGCAGGTAACACCCAACGGCGTGCCGCTCTGATAGTGGTGAACGGCAGCAATCCTCCAGCCTCCCGCGACGGCATCGAGAATCGGATTCAGATTATTGCCGAACGTCTTGCCCTTGCCAAACGGGATGTCGTAGATATAGCTCAGCGCAAAGACGTGCGTGCGGTCATTACTGTTGAGGTCCTTCTCGCGGTTCTTTACATACACGTTCGGAGAAGTGTTATCGGAAAGCCACTTCGAAAATGTATAGGACGCCTGGAAGAACAACCCATGGGCGAAGTTATGCTGTAGCTGGGTTTCCAGGGCATTGTATGTGCTGTGTCCACCGTTTGTAGTTCCGCTGAAGCCTTGGCTGTACTGTGGGTACGGATCCAGCGAGGACCCTAAAGTCTGAGTGAGCGGATATGTGTCATACGGTAGTTTGAATCCATTGGCGATCAGAACCTGGTTGGTGGGCACGCCGGACGCGTTGACCACTGAACTAAGCGGCTGCGTCAGTAGATTCCCATATATGGGGATGTACTTGGGATCGAGCTGATTGTAGTTCTGGCTGGACTGAATCTGATTTCCGTAGTTGGCGTGGAAACTGGCTCGGGCAACTGTCGCGGGCGTGAAACTACGCTCCAGAGTGAAATTGAAATCATAATTCTGCGACACCTTGCCATCGGAGTAGTAGCCACCCGGGTTCGAAAAGTTAGTGATCGTCGGGTCAACCCTGGGCGGTGCGGCCTTGGCGATGGCATCCGCATAGGGCAGTAAGCCGGCAGTCGCATTATTCTTACCGTTGGGCAGCAACGTGTTGATGCCGGTGGAGAGCTGGTTCGCCGGGGCGCTATAAGAACCGCCGAAGCCGCTGATGGAATCGAGCGCCGCGCCGTCCTCCTTATTCGAGCCGTAGAAGATCGCACCGCCAGCGCGAATGACCATCTTGGAACCGATTTGGTAGGCCAGACCCACTCGCGGTCCGAAGGCTGTTCTGCGGCCCTCCAGAAGGGTGGTTCGCCCGGTGCGGCCCGGGCCCGAACCGGCGAAGATCAGAGCGCCCAGGAGATTTCCGGCGCCGGGGTTGGGCGTGGTGGGATCGAACTGGCTGTTCCATCCATGCGGCTCGCGCTTTGGCAACGGCAGGTCATAGCGCAGCCCTAGATTCAGCGTCAGCTTGGAACTCACTTTAAAATCATCCTGAATGTAGCCCGCATAATACGGGTACACAAAGTTGGCGTTGGAAGGAAACGCAAAGCTGCCGCTTCCCACGCCGAGCAGGAACGAAGCCAATTCGCTGCCATTAGTGCCGCTGACCGAGGGATTCCCCGTGGCCGCAGCGCTGAAACTCACGAGGCCGCCGCACGTGTTGCAGAAGTTGCCGTTATAGTTCTGGCGCATGTATTCGAAGCCGAACTTGACGTTGTGCTTACTGCGGATCCAGGTCATGCTCTCTTTGATGTTCCAGGTTCCGCCTAAGAGAGTGTCGCTTTTGGTTGTATTGAAATTGCCAAAAGTGCCGACGGAGTACGACGTGTAGAGCGGCGAGAGGTCATAGGTCGGAACACCCGGCAACTTCGTGGCGATACCATAACTACCCGTGGTGTTCGATCCCAGACGCACGTTCGGAGCCTCGGCACCATTCCGTTGGTTGTAGTTGAAGTTGAAGTGATTCAGCAGAGTGGGCTTGAAGATATAGTCCGCGGAAAAACGGACGTACCGGTTGTCGTAATTTTCCTGAAAGCCTTCTCCTTCGGGCCCCGGAATTGGACCCAGGCAGACGTCGCAGCCGTTCAGGTACTGACGGCTGAACATCCCGTTGAGCCGGAGCTTGTCGCCGTGGTTCCAGTCGCCTTTGATGGAATAGACGCCCTGCCGTTCCCCGGGGGTGCGCGACCCGGTGTTGACCACCGCGTTGTTGTTCAGGAAAGCGCTGGGATTCTGCGGCAGCGGTTCGTAGCTCAACAGCGTTGCGGCCACCGGATTAATCAGGTTCGCGGGAATGATGTTGCCTGGGAAAGGTACGCGGTTATTGGCGTTCGCCAAGACGTTTCCGGATGAGTCGAAGGGGTTGTAGATCGCGATCGGCTGTCCGTTTGAGCCGAGATTGCCGTTCAGATTTCCGGCGCGTGCCTCCGCCGTAGGCACACTGATCAGAGAGTTGGAGACAATGTCCTTGGCACGTGAGCGCTCGCCGGCGAAGAAGAAGAAAGCCTTGTTCTTGCCGTTGAAAACCTTGGGGATCCATATCGGACCGCCGAAACTGGCGGCTGCAAGAACCTGGTTGTGTACGGTCTTGGCGGAGGGAAGCGGCGCAATATAGAAGAAACCGTTTGCATCCAGAGCCTGGTTACGAACCTGTGCAAACAAGGTTCCGTGGAATTCATTCGTGCCAGACTTGGTCGCGTAATTCAGAAAGCCGTTGCCGGTTCGGCCATACTCGGCGGGATAGGCACTGGTCTGCACTTTGAACTCTTCGACGCCCTCGACGCTGACCACGCGCATCTGAGGATCGTTCCGGCGTTCGCTCTGCGATTCTCCTCCATCCACGAGCAGGCTGGTGTTTGAATTTGACGATCCGCCCGCGATCCGGGGCGCGCCCGCAGCAGTATCCGGATCCTGGGTCAGATCGACCACAACGCCCGGCGTCAACGACGCGAAGGCCACATTGCTGCGCATGCCGCCGCTGGCGAACAGCGGGAGGGATTGAATGGCGCGAGTATCGATCACCTTTCCGAGGTCGCTTCGTTCCGTCTGCAACAGGCTCGCACTCGCCTGGACTTCCACGGATTCTTGTACCTGACCGACCTCCAGCCTGATATCGGTACGGCTGATGGTATTGACAGCAACCGTGACGTTGGACAGTTCAACCTTCCGGAAACCCGGCTTTTCCACGGTGATGTGATAAGTACCGGTTGACAGCGATTCGAAATTATAGCCTCCGTCCGATCCCGATATGAACGCCCGCGTGAGGCCTGTGCTGGGATTGCGTAGAGTGATGGAAGCGCCCGGAACGGCTGCACCAGACGTATCCGTCAACGTTCCGCTGATACTGCCCCGGTCTTGCGCCAAGGCCGCCCCTACTGTGAATAGAAGCGAGAATATCAGTTTTGCTCTACCCAGAGCCCGTGCGTGATGCAGACTTAGCATAACCCCTCCCTCGTGCGTGCGATTTCGACCGTGCAGATGGACTGTGGCGGAGTGTATCGCTAATAGATTGATATTAAAAGTGCATTTCGGCATATACCTTTTGGCATAGGTACCGTCATGCTTTGAAGTGCAAGATGCCGCGCCGAAGGGCAATGACTACGGCGTGAGTGCGGTCGGACGCCCCTAGTTTGTTGAGGATGTTCTGAATGTGAATTTTTACGGTTCCAACCGCCGTACCCAGGCGATCGCCGATTTCTTTGTTTCCGAAGCCCTGTGCGACAAACTCCAGCACCTCTACTTCCCGCGGAGTGAGCGCCGTCTGCGGCAGATGATCGCCGAGCCTTCCCGTAATTTCGCTTTGCGTGAGGCGCTTACCGGCGTGGACCATGCGAATTGCCCGAACGATTTCAGTGTGCGCCATCTCCTTGAGCAGGTAAGCCCAGACACCGGCCTCAAGCGCGCGATAGACGTCCTGATCGCCGTCATAGCTGGTCAAGGCGATGATGCGGGCCCCGGGGGCGTGCTTTAGAATCGCTTTACTAGCGGCGATGCCGTCAAGTTCGGGCATCCGCAAATCAATCAACGTTACGTCCGGACGTAAGCTGCGATGGAGCGCGACTGCTTCGGTACCGTTGCTGGCTTCTCCGACGAGTTCCATGTCTGCTTCGTTTGCCAGAATCGAAGCGATTCCTTTACGCATCGCAGGATGATCATCGGCGTACAATACACGGATCCGCGCTAACGGTTTCATTGGGCCGCCTCCCATCCGTTTCGTGAGGGTGAACCCTTGTCACCCCGGCCGGCCGGAACCAGGACGCTGACGGTTGTGCCCTTTCCAGGCACGCTCACTAGTTTGAGGTTTCCGCCGATTTCCGCGGCCCGTTCGTGCATTCCGATCAGACCGTAGTGACCGCGCTGCACGTCTGTGTTTTCCTGCCGTTCCATTCCTGAGCCGTCATCCCTCACGGACAGCCTTACCTCCGTGCTGGAGCCGGCGAGTGCAACCTCGATTGTCCGGGCGCCGGAATGCTTGACG
>Ga0163163_10002789_pt1 | contig 14761 bp, 14 predicted proteins | sample S65metaG_FD_119766 | JGI IMG/M metagenome (GOLD analysis project Ga0163163, IMG submission 119766) | Switchgrass rhizosphere microbial communities from Kellogg Biological Station, Michigan, USA - S6-5 metaG | ecosystem: Host-associated > Plants > Roots > Rhizosphere > Soil | place: USA... | reverse complement strand
TGTCGCCATGGTCGCAATCCCGCTCGCCATGGGCTTTGCCATGGCCTCGGGCCTGCGTCCGGAACAGGGCATCATCGGCGGCGCCATCGCCGGCATGATCGGCGCCCTCTTTGGCGGCTCCAAATATCAGGTGTATGGCCCCACCGCCGCTTTCATCCCAGTTATCGCCGGCCTGATGGCCAAGTACGATCACCGCGTCCTCGTGCTCGCATCCCTCATCTCGGGTGTCATCCTGGTCTTGCTCGGCATCGCGCGCTGGGGGCGAATCGTCGCCAAGGTCCCTCATTCGATTGTCGTCGGATTTACCATAGGTATCGCCGCCACCATCGCGCTCTCGCAGATCGGCGAGATACTGGGGCTCAAAGCGCGCATGCCCACTCACTTCTTCGAGAAGATAGAAGTTATCGGCGCTCACCTTTCTGAGATTAATGTCTACGCCATCCTACTTGGCCTGCTGACATTTCTCCTTACTAAGTACATCCTCAAGGTATCGGTCTTCATCCCCGCTCCACTCGTCGCCCTGGCAGTCACGTCCGTGTTGGCCGCGACCGTGTGGTCCGGGAAAGGACTATCCCTCATCAGCGATAAGTACGGCAAGATACCCACCGACTTCTTCATCTTCACTCCGCCTGCCGCATTGAAACTAACGCCTGAGTTCCTGACCGACCTTGCCTACTACGTTACGGCCATCGTAATCGTAGCCGCCATCGAGAGCTTGCTCTGCTCGCGCATGGCGGACCGGCTGGCCGACAACCGCGGCCTTCCCTTCAATCCCAACAAGGAATTGTGGGGCCAGGGGCTCGTCCAGCTGTTCGTCCCGCTAATGAACGGATTCCCGCACACCGGCGCGCTGGCGCGCACGGCTACCAACATCAAGCTTGGGGCCGTCTCCCCGCTTGCAAGCATTTTCAAGGCGATCCTCAAACTACTGCTGGCGCTCTTCCTGGCACGTTATCTCGAGGCCGTGCCCATGGCCTGCATCGGCGGCATTCTTTTGTATGTATCCACCGCGATGGTGAAGCCTGCCGAGGTCAAACAAGTGCTGGCGCATAACGCATTCCACATTTCGTTGATGGTCTACACGGCCGTCGTGGTGATCCTCACCGATTTCCTGATTGGCGTCGTCAGCGCCATTATCATCTGGGGCTTTCTGTATCGCTTCTTCGATAAACCCGTACCTGTGCAGGAACAACTGGCCGTTCAGAACTGAATCGCCGAAAGGACCCGCAATGAAACTCTTTGAGCGCGTATTGATCGCCGTAGACTCGGGCAGCGGGGGCATCGACCTGATTCGCTACGCCCGGACCATAGCTGGCGTCCTCGGCGACGCGGAGCTCTGCTTCGTCCATGTCCTGGGCTGGTCGTCCCGATCGCAGTTTCAATCTGAGCCCACCACCCATGCGCAGGCCTTGCAGCGGCTGTCCGAAGATGTCGCTGCAAACTTCGGCGCGGGCCGCACCCGCTGTCTCGTGCTTCACGGCAATGTAGTAGACAGCCTCCTCGAAACCGCCGCGGAGCTTGCGGCCGATTTGATCCTGGTCGGTCATGCCAGCGAACACAACGGCCGCCGCTCTCTCGCCCGACGCCTGGCCATGCAGGCGCCCTGCTCCCTATGGATGAAACCGGCAGGCCCCGTCTCCTCCGTAGGCCGGGTGGTCGCCGCCATCGATTATTCCGGACATTCCGCGTACGCGCTCAGTGTGGCAGGCCATATCGCACGCCGCGCGGGTAGCACCAACTGCCGTGCCCTCCACGTCTATCTCAACGAGGGATCGGCCGGAGTCGAGGAATACCGGGCCTCCGACCGCGCACGCGAACGCGAGGCCTTCGATCGCTTCACTGCCCCCCTCGATACCGCCGCGGTCGAGGTCGAGCCCCTCCTGGTGGAAGGCGTCAGCGTCGCCGAGTCCGTCAACCGTCTCGCCGAGTCGGATCCGCTGGATCTCGTCGTGATGGGCAGCCGCGGGCAAAGCCAGTCGGCCAGTATCCTTCTGGGCAGCGAGTCCGAAGGCGTCATGATGGAATCCAGGATTCCGGTCCTGATCGCCAAACGCCCCGGCGAGCGCATCGGACTGCTCCAGGCGCTCGTCGACCGCAAGTTCGCCCTGCAGGAGCCTCCCCGGTTCGGTTGACCATGCACAACTTGTCTCCCCTGCCGAGCCGGATCGCGTACGATGAGACCGTGCTTCCTTTCCGGCGGCTCCTGGTTGCTCTGTCCGGCCGCGACACCGACTGCGGCCTGCTCCGCTATGCCGCCATGCTCAACCGCATATTGACCGGAGCGGAGATTCTCTGTCTGCACGTGGCCGGTGACGGCGACTCCCCTGAACTTCGCCGGCGGTTCGCGTCCGGCATCTCTGAACTCCTGCCGGATGTCCGCTCGCAAGTGGTGGCCGGAGACGTCCTGGATTCCATTCTGGCAGTCGCCACCGCGCAGAACTCAGACCTGATTCTGCTTGGCCACTCTTCCGGCCGGCGCCGCCGCTCCCTGGCGCGCCGCATCAGCATGAAGTCGCCATGCTCTGTCTGGATAGCGCCCGCCGAGGCGCCGCCCTCCATAACCCGCGTACTGGTCCCCTTCGATTTCTCGCGCATCTCGGCCGACACGATGTCGGTTGCAACCGCGCTGGCCGAGGCCGCCGGCCTCGACGAGTGTCTGGCTCTCCACGTGGAGTTCAACCAGGCCATCGTCACCTTCGACGAGATCGATGAGATGGTTGCCCAGGATCGCGATCGCGCTTACGCACTTTTCATCGCGCCCATCAATCTGCACGGCGTCTGGGTGAAGCCCCTCTTCGTCGATTCCCCAAACGTCGCCCAAACCATCGTGCGAACCGCCGTCGAACAGGCCTGCGACCTCATCGTAATGGGAACTCGTGGACGCAGTCCTTCCGCCGCCGTGCTGCTGGGCAGCGAGACCGAGCACTGCCTCATCACCGCTCCAGTCCCGTTGCTGGCCGTGAAGCATTTTGGCGCGCGCCTCTCGCTTTTGAAGGCACTCCGCGACGAACGCCTTCGCAAACGCGGCGACGAACGCTATACGTAACTTTGTGTCCAGATCGGAGCCTTATACCAGTAATTTGGCCCGTCTTGTAGCCCGCATCTGTACATAGCCTGGTATGCCTTTGCATGATAAGTAGTTAAACCACACAATTTGCGCGCTGCTTCCGCTCCGTTGCGGCACAAGCAACCGTTGGCGGAGCCCCCATGTGCCAAACTCAAAGTATGGTCGATGAAAAGGAGTCGGGACGGTACTTCTTACCTGTTTTGGCGACCGGCTTCGCACTCCTGGTTGTGATCCTCCTGGCGTCGGGATGGGTCGCCATCGATTCGATGCGTTTTGTCGAATCCGACGCCTCCCGCTTCGTCAGCGAACAGCAGGCAACTGCGCGCCTCATCGACGAAGTGCAGAGCGAGGAAGGCGACCTCAGCAGTGTCTTCTACTCGCTTGCCGGCGGCCAGGATGCCGATCGCACCATCCTGCTGAAGCGCCTCGATTCGCTCGAAGCGGCGCTCCGCCGGACCATCCAAGCCGGCGCAGCCTCCAGCGACTCACGCCACTGGACGCATGTCCAGCGCGCGGCCGACCTGTTCATGGAGGAAGGCCGCTCCACCATTCGTTCCGGCCGCCCGCCCTCCAGTGCCTTCTATCAGACTCATCAAAACCTGCTTGCCGCCATCGCCGACCTTGCCAGTTCCAGCTTCGCTCCCAACGGCGTGGTGCAGGCCGAGCGCGAGCGGCTCTCCTCCCGCATTCGCTACTCCCTTATCCTGCTGGGAATCGCCGTATTGGTCGCCATCCTCGGTGCCGTCTTCACCGTCTATTTCGTGAATCGAATGTTCCTGCGCCTCCGCTGGCAGGCGGTGGAACTCACCGACCTCTCCTCACGCACCATGGCGGACCAGGAGGATGCCGCCAGCCGCCTCTCCCGCGAGATGCACAACCATTTAGGACAGACTCTCAGCGCCATCGAAGCCAACCTCGTCGCCATGCAGAATGCCCGGGCCTTTCATACCGGACGGCTGGAAGATGGCCTCGGCCTGGTGAAAGATGCGGTGGAGAATGTTCGCGAGATTTCTCAGCTCCTCCGGCCTTCCATCCTCGACGATTTTGGCCTCAACGACAGTCTCCGCTGGCTGGCCGATAACTTCGGCGAAAGAACCGGAATCACGACGCTCTATTCTTCGTCGTTCACCGGCCGTTTGGATAACACCATCGAGACTCAGTTGTTCCGCATCGCACAGGAAGCGCTGACCAACGTGGCGCGTCATGCGAATGCGACTCAGGTTCGGATCGAACTCGCACACCGCAAAGACGTCCTGTGCCTGACCGTTAGCGATAATGGGAGAGGCATGGGATTACCGGCGGCGACCAACGGGATCGGCCTCGCCGGAATGCGCGCGCGAGCGCGTGTCGCCCGCGGCACCGTGTCCGTAGATTCGCGGCCGGGAAAGGGTGTCCGGATCCGGGCCGAAGTCCCCCTCCGGGAAACTCGCTATGTACCGCAAAATTCGCATACTCTTAGCCGATGACCACCCTGTGGTCCGCCAGGGCTTCAGGCTCATCATTAATCAGGAACCCGACATGGAGGTGGTGGGCGAAGCCAGCGAAGGCGCGGAAACCGTGCGCCTCACGCAGCAGTTGCGCCCGCACGTGGTCATCATGGATATCGCCATGCCGCACGTCAATGGCGTGGAGGCCACGCGCCGCATCACCGAAAACCACCCCGAATCGAAGGTCATCATCCTCAGCATGCACAAGGATGCGGTCTACGTTCGCGAGTCGCTCCGCGCCGGCGCCAAAGGATATCTACTCAAGGATTCCATCGACCACGATCTGCTCCGCGCCATACGCGCCGTGGCCGACGGCAACGGCTTCCTCAGTCCCGAGGTTTCGAGTACTGTGCTCGAAGACTATCAGCAGGTGGCCGACCCTTTTGATCAGCTCACCGCGCGAGAGCGGGAAGTCCTGCAGATGCTGGCCGAGGGCAAGGTGGCCAAGGAAATCGCCACCGCTCTGGACATCAGCGTTTATACCGTTGACGCCCACCGGGGCCGCATCATGAAAAAGCTCAGCCTGCACAGTTCCACCGAAATCGTGCGTTTCGCCATGCGCAAAGGCCTGGTTCAATGAGTGGGGCAGGCGCTTTCGCCTGCCAACTAATCCTGGTCGACCCGTCCGGCTATGTATTATGGATGATTCGTGACATGTTTCGAGAAGCCGAAAGCATGAGGGTGCCGGTCGGTGGCGCCGCATGAGGTGCGTGCCGTGAACAAAGCGCTCTCCGAGCTAACAGCGAACACGTTGCTGGTAGTGGGCGCGTTGTTTCCGATCGTCAACCCGCTCGGCAACACTCCCATTTTCCTTTCACTCACGCGCGGTCTTTCGGGCCAGGGGCGCACCAAGCTCGCGCGAGCCATTGCCGTGAACGGCCTTGTGCTTCTGGTTGTGTCGATATTCATCGGCACGCACATACTCGGGTTCTTTGGGATTTCGCTCCCGGTCGTACAAGTGGGCGGCGGGCTGGTGGTGATCTCTACCGGGTGGGCATTACTACGCCAGTCCGATAACGATGCGGCGGCCGAAGACGCCAAAAAACCCTGCAACGAGGCGACCTACATGCGCCAGGCCTTCTATCCGTTGACTCTGCCATTGACCGTGGGCCCGGGTTCAATCGCTGTGGCCATCACCGTGGGCGCCAACCGTACCGAGGGGTCGGAATGGCGTTGGCCGCTAACTGTCGGGATGCTGATCGGAGCCCTCATCATTGCCATCTCGATCTATCTGAGTTATCGTTTCGCTGAGAAAATTGCGGCATTGCTGGGGGAGGCTGCGATGGATGTGGTCATCCGCCTGTCGTCGTTCATCCTTCTGTGTATCGGTGTGCAGATCTCATGGAACGGACTGAGCACTTTACTTCGATCGATTCTGCCCCGATGAAGACTCGTGCCCCGGCGTCTGGTGTGCACTGGATAACGCCGAATTCGTCGCGGCTTCCAACCCCACGACGCTTTTTCCGCTGCCATGTGGCGCGGAATATGCAATTTCCCGGGGGGCGTAACCCGCCCACGATCGCGATGAACTAGACCGGATGTTCAGGTTAGGAAAGAGGCAGGCTACTGCAGCTTCGCGTACTCCGGCTTAGCTTGCTGGTAGATCGGGATATCGGTTGACTCACCAACCGTGCCCGCCGCCTGATTGGGAACCGCTGCCAGGACGGCAGCCTGGCGGTTAGCTGGCGTCTTGACGGGTTCTGGCTTTACGATATCGATACTACCTTTGATATAGGCCCCGTCTTCGATAAGGATCCGAGCCATCCGAAGGTCGCCCATCACTTTGGCATCCCTACGAATCTCAATTCGGTCGGTGGCCTCCACGTTACCCTCCAGCGTCCCCAGCACTACCACCTCACGCGCCTTGACGCTGGCATGTACCGCGCCGGTGGGGCCAATCGTGACCTTATGATCGAGCGCCTCCACGGTTCCTTCCAGATCGCCATCGACAACCAGATCTTCCTTGCTGTAGACCTGGCCGACAAACTTGACTGTTTTTCCGATAGTGGCGGAGCCGGCGAGCGAGTCGAGCTCGGCCTTCGCCATGAGAATGCTGGACACGGGTGTAACCTCCTTTCCAATTTCCAGGGGATTTGTCGCCTGCGAAGCCGAAGCCACCACTGGACCAGGTGAGGCATCGCACATGGTGGTTTCCTCTTCCCGGCGTTTGTTCCACATTGACTGCCGGCCTCCTGGGGCCCGTAAGAGAATGACTGCATGCGGAGGCGCAGGATTCTTTTTTCCTTTCGGTGGCCTGAGCGTCCGGTTTCTGATTGGCGCCCCGATCGGCCTTGCAGCGGCTCATTGCCAAACATGAGCCTATCTTGATCCTTTGTAGTCCGCACAAATTCCGTTCAGCCGCCAGTTCTACATCACGTAACGTCGCGTGGCGTGTAAGGCTACGATATCGGCTCCTTCCGGGAGAATGTCTTCAAGATCGGAATGACCCGTCGGATGGAGCCGATGGAGCGAGGGTTCGGCAAAATGGTCAAGGCGTTGCGGCATTGAAAACGGTCTGGATAAGCAAACCGGCAACAACGGCAACCAAGAAGCTTGTCAGAGATCCTAGGATCAGGTAGTCTGCCCAAGCGCGGCGTTCTACGTCCTTGGAGCGGATTAGTCCCTTTGCAGCAAAGAAGAAAGCGAGAGCTGTGTACTGGCCGTTGGCGACGAACAGGACAAGGATCAGCCGCTCAATGTTGCCGATCAGGCGTCCGTGATTGAGATCGATAGCATCAACTGGCAACGCACGTTGCAGATCAAGCGCGCTGTTTGCGGCCAGGCTATGGGGCTGTGCAACTTCTGGCGGAGGCATTGTGCCGGCCCGGTCAAGGACTCCCCGGACTATTAATGTGCCACCGCGGACGACGAAGATCATGAGCGCGGCCGCAACTGTGTACGCCGAGATGAGACCTTCCGAGGCTGGTAAGCGAAAAAGTCCCCATCGCACCTGCATGTCAAAATGCGCGATGAGAAATTGGGCCGACGCCGCAAAACCGATGTTTCCCGCAAGCTCCAACTCTGGAATGTACCGGGTGGGCACCCACAGCCAGCGTGCAGCCGGCAAGATTATGCAGCCGATAAACATTGTTCCCGCCAGCAGTAGTCCTGGCCACCTCCCGGCGACCGCCATAGTCATTGATGCAGCTCCCGTCGCGCGAAAAAGGAACCATCCCAGACGTTTTGCCGTCGCTCGTGAGAAGGAATTGCGATGCCCGCTTCGCGTTGGGTCTGCACTCACCAGATAGTTCGTCGCGTGCCAAATCAGCAGCACCTCAGCAAATAGCAGAGACGGGGAGTGCGCCGCGCCGGTCATGGCCTTCCTTCGCCGGCCAAGGCGCGCAACAGTGTGCTCCACCCTTGTTCGGCTTCGATGTATGCCTCCCAGCCCGCCAGCGACGCGTAACGGGACACGGCCTGCTTGGTTATGCCAAGTTCCTGAGCAATGTCAGTCCCTTTCCGTTTGTCGTGCAGACGCTTTACCACCTGCCGTTGTCGTGTGGGCCATGTATCCCGCTGATGATGGAGGACGCGGGCAAGTCCGTTCAGAGCCGGATCGAGTGTCGGCCCAAAGCCTGTGAACACACCTCCCTTCAACTTACGCTTCTTGGCGGCTTCGAGGGAAGAACGGGCACTATGAAACGCCGGCCCATCGACGTTGATCGCATAGTCCTTCACAGATGTGTAAATATCTCCGAATCCAAAGCCCAGGCGCAGTTCGCGCGCAGTGAAAAGTTGCTCGAGCGTCCAAATAAGGTCGGGAATAATCTCAGGATTTTGGAGCAACCCTTGGAATTCATCTCCCAGGGTGATTACGAATTTGGCGCGCAGATGCTTTCGATAAAGCTCGTTGAGTCTCTCAATCAGTTCAGTGAATTCCTCCTGGACGCTAGAACGCTGGTAGGGAGAGAGCGATCGCGACGCCACCATGTCGGCGATCACGGCGACGTAGGGTCCCGTGGGTGGGTGTACGGTTGAGATTCCATGTCGCACGTCGTTTTGTTGACTAGGCACCAATCAATAGTATATTGTTTACTTAACGGGAAAATCAAGCCACAAAGCCGCTGGTATTCCAGTTCGGGAGGCCATTTCCAATGCTGAAAAGGTCCTGGCTGTTTCCAACCGGGCTTTGTTGACTCCCCGAGAGTCAATACTATAGTATTGACCGGCAGACCAACGAACGGAGAAGTCATAGGATGCGGTAAACGACCTCGGCCGAGTGATGCAGATGTCGATACGTCTTCATATTTGAACGCGAAGCTTTCCGAACTGCGGTTAGCCCACGAATTCCAGGAGAAGCGCCAGGCCGAGCGCGAAGAGCAGAGGCGCATCCGCGAGAGAATCCGTGAAGAGGAAAAGGCACAGCGCGAATTTGACAAAGCCCGAAAGGACGCCGAAAAGGAGGAAGCCCGCTACGAGAAGGCGCTGGGAGAAAGCCCGTGCAGAGGCGGCCGCGGCCACAGGTGCCCAACTGACGAAACTTACGGAACAAATTGCGGCATTCGACGCGAAATTGGATGAGGCCCGGAAAGCCAAGCAACGAGCGATAGCCCGGGCACAGCTCACCAAGTCTGGCTTTGTATATGTGATCTCGAACATCGGCTCCTTTAGGGAGAAGGTCTTCAAGATCGGAATGACGCGTCGGATGGAGCCGATGGAGCGCATCTCTGAACTAAGCGACGCCTCGGTTCCGTTTCCATTCGACCTGCATGCCATGCTGTATTCTGACAATGCGCCTGAGCTCGAAGGTGCACTGCATGCGCTCTTTGAAGACCGTCGCCTGAATATGGTGAACCGCCGCAAAGAGTTTTACCGGGGGCGTGGAACTGAATGAGGTTGAATCGTTCGTACGCATCCAGAGGGCTGAGCGCCCAATTCATCGATACGCCGGAAGCGAAGGAATTCCGTGAAACGATGGCGCTACGTGCGGAACAGGCGGGGAAAAGCGAACCGGGCGAAACCATGCCGGGACGATTCGCCCCAATTCTGTTTGCAGAAGCGGCCGCTCAATAGAGGGCCGACAGAACTTTGGTTTGCGCGTTTTATGGCAGGTGGTCGTGGCGTGCCGTTGTTGGATGGTTGGATGCTGGCTTCCCGGTACTAATCTCCAGTCCTTACCGTGATGCCCTGTCAGGAATATCATGAGCTTACGATGCGAGAATTCCTGCGGCGGTGGATGTCAGCACGGATAGCAAGAGTTGCGGCGGCTGGGCATGGCGTCGTGGTTGCCGCCCGCGCGGTTCCGGTGTGGCTTTCTGCTATTGGCGTGGCTGGAGTTGTCGCGCTTGGGTTTACGATGATTCAAGTCGACGAGTACGCTGCCGCGACTGCGTTGTGGTGTCTAGGCTTTGTGGTGGTCATGGCAAGAGCCGTGGCGACGAGAGGGACCACCTGGCGATACGCAAGCGCCGTTGCGTTGGTGATGACCATCATTCTGTGTCGGTGGACGGGGATAAAGCGAGGGGAAAAGCCGTGGTCGGCGTTCGCCACGCTGAAAACCGAGCATTCGCGACCGCCCGCGCAACGCGAGATCCAGCAACCTCCATCAGTGCATACTAGCGCAGTACCGCTGGCCTCCGTCCCGGCGTCGCGAACCGCTCCTCTAAGACCGGCGGTGGAGGTCGTGTTCAAGGAGTCTCCGCGCTTGACGCCACTTCGAAAGCTTATCATCAAACAATCCGTCAATGACTATTACTCCTATCTCAAACGATTGCATATCGATCCTCCACGCCAATTCCCCCCAATTGGCGTATCGCACAGCGGCGTGCGCTCAACGACGTATCAGGGATCATGGACCGTGTTTGATCAGTCGATCTATCTTCCCGAACGATCCCTCGAGAACCGCTCTGATATTGCAAGCGCGTATTCCGCATACACGTTCGATGAACTACTTGGCGCGCACTTTGTGCCGGGGCAGGAGCACGAAACTGCTCATCGCATCACGGCATCGATTATCTTTAACACATATTTCTTCTCAAATTTCGAGGGGCGGCCACGCTTTGCCCGTGGGCCAAGCGGCGAATGGGGCCAGGCAATATGGGCCCTGCGACGGATGGTAGGGGTGGACTACGTCAATCGCGCGATGGTCTACGCGCTCAAATGCTTCGGCGATAAAGAGTACTTTGCGCCCACGAACGATTTCAATCTATATTTCTCGTCGCGGTTCTTGCGTGGCGAGATGGTTATCGACAACCAAAACGAGCATGCTCCGGCGAGTCTTCAGTTCTTGCGCACAAAGGGCCTCGTCGCCCAGAACTAGACCCGCCAGAGCCCAGCGCACTGTCCCCGCGCGCCTGCGCACCTCCATCCTTGGGATCTCTACCTTTTCACTCAGGAACGCTTTGATAGATGTGCGGTGGAACCTGTGAGCGCTACGGATCGGGAACGATATCGCCCTTGGGTCGCGGATCGCATGCGGACGTGTAGTTGCCGTCCCACCGATTGACATTTTCCCGGCGACACTGATCAGCGTCAGGCGTTATACATCCTTGTGGCCCGCGATCACTCTAAATCAGGCGTACATCAGTAGTAGTGGAGGATGTATGTGATCCTTGTGATAGAATAAGTGTCGATTTGATCCGGTGTTTTTCGGCGACGCAGTGAAAACGCCATCATGCTACGGGAGGCCAGTTGACCTAGAAAGAGGATTCTTCATGCGCTTCTGCCATCGATTTTGGCTTCGGCTTTTTCTATCTGGACTGACCGCGACCTTGTTGCTGCCCTGCGTTTGGTGTGCCACAATACCCTACAACGTAGAGTCTTATGAGAACACGCTGAACGGCCCCCTTGGAACGGGAACTCGCCCACTTGGTCCATGCGAGTCTTTATCGTATGTTAGCCAAGTTTTGTCCGTTTCAAACTGCTCACTCTCGCCAGGCGTCGTAGGGTCGGGGAATTCTCTCGCCACCTTCAGCGGATTGCATGCCGACTCCTCTCTCTCGCTTACGAATGCCACCCTTCCAGAGGGCATTAGTGCCTCCAGTTATGCGCGTACCGTGGACACTCTCGATTTGCGGGTGTCATCTCCTTTAGGAAACACCGGCCCGGTTTTCGTCGGGTTCACCTTCGCGATAGATGGCACGCTGGTCAACCTCGGACTGACCAACGCAAGAGTTACATTTACGTTCGGTTTCAACTATGACGGTGGCGGCATTCCAGGTGTTTCCTCCTTTCCCTGCTTCTCCGGCCCTTTTGGGGGGCTAAACAGTTCCACTCCATCGACCACTGTAGCTATCACCTGCTCCACGCCTCTTTATCCGGTTGATTACTTTAACCGGTACTCGTACTTCTTTTCCCTGTCTGCGCAAGAGCACCTCGACCCGTCCGCCGTTCCCGTGAGTGGTTCAGCTTCTGCGGCCTTTTTCAATACGGCTGTGATTACATCAGTTCAACCATATGACGCAAACCTGAACTTCATGCCGGACGCAGTCATTTCAAGCCTGGGTAATAACGGAAGTCCTTTTGTAAATGCGCCGGAAGTGCCGGAGCCTTCGTCATTCTCTCTACTATACGGAGGGCTTGCCCTTTTCACGCTTGGTCTGATTAAGCGACATTGCTCTCAGACTTAGCGGGCCGTCCCCCCTGAGATGTGAAGCACTCCGGGCGCATTGAGTTCCATGGCGCGATCTGTGTTGCAAGAATCCGATACTATTTTCCTTGTATTGCAAATCTGGCGATCTCTCAAATTCGGCGACCCCAAGAAACGGCGTCCTCCACTTGCAAGAATCGAGATTAATCGGCCCTGACGACGCAGTCGCTGCACATTCACCCGGACGTATTGTCGCCGATGCTGAGACTGGCCAGAGCGCGATGTCGGGGAAATGAATCTCCTGCATCGTGCACGACCCGGAAGGCCGGACAGAATCCCGCCGCGATTTAACCTGCAATGCAGCCTGTCAACTTTCATCATCCCTCTCCCCACGCGGCGCAACGAAGCAACTCCACAATCTCAGCTCTCTGCATTTTCTCAGCCCAAGCGCGAGGTGTCGCCCACGCCTCAGCGTCCGCCTCTACGGGATCCGCGCCCCGCGCAAGAAACAGCTTCACCATCTCAACCCGCCCCCATCGGCATGCCCATCCCAGCGGAGTACTCCCGAGCAACTCGTCCCGAACATCGAGGCGCGCTCCCGCATCCAGCAAAATCGTGGCGAGCTGCACACCCACCCCGTGATCGCGCGAAACCGCCTCGTGCAGCATCGTCTGCCCATAGTCGGTGGCGCGGTGATGCGGCCCGCACCGCGCCAGGATCAACTGAAAACACTCGCAACACTCGGCCTGCTGCTGAGCATTGTAGTCTTCATGGCCGGGCACCGGCCGCCATAGCATCCAGAACCAGCGCGGATCCTCCGGCGCCCAGTCCACCTGTTCCAGCGCCATCCGGACGATCTCCGCGCAAAGCGCGCTTGCGCCGCCCCACAACAGTTGTTCTGCCACCGTGCGCCCCGAGAAATCGTTCGGCTCCAGGTGCACCTCGATTTCCCCCGCCAGCATCTTGCGCGCGATTTCCGTCTGCCGCGCATAACCCGCCGAGCCGGGGTCGATCCACCCGCCGTACTTTTCGAGCAACGCGATCAGTTCGGAACTGCCCGCCACGTAGGCGCGGTACGTCGGCGAGCCCGCTGTCCATACGTTCGCATTCGGATCGGCGCCGCGCTCCAGCAGCAAGCGCGCCATCCCGATGCGGTTCAACACCACGGCTTGAAACAGCGGGCCGCCGGCCGACCAGCTCTGCTCGGCGAGGGGGCCCACCTGTGTGCGTTCGTCCGGATCCAGACCGAGGTCGAGCAAGTGGCGCAGCACCTCCGCGCGATTGCCCTTGACGGCCGCTTCCAGCACGCCCTTACCTTCCAGGTCCTGCTTGGAGCGTTTTTCTAAATAATCCCAGCGGCCCAGCGCCGCGGCGGAGATCGGACTCAGTTGAGCGCCGTGCTCCATCAAAAGGGCTGCCGCACCTTCGAACTTCTGGTTGTCGAAGACCCAGTCTCCGCCCCGGCCGGTAGCCGCATAGTCCAGCGGAGTCCAGTCTTGATGAGAGTTCCGGTTGACGTCCGCGCCTCGATCGAGCAGCCATTTCATCCACCGAAGCGCTCCCAGTCCGGCGGCCTGATGAAGCATCGTCCGGCCGTCCGCCGGGCACATCTCAGCCAGCTCGGGGTGCTGATCGAATACCTCCACGATCGCCTCTTCGCTACCGGAATCAAACGCCTGCTGGCATTTGCGGACGGCCTCCGTGGGACCGTTGGGGCCGCGCGCTCCCCGTCTCTCACGAGCGGCCCGCAGCACGCCCGCAATCTCGTCGTACCCGCGCTCGCGTGCCAGCGTGTACGGGCCGGTCGCGTCCCGCTTGGGCCATATGCCGCCGTCCGGGCCGGCGCCAAATTCCACCAGCAGCCTGGTCATCTCCAGATCGCGCTTCAGCACGGCCATGTGCACCGCCCGCATTTCGCCGCGGCCCAGATCCACAATCTCCGGACGGCGCGTGAGCAGCTCTCGGGCAGTCTGGAGATCGCCCCTCTCGACGGCCTCGTGCAATCGCAGCGCCGTGACGCCGTCCACGGCGGCCTCCAGTTTCGCCCAGCTTTCAAACCCATACGAACGCGCCAGCACGAATTGGGCGTCATCCAACGCAAACGTCTCGGGTGTCGCCGCGCGGTGATAGGCCGTGACCTCCGCGACCGCTTCCGCAGCCGATGCCCGATAGGCTTCCAACAATTCCTCGGCCTGGCGTTTCACTTGATCGATATCGGCATTCTCGCGCATCACGCGAGTTGGAGGCTTCTGACTCATATCAGCTCCCTTCCTGTCCGCACTTCCCGCATCTTAGGTCTTCTCTGCGCTGATCTCCGCGTTCTCTGCGTCTCCGCGTTGAAAAAACCTTGGCCAGTTTTCAGTCAGTGACACAAACAAAAAAAATCTTGACCTCTCATTTCTAACCACTTACTGGCATTCACCCCCGATTCCCCAAATCTCCCCATATATCCTCAAAGTAGGATAGGCCTTCAGCCTGTCAACTCGGAGTTATCCATATATGTCCTCCCAGCGTCAGATCGAAGCGAACCGCCGCAACGCGCAAAAATCCACCGGCCCCACCTCTGCCACAGGCAAAGCCGTCTCCTCCCTGAATGCCCTGAAGTCCGGCATCCACGCCAAAACCCTCGTCTTGCCCTCCGAAAAACTCGCCGACCTCGAGCAGCTCATCGACGAATAC
>Ga0163163_10002787_pt1 | contig 14763 bp, 8 predicted proteins | sample S65metaG_FD_119766 | JGI IMG/M metagenome (GOLD analysis project Ga0163163, IMG submission 119766) | Switchgrass rhizosphere microbial communities from Kellogg Biological Station, Michigan, USA - S6-5 metaG | ecosystem: Host-associated > Plants > Roots > Rhizosphere > Soil | place: USA: Michigan... | reverse complement strand
GTGGTCCTATACCTGCGCCAGCGCGAGCACAGTCTGGATTTGGTCAATCAATTGCGTACGTATGGTGTGATGCAGGAACGTGGCCTAAGCAAACGCGAAGCGAGTTTGGAAACAGGGTACGGAGTCGATCGCGACTACGGCGTCGGGGCGCAGATTCTCCACGACCTGGGGTTGCGAAAAATACTACTGCTTTCGAATCATCCCCCCAAAGTAGCAGCGCTCGAGGGTTTTGAGCTTTCGGTGGTTGGCAATGTTCCGCTGGGCCAACCGCGAAACCTGGATGAGGTTTACCACCAATAGACACAGAAGGGCACGGCGATCTTTTTGTGACTTTTGGCGCCTCTAAGCGGCACTACGTTCTCTCCCTCTAAGAATTCAGAGTTCCCCGAGTCGCTTGCGGCTGTAAGGTTATGAGTGCAGAAAACAAGCCCCCCATAACAACACGCTGGCGTTATTTCACTCGTCGCCACGCGTTTCTGGCTGTCGTCATTGTCGGGGTTGGTGCGCTCGCTCTAATCCTGCTGGCGCTGTTTCTCTACCGGCTCGGTTTTGTCGACCGCTACGTCGCCAACCAAATAAAACAAACTTTTTCCAACTACGGCATACGCGCCGAGATTCGCGATTTCCACGCGAACTTCCCGCCCAACACTGTCGAGATGGCAGGCGTCGAGCTCTACGATTCGCAGACCGGCGACAAAATAGGAAAGATCGATCGCCTGTTGGCCACTATCAGGGTCGAGGATCTCTATGCACTAAATCTGCAGCGCAACATCAGTCTCAGAGATCTGAGAATGGAAGGACTGCAGTTGTGGGTTACGTTTGACGAACAAGGTCGCTCAAACTTCCGCAACATCCACATTCCGCCACCTGAACCAAACCGGCGCATTCTTTTCGCGTACGAGGCCGCCACGATCGAGATCGTCAATGGCCTGGTCTATTACGGCGACGTGCGTCATGAGATTTCCGGCGAAGCGCGTAACCTACAGGTAAATGTGCAACCGCCCGATCCGAACATCCCAATCGGCACGCGGATGACCGGCCTTACGCTTTTCTTCTCGAATTCAACGTTCACTTACGACGAGCGTCCCATTAACAACATCGACGTACAGGCACGCTTGCGTTTCAACCAGGAGCGAGCTGAGATTCAGGAGTTGGTGTTGAAATCGCCCGTCGCCGAAGCTCACATGGACGGCGTGATGGACGACTGGCGCGCGCTTCGTTACCAGATGAACGTCAAGTCGTCTGTTGACCTCACGCAACTTTCCGAAACGATGAAGTCGGGCACAGCCGTGCGTGGCACCGGGAATTTCAGTGGCACGATCGCGGGCGAGGGAGATCAGTTCAAGATCAACGGGCAGATCCAGTCTGACGCGCTCGCTGCCGACAATTTGCGATTGCAGGGATTGAATGTCAGCGCCAGCGGCTCAGTGCAGGGCAAGAGTTACGAGATCAACGGTAAAGCTGTGGCCGACTTGCTCAACGCTGGCGATTTCCGGATCGACTCGCTCCAACTTGCCGGCAACGTCATGGGCACCGGCACGAACTTCCGTTGGGTCGGCGAATTGCGCGCCGTTGCGGAGCGAAGTTACGGCACAACCATGACGGGACTGATCCTTCGTGATGCTCGCGCCGAAATGAACGAAGGTGTCTTGACCGCGTCGTCGAGCCAGTTCAACGCGAACGGCCTGTCTGCCTCCGGCGCCAAAGTAAACGGCATCACTGCTTCAAACCTGCAAGTGCGAAGTCAGAACGACGTCACCACCGGCACGATTGCAAACGTCAAAGCGGGAACGATTACGGCCTCGGGCGCGCAGGTTAAAGGCGTCACCGCGAACAACATCAATCTCGAAAATCGTGGCGGTGTGACGAGCGTGGTGGTGAAAGACGTGCAGGTTGGCGCCACGAGCGCAGCCGGCGCGGAGATCGGCAACATCAACATCGCCGGTGTCCGACTGTCGGTGCGAAATCAACGAATCGAAGGCTCGACCGCCGATATTGACGCCGGCACTGTCAAGTTTGCAGACGGTCAGGCCGACAACGTCAAGCTCGCTAAACCGGTGTTTGTCGTTGAGCCCTCCGGCAGTTATCGCGCCAGTGCTGATCTTAGTATCGGCGGCGGCGTGATGGGCCGTATGAACATGGGCCAGGCGCGTGCGAACGTGGTCGCCACCAACCGCGAGATTCAGTTCAACAACTTCACCGCCGATGTTTTCAAAGGGCGCGCGAGTGGAAACGCTCGGGTCGCGATCGGAAAAGGCGGGACGTCGCAGGTCAGCGCTGATTTCAACGACCTCGAGGTATCTGGACCACTCACGGCTTTGGCGGGCAGCGCCGTTCCACTTGCGGGCCGCGCGACAGGCAGAGTCGATCTGACATTCCCTGGTACCGATTTCAAACTCGCTTCCGGCACAGTCACGACTCATCTGACCGCCGAAGCCGGCGACACGGGCGACAGGATTCCGATCACGGGCGAAGTCGCGATGCGCGCGGATCGCGGCACGTTTGATATTCAACAAGTGAACTCGCACACACCGGCAACGCGCCTGACCGCGAGCGGCACTTTCTCTTTCGACAACGATTCTAACCTCCAGGTTAATTTGAATTCGACGAACGCGGCCGAACTGCAAACCGTTCTCGTTTCCTCCGGACTGTTGCCCGAAGTCGAACAGCAGATGAACAGTTATGGAATCGGTTTGGCGGGCCAACTCACCTTCAACGGCAACATACGCGGCCGGCTGAATTCACCAAATCTCAACGGAAATTTCTCGGTCGGCTTGTTACTGGTTAACGGCAACGAACTCGGCGCGTTGTCGGCGTCGGTGGCGATGAACGACGCGGAGATAAGAATTCCCGACGGTAGTTTGGCCGAGCGCGATGGTGGCGGCGTGCGGTTCTCGATGGTTAAGCCGCGCACCGGTGAAAACAATATCTCGATCGACGCCACGCTCGATCGTTTCAGCGCGCGCAGTTTGTTGGCAGTGTCGCCGCTGAGCGCAAATCAGCAGATCACTTCCGACACGCAGTCAGACATTTCCGGACAAGTGAAAGTTACGGGAATTCCCGATGCGATGAGTGGCAGCGCCGATCTTCGCTTTGGGCCAGGCAAGTTTGCCGGTGAATCACTACAGAGCGCGTCGGCGCGGGCGACCTTCAACGGACCTGACATTCACGTCGAAAGTGTGGACGTACGTTTAGCTGCAGGTCACATCGTCGCTAGTGGCAATGTCAATACGAAGAGCAAGCTTTTCAACTTCAAAGGCAACGCCGAGAACATTCAGCTGGCGCAGTTGGCTGCTTTAGCGAACCGCCCGGGACTGCCGGCGGTGACTGGCAGCGCTAATTTCAGTGCCGAAGTCTCCGGCAATCTCTTTGCGCAAACGTTCTCTGCTTACCAGGTCACGTTCGACGGTGAAGGTCGCGATGTGAGTATCAATGGGCGTCCAGCGGGAACGATTGCACTCACCGGTCGAACGCAAAACCAACGATTAGACATCACGCTCACCAGCGGTCTGTTGGGTTCGCCGCAAGTCATCGCCGCGCGGATCGATCTCTCCGGCGATCGCCTTCCGGCAATTATCGAGACGACGCTCACAAACGCCGACCTGACCAACCTGTTTCAGATCGCAATGCCCGGAAGCGCGGTGCGTGTTTCCGGTCGCGCCAACGGAACGATCAAAGCTTCCGGTAACCTGATAGACGATGATGAAATGCTGTCGCTTGCCGGTTTATCGGGACAGGCTGAATTTAGTGAACTCAGTTTCCGTGTTGAAGACGTTCAACTCAGTGCCACCACACCGCTGACGGTGAAGTTCACTCCTAACGAACTTACCTTCGAAGAGACGAGATTCACAGGACCAGGTACAAACATCGTTCTCAACGGCACGCTCGCGACCGCTAATGGCGGCAGGCAAAACCTGGCGGTGAACGGCGACTTGAACATGCGCGTGCTGAACGGCGCCTCGCCTGATTTCTTCTCGACGGGCACTGCGGAGGTGGCAGTTCGCATCAACGGCAGTTTCGAAGATCCGCGCATGATTGGTACCGCTTCACTCAACAACGCTTCGGTGTCGGTGCTGATTGGAAACGAACGTTGGACCGTCGCGAATTTGCGTGCGGCATTGAGATTCACCGCGAACCAGGCCCAACTCGATTCACTCGATGGAACGATCGGCGGTGGCCGCGTCTCGGCAAGTGGCGGTGCTTTGCTCGAAGGCTTCACCGTCTCCGCATTTCGCATCAACGTGCGTGGAAACAACATGACGGTTCCGTTCCCGCCCGACTTTCGTTCGACGCTCGATGCTGACGTTGAAATCAGAGGTTCATCGCGTGAGCAGTTGATCAGCGGGCTCGTGAATCTGCGTCGCACTGAGTACACACAGGACATCGAGTTGGCGGACCTCATCAATCAGCGCCGGGGCGAGTCGATCGAAGAAGGTGCTGACATCGAATTGGTGCGCACGGCCGTGTTTGCCGCGCTGCGAGTGGAAGGTAGAAATGCTCTGGTGGTGAGAAACAATCTTGCCGACCTGGTTGGTTCCGTTTCGCTTCAGTTGGATGGACCAGTTAACGATCCGACGATCTCGGGAAGAATCACGGCGACGAGCGGCACGCTGAATTTCCGTAACGATCGTTACGACATCACGCGTGCGCTCGTCGATCTACCGCCGAATCGCAACGCGGATCCGGTCCTGAACATCCAGGGTGAATCGCAAATCAGAGGTTATCGCGTGATCGTCGGTCTTACTGGTCCACTGACTCAGCCGCAGGCAGCAGTACGTTCCGAGCCTGCCCTGCCGCAAGCGGACGTCGTTTCACTAATCACGACCGGACAACTTTCTTCGGGAGATACGAGTTCCTCTGTGCTGTCGCAATCAGAAGTGGGTGCGGCGACGAGCTTGCTGACCGACGCCCTTATTAACGCTCCCGCGCAACGAGCGACGAGCAAACTCTTCGGTCTGACACGTTTTGAGATTAACCCGATTATCGGTGGCACAACTGGTTCGACTCCCGCGGCGCGACTTACGCTCGGGCGCCGAATCAGCAAGGAAGTGACGGTCACTTATTCGACGAATGTGACTTCCGATCCAAATCAGATTCTGGCGCTCGAGTATCGCGTTTCGGATCGGCTCTCGTTTATCGCGCAGTATGAGCAGGCTTCCACCCGACGGCTGAGCGCTCACAACAATAACTTTAATTTCGAGATTCGTTTTCGGAAGAGATTCTGAGCAGGGGTGGTAGTTTAGGTTTGTTGCAGCAGCCACAAAGAGGCACACAAAACGCTTGGCTGAACCGGTATGTGCTTTGGCTGGTTGTCTGCGGTTTTCTTTGCGGAACCATCGCGCACGCGAGCGTCGCCCGCAACACCAGGATCGAAGATTACGAAGGACGACAGATCACCGGCGTCGAACTCGTCTTCGAAGGAACGGCCAACGATCCCGCGGTCCAGGCTGATTTCATCTCGTTACTCAAAGTCGCACCTAACACTCAGTTTTCCGCCGTACACGTACGCGAGTCGCTGCAGGCGCTTTTCGATTCCGGACGTATTTCCAATGCGCGGGTGGAAGTAATTGAAGAAGGCGCAAACAAAACTGGTCCTGTACGGCTGCGTTTCGTGGTTCAGCGACAAGTTCAGATCGGCGACGTGCGTGTGGAACTGGTCGGCACAGTCACGGGCTCACCAATCTCGGTCGACGAACTGCGCGCGCGCATGAATTTTGTGCAGTCGAGCAATCGTCTTACCAAACAACTCATCCTGCACAACGCCGATGAGCTCCAGGTTTACCTGCGCGATCGTGGTTATTTCAACGCCACGGTCGAACCGGTCGAACAACTCGGTCCGCGCGGTATTCGCGCCACCGTCACTTACAAGGTAACTCCAGGCGAGCAAGCCAAAGTCGAAAACTTCGATATTCAGATCGCCGGTTTCGATCCCACTCAAGTGCACACTACGCTTGTGCTCCAGCGCTCCGCTCCTTTCACACGCGATGCATTGGCGGAGGACGTGAAGCGTGTGCGCGATGCATTGGTCAACAAAGGTTTTCTTTCGCCGGTGCTCGACGACGCTCGCGTCGAACGCGATGCGGAGAAGAATACAGTCACGATTTTTCTCAAGGGCGTGATTGGGCCAAAGGTCGACGTCGCTGTTAAGAACTACGAGATGAACGAGAAGACGCAGCGCGAGTTGCTGCCCGTTAAGCGCGAAGGCAACATCGACTTCTCCGCCATCGTCGAAGGCGCGCGTCGCATCCGCAACAAGTTGCAGGAAGACGGTTTCTTCTTTGCGGAAATCACGGAGACCTGCACCGTCAGCAATCCGCCGGCTGATCTCGGTCCCAACGGCACGGCCGAGACTTGCGAGAACCTCAATCCGGTTCCGTTAACGGGCCACAACGTCAGCATCGAGTATCAGGTTGAGAAGGGAAGGCGCTTTAGTCTGACCGACATTCGCATCGCCGGCACGAACCACCTGTCGATCGCCGACGTTGAAGCAGATCTCAAGACGCAGAAAAAGAATGCTATCGGTTTGATTCCGTTTCTCGGCTACGGTCATGGCTATACCAGCCTGACGCTGCTCGAGCAGGACCGTCGCACCATCGAGGCGTTCATGCGCGACCTCGGATACCGCAAAGCGACGGTGCAGGTGTTGCAGGGTGTCTCGATCAATGCTGACGACCTCATCATCACGTTTCAAGTTGACGAAGGCCCGCTGACCCGCATTGCCGGTGTCGAAGTAAAAGGCAACCAGATCCACACCGACGAGCGCATCCGCCAGGAGTTGCACACAGTCATCGGCGGTCCTTATTCGCGTTCTCAGGCGCGTGCTGACGGCGAGCGAGTGGCGAATCTCTATTCACACGAAGGTTATGTCAACGCGCGTGTTGATTTCTCGGTGATCGAGTTGCCGAAGAAAGGCGATGAGGAACAAGTCAGGCTCGTCTACACAATCGCGGACGAAGGCGACAAAGTTTTCATCAACCAGATCATCATCAACGGCGTCACGGGCGATCAAAAAACTCGTCGTACCAAACGTGCGGCCATCAGGCGAGCGATTCCGATCGCGGCCGGTGACGTGCTTCGCGCCGATCGAGTGTCGGATGCGGAACGAACCCTGTATCTCACCGATGCGTACCGGCAGGTCGTCATCCACACTGAGCCCGCGGGCGAAAATGCGTCCGGTTACCAGAGACGCGACGTCATCATCGACGTCGAAGAGAAAAAACCAAATGTGATGGATTACGGCGGCGGCTACTCGACTGACGTGGGCGCACTCGGGTTGTTTGAAATCAGCAACGTAAACCTCTTCAACAAGCTGCGCCAGGGAACGATGCGACTTCGCGCCAGTGGTCGTCAGCAATTGGTGCGTCTCGAATATTTGGATCCGCGGTTCGCGAGGTACAACAAGACTGAGTTTGCGCCGCTGGCGCTTTCGCTCGAATACCAGCGCGACTCGACGATCACTCGTTTCTTCCGTTCGGCAATCGATCGCGGCACGCAGGGAATTGTGCAAAGGCTCGACGAAGATGGGAACCCGATCGACATCTTCGGAAACCAGGTAAACGAGCCGACCATCAATCGCTTCACCGCAGCCATCGAATCACAGCGTGTGCTCGACAGGAAAACACGCACGATCATCTTCGGACGCTACAGCTACGAAGACGTTCGTCTCTACAACCTCGAGAGTCTCGTGGTCCAACCGATTCTCCAACCCGACGATAAGGTCCGTCTGTCGAAGCTTGGTGTTTCCTTTGTGCGAGACACGCGCGAGCGGTGTGAGCCCGGCCTGCTAGGTAGAAGTGTTGATAGCGATGACGAGCCCGGCGCTCCGGGTGAGGTGTGCCGTTACAACCAGGTTGACGCGACGCGCGGAAGTTTTTTCAGCGCTGACTATTCGGTTGCGCTGCGGCAACTCGGCGGAAACATTTCGTTCAATCGTTTTCAGACGACTTACCGGCAGTACCAGAAAGTCCGAGCCCTGAGAAACACTGTGTTCGCCGCGAACCTGACGTTGGGTCTGGCGAACCTGTTCAATCCGCGTGACCGCGACGAGAATGGAACCATCGACGAGATCGATTTGACGTTGCCGATCAGTGAACGTTTCTTCTCCGGTGGCGCGACCACGCTGCGCGGGTTCACGTTCGAAGAGGCTGGTCCACGCCAGGTCGTGATTCCCGAAGGTGAGTTTCGAGATCAGAACAACAACGTCGTGTTTTTGAATCCGTTCACTGTGCCTGTCGGTGGCAACGCGCTTGCGATTGTGAACCTCGAAGCGCGCATACCGCTCACGCGGTCAGTGCAAGTGGTGCCGTTTTATGACGGCGGCAATGTTTTCCGTCGCATTGGCGATCTGTTTGGCAAAGAAGATACGACGCCCGTGCCGCCCGGAGACATTCTCGCTGCGATCAATAAAGCGAATCTGCGGGCGCATTGGGCCAACACACTCGGCCTCGGCTTCCGGTTCCAAACACCTTTTGGCGGCGCGCTCGCGGTGGACTACGGTGTGCTGTTGAATCCGCCGGAGTTTTTGATTCCGCAGCGTGGGCCGAACGGCTTTGACGGTACACCCGCGATCTTTCGTTTACATCGCGGCAACTTACATTTCAGGATTACGCAGACATTCTAGGTACACGGATGACACGGATATCAAAACCGATTTTCACTGTTTTGCTGGGCGTGCTTCTTTGCGCCTTCGCCCCTCTGTGCGCCGCGCAGCAGGTCGTGGATAAGATGGTCGCCACTGTGAACGCGGGTGTCAGAACAGATCTAATCACTTATTCCGATCTGCTTTGGCAGTTGTCGTTGCAGCCGGGCACAGTCCTCGACAATCCGACTTCGGCGGATCTGAACCGAGCCCTGCGCCTGTTGATTGACCAGCGCCTTATCCTTCAGGAGGCTGAGAAGATTCCGACGATCGTGCCCACTCAGAAAGAAGTGAGCGACGCGCGTGACGAACTGGCGCGCAATTTTTCTTCTGCGAGTGAGTTTCAGGTGAGGCTGCAACGCGTGGGCCTGACCAGTGAAAAACTCGATGAGATCGTCGAGCAACGGCTCAAGATGGAAAAATATCTGGACTTTCGTTTCCGGAATTTCGTAGTGATAAGTCAGAAGGAGATTGCAGACTATTACACTCAGACTTATGTGCCGCGGTTTCGAGCGCGTTCTCCGGGACGCATCGTCCCGACGCAGGAACAAGCTCGCGACGAGATCCAAAAGATGATGACGGAAGCGAAAATTGAATCTGACACGGACGCTTTTCTCGATACGGCCCGTGAGCGTGCGGAGATTGTGATTCTGAATGCAGTCTAAGAATTATCTAAGGATCGGACTCGCGCTTTCTGGCGGCGCGGCGCGCGGCATGGCCCACGTGGGCGTGCTGCGGGCGCTGGTTGAGAACGATATCCACGTCGACTGCATTGCGGGAACGTCGGCGGGATCGATAGTCGGGGGCGCATTCGCGGCCGGGATGACGGTTGAGCAAATCGCGGAATTTGGCCGGACGCTGCGCTGGCGCGACATTGGCCGCGTCACGATGTCGCGGTTGGGCGTGCAGAGTAACGAGCGTCTTGAATTGTACTTGCGCGATCGTTTGCCCGTTTCGAGGTTCGAAGAGTTATCGATCCCGTTTGCGGCAGTTGCGACAGAACTTAAAACCGGCGCCGCGGTGGTGATGCGCGACACGGGCGACTTGCCGTTTGCTATCCGTGCGAGCTGTGCGATACCCGGATGGTACGTTCCCGTGACCGATGACAAAGGGCGGCAACTCGTTGACGGCGGACTGGTAGCAGTCGTGCCTGTGACGGTCACTCGTTCGCTCGGCGCCGACATTGTAGTTGCCGTGGACGTCAACAGTGAGGGCGCGACATTTCTCGGATCGTCGAGTTCCGTGGTCGGTGTTTTGTTGCAATCGATGTTGGTAGTACAAAGGACTGCTTCGCGCCATCAGATCGAGATGGCTGACTTCGTCATAAATCCAAGGGTCGGACATATTCGTTGGGACGAAGTCGCCCGCGCCGAAGAGTTGATGGCTGCCGGCTATGAAGCAGGGCTCGCGAGTATTCCTCAGCTACGCGCCCTGATCGATTCGGTCAGTAACGAGCAAGCACAAAAGCTGGCTTAAGCCTTAGGTGGCTTTTTGTGGCAATCCTCATCCATTAAACCTTTATTCAAATCACAAGAAATCTGGAAGCACTGAAGGACCTCGGAGCCAAACTCCGGTGTGCCGGGGTCTGCGGGCCATTCACCGATGGTTGTCGAGGTTACATCTGTGTCCGCTCCTCGAGGCGTCGCTCTGCGACACCGCTTTGTTCGACTTGGCTTGATCCTGTTCATCATTACGTCGGCAATCGGTGCCGACGCACTCGCCCGTTCTTACCAGTATTACTCACAGATTATCGATGCGCGGCTCGCAAGTGGTTACTTGACCAGCCGTCCCGGTTTGTATGCAGCTCCGCGCGTGCTGCAAGCGGGACAGAAGTTGTCGCGCGAGAAACTCGTTGCGGCGCTGCGTCGTGCTGGTTATGTGGAAGCGAAAGCCAGCGACGTGTGGAGTGGAAGTTTCAACGTTTTCGATTCGGCGATTGAGATTCATCCCGGACGTTCGAGCAGTAAACAACCGGAACTCGTGCGCGTGAGTTTTGCCGGCGCGCGGATCTCTGAAATACGTGGCGACGGCATTCTGCTCGAATCGTTTACGCTCGAGCCGGAGATTCTGTCTAACGATCTGTCGTCGAAGAGCGGCAAACGCGAGTTGCTCAGTTACGACGAGATCCCGGAAGTTATGGTGCATGCGATTCTCGCGATCGAGGATCGTCGCTTTTTTGAGCACTCGGGTGTTGATATCAGTGGACTTGCTCGCGCGCTGTTGAGAAACGCCGGGGACGAGCGACTGGGCCAGGGTGGCTCGACGATCACTCAGCAGCTTGTTAAGAACACGTATCTCTCGCCGGAAAAAACGGTGCAGAGAAAATATTCCGAGGCGATGTTGTCGATGGCATTGGAGCGCCGGTTATCAAAGAACGACATCTTCGCGCTCTACTGCAACGAGATCTACCTGGGCCAACGCGGCGCGGTCGCGGTTCGTGGTATTAAGGAAGCCGCCACGGTTTTTTACGGAAAAGCACTTCGCGATCTCACGCTTTCGGAAGCGGCCACTCTGGCGGGCATGATTCAGAGTCCCGCGCGTTACTCGCCGGTGTGGCATCCTGAAGCCGCCCGCAGCAGAAGAAACACAGTGTTGGCGGCGATGCGGCAAAACGGCTGGATAACCGCCGAGCAGAGTGCTGCCGCGGCCGCAGAGCCGGTCGTGGTTGCGCCTACGTCCGAGTTGGATAACGGTTTGGCGCCGTACTTTGTCGATTATGTGAACCACGTCGCGGACACGCAGTTCGATAGGTCAGGAACGAGTCAACGAATCTACACCACCATCGATCTCGAACTTCAGCAAGCAGCGGAACAGGCGTTGAAGCGACAGTTGGACAAGCTCGATACGGTTTACGCTGCTCGCAATCTCAAGCCGCAGGCGGCGCTCGTCGCGATCGATCCACACACCGGCAACGTGCTCGCGATGGTGGGTGGACGCAACTATGCCGAGTCGCAACTCAATCGCGCTACTGACGCTTTGCGACAACCGGGTTCGACGTTCAAGCCGTTCGTTTACGCCGCGGCGCTGGAAGATGGTATGTCGCCGGTGCAGTTGTTTATGGATGCGCCGCGCGAGTTTGTTTACGACCGCACTCAGATCTATCGCCCAGCGAATTACGGCGGCGGTTATTCAATGCACGAAGTGACCATGCGCACGGGTCTGGTGAAGTCGCTGAACGTAGTCACAGTCGATGTCGCGTTGCAGATAGGATTGGCGCGAATCTCGAATCTGGCGGCCAGGTTTGGTCTGCCAAAGCCGGAACGCTATCCGGCGCTCGCGTTGGGAACCGAGGAAGTGACGCCGCTTCAGTTGGCTTCCGCCTACGCAGCGTTTGTGAACGAAGGCCGGCGCGTGAATCCGAAAGTGATAACGAGCATTGGCGAACCACCGGCGGCGCACGCTGTATCAGAGACGGTGGACCAGGTCGTCAGTCCAACAACAGCGTACATGATCACAAACACGCTCGCGGCAGTGATCGATCGTGGCACTGCTCGAAAAGCTCGCGGCGGTGTGCCTGGTACTGCGATCGCTGGAAAGACTGGAACGTCTCGCGACGGTTGGTTCGTCGGCTATTCACTGAATCTCGTCTGCGCTGTATGGATCGGTTTCGACGATAACAAGCAACTCGGTCTCACGGGCGCCGAAGCGGCGCTGCCGGCGTGGGTTGATTTCATGAACGACGCGATTGCGCTGCGGCCCGATTTGGGCGGCGAAAATTTTGAGTGTCCCGAGGGAATCAAATTCGTCGAGATTGATGCGACAACCGGACTTCGTTCCACGATTACATGTCCGCTTCGCGAGTTGATTGCCGTCACGGATCGTCTGTCACCAAACATGGAGTGCTACCTACATGGAAATCTTCCGGTTCAGTCGAGCCCGTATGCTGAGGAGAGCGAATCGACTACCGACCAAGTTGCGGTCAGGAAACAGACGATCGTGCCGATGGAGTTGAGAACGTATAGATCGACGAGAGTCGACGTCGATGTTAAAGGGAAAAAATCGTTGGTGAATGATCTGCGTTAATCAGCGTTCGAGTATCACCTGTGCGATGGCGTGCTCGGTCGTGTGTGAGATCGAGAGATGAGTGGCGGTTGCGCCGAACCCGTTATAGATATTCAACACCTGTCCACTAAAGATTAAATATGGCGCGCCGCTTTCTTTCGCCGCCACTTCCACGTCTTGCCAGCCAATCCCTCCGCGCCAGCCCGTTTGCAATGCTTTGAGCGCCGCTTCTTTTGCCGCAAAGCGCGCTGCATAATGCTGTGCAGCCACCGCGCCGCGCGTGTCGCAGTAATCGCGCTCAGCGTGCGTGAAAACGCGCTCCGCAAAGCGCGGCGTGCGCAGGAGCACTTCGCGAATACGCTTAACTTCGATAATGTCTATACCGATGGAAATGATCATTGACGACGACCAACTAACCGCGTCTGGATTTTACTGGCGCGAAATCGACGGTGTCCGCGCGCTTGTGTGCGCGCCGCTCGAACAAGATGGTTTTGTAAACGGCTTCTCAACGCGTCTCGGCGGCGTGAGCGCAATGCCTGAAAACGCGCTCAGTCTCGCCGGCTTCAACGACGATGCGGCGGAGAACATTCTGGAGAATCGTCGCCGCTTTCTCAAGCTTTTTCCGGGCGACTGGGCGCTGGCCGGTTGCTGGCAGGTGCACGGCGCTGACGTTCGCGTGGTCCAAACAGCCCAGGAGGCCAAGCCGGCCGAGAACGAACGTGGCGATACGATCTTTTGCGACGTGATTGTAAGTAATGCGAAGGGGGTGCTGGCCGGTGTTAAGACAGCCGATTGCGTTCCGATTTTGATTGGCGATTCAGTTACTGGTTCGTTCGCGGCAGTGCATGCCGGTTGGCGCGGGACTTTGGGGAGCGCGGTGCTTGCGGGTGTTGATCGTCTCGCAAAAGAATATGATGCGAAACCCGAAGACCTAGCGGTAGCGATCGGCGCTTCGGCTGGTCCATGCTGTTATGAAGTCGGCAGCGAAGTCATTGACGCTTTCAAACAGCGCTTCGCAAACTCAGAAAGACTGTTCACTCAAACTCGTCCCGGTCACGCGCTCGTCGATCTGCTGCAGGCAAACCGAGATCAACTCGAGTCCGCCGGAGTGAGGCCGGAGCGAATTCATACTGCGCCGATCTGTACGATGTGTCGCACGGATCTATTCTTCTCTTACCGCAAAGAAAAGAGCGTGCACGGTAAAGTCGGACGGTTGATGGCCGTCGTGGGAAGAGAGCAAATCACTCCACGTTGAGCCACATCTTGACTTCGCGTGTCACCGGCGGAAAGCAAGATTCATCGTTACACGCCTGGAATCTCAGCTTGCCCTTGATCTCTCCTGAACCTCCGGAATACGAGGCAGGCACGGTGACGTTGAAGCGAATCAACGCGCGACCTTCGTAAACCGCTACGTTGCCTTTCGAGAATTTGAGTTGTCGCATCACCGGACGCGGATAAGAAATTGGACCAACCGTCATACCTGACGGCGTTTCGACGTCGAGCTTAGTGGCGACGAGAAATTTGTCGAGTGGCTTACTCGATTGAACGTGCAGCCCGGCGGGAATTTCCATCAACACGTTGGCGCGAACCGTTCGGCCCTTCTTTGTCTTGTCCGGATTGATTCCACCACTGACGTTTACGTCTGACGCAGACTGTGGCGGCGCAGGCTTCGAGTAGAAAGTCGCCGGCAGCAGCAGGACGACGGCTAAGGCAAAAATGCGAGCAGGGGTTGAGTGTTTGATCATCTAGTATCGGCTCCGACTAAAGTGGTTTCCGTTCGAGTATTAAGTGTGCTCTGGCGCGCCGCCAGTTGCCCGCAGGCCGCAAAAATGTCTCGTCCGCGCGGGCGTCGCACGTAAGCGTGAATGCCTTTCGACTCGAGAATACTCTTGAAGCGCTCGACTGTTTGGTCGCTCGATGGTTGATAAGGAAGGGGCTCCGCAGGATTGTGCGGGATCAAGTTCACCTTCGCTTTGATACTGTGGCGATTGAGCAGATTCGCGAGTTGCCGCGCCTGTTCGTCTGAATCGTTGATGCCGTCGAGCATCACGTATTCGAAAGTGAGTCGCTCGCCTGGCTTGAGAGTTTTTTCAAAAACTTTGCAGGCGCTGAGTAAATGGTCG
>Ga0163163_10002786_pt1 | contig 14763 bp, 13 predicted proteins | sample S65metaG_FD_119766 | JGI IMG/M metagenome (GOLD analysis project Ga0163163, IMG submission 119766) | Switchgrass rhizosphere microbial communities from Kellogg Biological Station, Michigan, USA - S6-5 metaG | ecosystem: Host-associated > Plants > Roots > Rhizosphere > Soil | place: USA... | reverse complement strand
GGCATCGATCGATTCATGTCCGAAGCACGAGCTCTCACCAATTTTGTTGGCAATGGTGTCGCGACAATCGTCGTGTCCGGCTGGGAGAATGACCTCGACCGTGACAGGCTTAGAACGGAACTGAAGCGTGGCACGTAAGAGGAACCAGGTACGATCGAAGTTCTAAAGGGGAATGTTGCCGTGCTTCCTCGAAGGATTGGAGTCCCGCTTGTTGTCGAGCATTCGAAGTGCGGAAATCAGTTTTGAGCGTGTGAACTGCGGCTCTATGATTTCATCGATGAATCCAAGTTGCGCGGCAATGTAGGGATTCGCGAATTTTTCCTGAAATTCATCCGTCTTTTCCTGCCGGAGCTTTTCCGTATCCTTTGAAACCGACAATTCCTTTCGGTAAAGAATATTCACGGCTCCTTCCGAACCCATCACCGCAATTTCCGCCGTTGGGTATGCGAGATTCACGTCGGTCCGCATGTGTTTGCTCGACATCACGCAATAGGCGCCGCCGTAGGCCTTTCGCGTGATCACCGTCACCTTGGGAACCGTCGCCTCTGCAAATGCATAAAGCAATTTGGCGCCGTGCTTGATGATCCCGCCGAACTCCTGATTCGTGCCCGGCAGAAATCCGGGAACATCTTCAAACGTGATCAGGGGAATGTTGAACGCATCGCAGAATCGAACGAATCGCGCGCCCTTTACTGAAGCTTCAATATCGAGACAACCGGCAAGATGTGACGGCTGGTTCGCAACGATGCCAACGGCTCGGCCATCCAGCCTTGCAAAACCCACCACAAGATTTTTCGCGTAGAGCTCGTGGACCTCGAAAAAATATCCATCATCGGCAACTGCATGGATGATGTCCTTGATGTCGTAAGGAATGTTCGATTCCACCGGCACCAGCGTATTCAGCGAAGGTTCTGCGCGATTCGGCGGATCACTGGTGGAACGCTTCGGCACATCTTCAAGGTTATTTGAGGGAATAAACGAAAACAGTTCGCGCATCAGCAGCAGGCATTCCTCATCGTTGTGCGCCAGGAACTGAGCGACACCGCTGATACTGTTGTGCGTGTTGGCACCGCCGAGCTGCTCCTTCGTCACTTCCTCGTGCGTGACGGTCTTGAGAACATCCGGCCCGGTAACGAACATATAGCTGGTCTTATCCACCATCACGATGAAATCCGTAATCGCGGGGGAATAGACGGCTCCACCGGCGCACGGCCCCATGATTGCGGATATCTGGGGAATCACTCCGGATGCCAGCGTGTTGCGAAGAAAAATATCCGCGTATCCACCGAGCGAAAGTACGCCTTCCTGAATTCGCGCACCGCCGGAATCGTTGAGACCAATCACCGGAGCACCCATTTTCATGGCGAGATCCATGATCTTGCAGATCTTCCTCGCATTGGTTTCGCTGAGTGAGCCACCAAAAACGGTGAAGTCCTGCGCAAAAACATAAACCAGGCGGCCATCGATACGGCCGTAACCGCCGACAACCCCATCGCCGGGATACTGCTGTGTGTCCATGCCGAAATCGCGGCTGCGATGCTGCACGAACTTGTCGATTTCTTCGAATGTGTCCTTGTCCAGCAGAAGCGCAACGCGTTCGCGCGCGGACAATTTGCCATCGGATTTCTGGCGGTCCAGCCGTTCGCGGCCGCCGCCAAGTTCGGCCGCGAGGTTCAGCTGGCGCAGATGTTCAATGCGATCGGTTGCGGTAATGCGGGCCATTACGTGCGCTACTTCACGGGCTTGAGCGTAGGGACCTTCTCCCAGTCTTTTAGAAACTGTTCGACGCCGCGATCTGTCAGCGGATGTTTCAATAACATTTCGAAGACTTTTGCCGGAAGCGTACAGATATCGGCGCCAAGCAAACCCGCTTCCACCACATGACCGGGCGTGCGAACCGACGCCACCAGAACCTGCGCCTTGTATTCGTAGTTCGCAAAAATGCCGACGATGTCGCGGATCAGATCCATGCCGTTCAACCCGATGTCATCCAGACGGCCAACAAACGGGCTGACGAAATACGCACCGGCCTTTGCGGCAAGAAGAGCCTGCGGCGCGGAGAACACCAGGGTTACATTCACGCGAATGCCCTCATCGCTGAGCATCTTCGTGGCTTTCAGGCCCTCCCGTGTCATCGGACACTTCACCACGATGTTCTTATGAAGCTTGGCCAGATGCCTGCCTTCTTCGACCATACCCGCAGCATCAGGGCTTACCGTCTCCGCGCTGACGGGACCGTCGACAATCGCGCAGATCTTCAGAAGCTGCTCTTCGAAAGGATTCCCTTCTTTGGAAATCAGCGTTGGATTTGTCGTGATTCCGTCGAGTATGCCGGTTGAGGCGACTTCGCGGATTTCGTTGATGTTGGCTGTATCCAAAAAGAATTTCATATCGAGCTCCTCCTGCGAAGTTTAATTGTGATCCTATCGATTTCACCATAAAAACAGAGTTGAATGGAAATTACGGAGCACGCACCGGCGTCGACTTTGCGCTTTCGTTTCCAGAATCATCGACTGCGGTCACGCTGTAATAAGAACCAGGACGGTATGATCCATCCGTAAATGTAGTCGTGGTGATCAGTGATGCATTGCTCAGCAAAACCCAGCCGCCATCGCCGACAGCAGGATTTTCGCTCCGATAGACTTTATAGCTTGCCAGGTCCTCTTCGGTACTCTGATCCCAACGAAGAATTGCACCGGAATCCGAAATGACAGGAGGCTGAAGCCCTGCGGGAGCTGCCGGCCGCTTCGTATCTGTCGCAATCACGGTGACGGGGGTACTGGCCGGTCCCGACACTGGCGGAACACTGCTGCGCGCAGCGGTCACGATGTAGGTATACGACTTGCCAGCCTCGACGGTCGTATCTACCGAATGCGTTTCTGTTACGGCTATGGGATCCGATGCCCCGTCTTCCCGGCGGACAATATAAACTTCCGCGAGTTCAGGCTTCTGAGCCGGAGGATCCCAATCCAGGCGGATCCGATGCTGATCCATGATGCCTCGCAAATTCAACACGACGCCCGGCACCTCAACAACTGCAATACCAGTCCCCTTGGATGCTGCGGAAGCCTTGCCCCGTTGAGTCTCCACCTCAAGGGTAAATAACGGCGTGGTGCCAGCAGCGGCGTTGGGGATGGTGTATGCCTGTTGCTTTCCAGGACCGGAAACCGGAACTTTCTCAAGGACCTTTCCATCTTGACGGATAACAACATCCATCAGGTCCGTCGCATTCGAGCCATCGACGTATTTCTGGGGATTCGTCCATGCTAGAACGATGTCGGTCTGATTCTGGGACACCCTGAGATCCGTAACAGCGGCAGGGGTTCGTACTTTCGGTGGACGGGGATCACCAACCTTGCCGCATCCGCAGATGAGCAGGATTATGAGAAGCGCAGCGGGGACAGGGTGCTTCACAGGATGTAGCGGCTGAGATCCTGGTCTTTAACGATGTCGGCAAGCATCTTCTGGACATACGCCGCATCAATTCGAATGGTCTTCTTCTTCAGGTCTGACCCTTCGAAGGAAATTTCATCCAGCAGCTTTTCCATGATCGTATGCAGGCGTCGCGCGCCGATGTTTTCCGTTGTGTCGTTTACCACGGTTGCAAAACGCGCAATCTCGGCCACTGCATCGGGCTGGAACGTCAGCTTCACGCCTTCAGTCTCGAGCAAAGCCACATACTGTTTGATCAACGCACTTCGCGGCTCTGTCAGAATCCGGACAAAGTCTTCGATCGTCAATGAATCCAGCTCGACGCGAATTGGAAAGCGGCCCTGCAATTCCGGAATCAGGTCCGCAGGCTTGCTCACATGAAACGCGCCGGCAGCGATAAACAGAATATGGTCGGTCCGAACCATGCCATATCGCGTATTGACCGTGGTCCCTTCAACGATGGGAAGAATGTCGCGCTGAACGCCCTCGCGGCTGACATCGGGGCCGTGGCCGGACTCTCTGCCGGATATCTTGTCGATTTCATCGAGGAAAATGATTCCGCTGTCCTCGACACGCTCCACAGCCACGCGAGTCACCTGATCCATGTCGACGAGTTTCTGTTCTTCTTCCTGAATCAGGTAGTCCATGGCCTCTTCGACCTTCATGTTCCGCTTCTTCGTGCGCTGCCCCAGAAAGCCGGGAAGAATATCCTTGAGATTGATATCCATCTCTTCGATTCCCTGGTTCGAGATGATTTCAAAAGCCGGAAAATTTCGCTCCTTCACCTCGATCTCTACCATTCGTTCATCGAGTTTTCCGTCGTGCAGCTGAACCCGGAGTTTCTCGCGAGTCCGGTTCCATTGATCGCTTGCAACCCTGGCACTCTCCTCCGCAATTTCGCGCACGGACTGCTGCGGGGGCAACAGCAAGTCGAGAACACGTTCTTCGGCGTTGGATTCCGCTTTCTCCTCGACCTCCTCGAGCTTTTCGTTACGCACCATGTCGATTGCGATTTCCACCAGGTCGCGAATCATGGATTCCACATCGCGCCCCACATATCCCACTTCGGTAAATTTGGACGCTTCGACTTTCAGAAAAGGAGAATTCGCCAGCTTGGCCAGGCGTCGCGCAATTTCGGTTTTTCCCACTCCCGTGGGTCCGATCATGATGATGTTCTTCGGCATGACTTCGTCGGCCATTTCCGGAGTGAGCTTCTGCCTGCGGATTCGATTGCGGAGCGCAATGGCGACGGCACGCTTTGCGGCATTCTGTCCGATGACGAACTTATCCAGCTCGCGAACGATTTCGCGCGGCGTCATTTCGTCCAGATGAGGCAGTTCAGGAACAGATTCAAGTGGCTGCATATTTTTTCCCGATTCCAGCATTCGCTAAAGTTCTTCCACCGTCACGCTCTGATTCGTATAGATGCAGATCTTGCCGGCGATCTGCATGGCTTCTTCGGCGATCTGCCTCGCACCTAGGCTCGTGTATTTCACCAGAGCGCGGGCGGCCGCAAGCGCATAAGCGCCGCCCGAGCCGATCGCAATAAGACCATCATCGGGCTCGATGAGATCTCCATTGCCGGCGATAAGGAATGTGTTCTTGTCGTCGGCCACGATCATGACGGCTTCAAGGTGCCGCAAAGAACGGTCGGTTCGCCAATCCTTGGCAAGCTCCACGGCGGCGCGGCTGAGATTGCCGTGAAACTGTTCGAGCTTGGACTCAAACCGTGAAAAAAGGGCGAAACTGTCCGCGGACGATCCCGCAAATCCCGCGAGAATCTTGTCGTTATACAGGCGCCGAATCTTCTTTGCGTTGTGCTTGATAATCGTGTCACCCAGTGTCACCTGACCATCTCCGGCGAGCGCAACTTTGTTTTCGCGGCGGACGCAAATAATTGTTGTTGAATGCATGTGATATTAGCCGCTACCTGGCGGCGGGCGGAGCAAACAGACTATCAGCCATACCGGAATTGTAGCTGACATTATCGAATCGGATTTCTCTTTCCCTGTCGCCGTCTTTGAAACGAATAATAAACAGCGCTGTCTTGATTCCCTGGAAATCGTGCCAGTTTGCAAACTGTTCTTCACGTATGAATGTTTCGCCGTCACGTCGCACTTCCATTTTTGTGGGCAGGTGCGACTGCTGGTCGACGAAAAGCCGGAATAAATTTCCGGAATCGCGGAATTCAATCACGTCGTTGGGCCTGAAAGAGAGGAGTTCCGTACCAACGTGCTGCAGAACCAGTCCGGGGCGATTCAGGATAAATCGGGCAACATACTGGAACCCTGTCTTAAATCCCGCCTGGAGTGATTTCGCCTCCGCCAGTGGCTTGGGTTCGACCTTCGGCAAGTCGATATTCCATCCCGTGTCGCCGTTGATTATTTCGGCTGGCTTGATCCGATAGGTTCCATATTCCGTTCGCCGCTTGTCGGGAAACTTAACGTAATCCACAAACGTATCGGAGCCCGACATCGTGTCGTTCTTGAACCCGAATATTTTGCCCGACGACTGAATTTCCCGGACTCCAAGAAACGCTTTTCCGCCGAGTGCGGTGATCATGTCGTTGATTGCAGTTGTTGCCTTGTCTGTCTGCGCGCCAGCGGGCGCGCACAGAAGAATTACCGCCCCAATCAGGATTGCAATTCTCGAATTTGCGTGGCGTAACAGCATGGGATACCCATCATTATACTCAACGGACTTGAGTTTTGGACTTCCGGGAAGCCTGGACGAAAGCCGAAAACAGCCGCCGCGAAAATTCACTGTCCCGCCAGCCCCTTTCCGGATGCCACTGCACGCCAACAACGAACCGGCCGGTAACGTCTTCCACAGCTTCGATGACACCGTCGGGAGCTTTCGCCGCAATACGCAGGTTGCGTCCAGGACGTTCAATGCTCTGGTGGTGGAAACTGTTGACTTCCATATCGAGGGATCCATTACGCCCGCCGAGCCCGGCCAGCAGACTCCCTGCTTCCAGCCGTACGGAATGTCTGGATTCGTCATGCGTCAGAGCGCTGGAAACCACGGACGGAATGTCCTGAACCAGGCTCCCGCCGCGAAATACATTGAGGCTCTGAATGCCAAAACAGATGCCCAGGATTGGTAGATTCGCGGATTCCGCATGTTTCATGAGCGCAAAATCCGTCGAGTCCCGCTCTGGATATAGCTTGCCAAGCTTCGGATGCGGTTCGGCACTGTAGAGCTTCGGATCGATATCGGTCGGACTGCCGGGAAGCAGGATCCCATCCGCCTGTTCCAGGTAATCATGGACGACCGACTCGGAATCCACCGTCGGAATCAGAAGGGGAATTCCACCAGCGTCGATGACTGCATCCAGATAGTGCCTTATCTGGCCGATGACTTCCGAGGCAGCATGATACCGAGTCGGTATTCCAATCCAGGGTTTGTCCGCAGGCTTAGCCATCTTTTGAAGTTCTACACATTTCGAAATTAATCATCCTCATTATGACTGATTCGGATGCGGTTCCGGCAGAACTGTCGCGGCCATCCCAGAGATTCAGGTCCATGCAGTGGTATAAAGAACTCATGAAAGCAGCGTTTCAACGCGTCCTGCTGTTGCTTGTACTGATTACGGCCTTGTTGATCATCGGTACCATCGGGTTTCACCTGATCGAAGGCTGGACGCTATTCGACAGTTTTTACATGACCCTGATGACTCTCACGACAGTCGGCTACGGAGAAGTTCATCCACTCTCATTTCAGGGAAGAATCATGGCCTCCGCATTGATGCTGGCAGGGGTCGCAGCGGTGTTTATTTCAGTCGGCGCAATGGTCGACCTCATTATCAAACTCGAACTGGCCGACTACTTTGGCCGCAAACGGAGACAACGCATGCTGGAGAAACTGAGCAACCACTACATCGTTTGCGGAGCCGGCCGCGTCGGCCGAAGCGTGGTCCGGGAGTTGAGACGCAGTGGTGTTCCCGTCCTCCTGATCGATACTGATCCGCAACGAACGGAGTGGGGTGTACGTGAAGGAATTCCCACGCTGATCGCCGACGCAACCCAGGACGAGACACTGCGGCGGGCGAACATTTCCACCGCAAAGGGCCTTGTAGCGGCTATAGGCAACGACGCGGAAAACGTTTATGTGACGCTTTCTGCACACGTTCTCAATCCAAATCTCATCATTACAGCGCGCGCAACAGATGAGCAGGCTGAGGAAAAACTCCGGCGGGCTGGGGCTACAACCGTTCTGACTCCATACAACTTCATTGGGCATCGGCTGGCTCAAGCCATGCTCCGACCACACGTACTGAATTTTCTGGATGTCGCGTCGGCATTCAGCCAGGGCTCCGATCTGACAATTGAGACCGAACAGCTGTATATCACCTCCGTCAGCCCGCTATGCGGACGAACGCTCGAAGAAGCTGGGGTCCGGCAGATATACGGCATCATTGTTCTGGCTCTAAAGAAAGCCGCGGGCGCCATGATGTTCAATCCGGATGCGAAGACGAAACTGGAAGGCGGCGACGTGCTGATCGCAATCGGAGAACGATCGCAGTTGAAACGTGTCAGCGAGGACCTCAAAGTCGAAGCAACACGCGCTTAGCGAGCCGCAGTCAGTGCGTCATCGTATACATGACAAAGTTGATGCCAAGCTTGAGCGCTTCGGCGGAAGGCTTGATCTTGTATTGCGGACGATCGATAAATTCCCAGTAGTCTCCCACATCATTGTTGAAACAGATGATCATGGCAAGCCGGCCTTTCGAGTCGTCCAAGCCGTAAAATATCGACTTCACCTGCGTCATCGGATGTTCCATCAACAGCCCATCCACATCAAAAAAATTGTGAAGCATCGGATGGTTGCCTGTTAACACATACATCTCACGGTCTGGAAAGGCGCGATCCATGTTGGGTTTGAACCGCTGGAACTCCTGCTGGTCGGCCTGTCCGCCAAAATCATCAAACATCACGAAGCCGCCGCGTTCGATATATTCGTGAAGATTTTCCACTTCCTCGTCCGACAAACTCATCTCGCCGGGCTCGGAAACATACGCGAAGGGATACTTGAAGATCTCCGGACTTGAAAGTTCGACAATGCGGTACGCCAGCTGGCTCGTATCGAGCCCTGTGGTCTCCGACATGATTTGAAGGATGTGTTCTTCGGCGACAGGGTAGTCGTGTCCCCATCCTCCTCCGCCGCAGCAGCCGGCGGTGTAATGCCAACGAGCCAGGACGAACTCGGCATTGGGGGGAGTGTTGTTCGCCGGCATACGGCCGTTGAATTGCCGCCCGCGCTGACCCTGCGCCATTGCGCACACCGCCAGCACGAGCAGAATCGAGGCTATCGATGACCGTCTGAGTTTCATTGGGGCGTATTCTATATCGAGTCCCGCCACGAATCCGGCGAGAAACGGATTTTTGAAATCGGACAAACTTGAAATCGGACGAATCTTTTTTTGAAAATCAAAGATCTGAGATTGGACAATCCGGTCGGATCTTTGTCCAATTTAAGGTTTCTAATTTCTAATTTGAGATACAGGATTCGTCCGATTTCGAGTTTGTCCGATTACACAATTTCTCCCGTGCTCGGAACCAAATATCTTCGCAGACCGGACATCGAGGTTCTATTTACACCGACGCGTCAGGAAATGCGCTGAACGTCTGCAGCATCGTCTCGAACGTACGGGCTGCAAGTTCGTTGGCGCTCAAATCGTGTGAAGAAATCGGCGCACCGATAATTACGTCGACCTTTCCGCTTCTCACCTGCCAGGTCTTTGGTACCAGGACTTGCCGCGATCCTAGAATCGTGACGGGAACCACATCGATGGCGGCATGCGTTGCGAGAACGAATCCGCCTCCCTTGAACGGATGCATCACTCCATCGACGCTGGTTCCCCCTTCGGGGAAAATCACCACCGGTGTTCCATTCTGAACCTGCGCGGAAGCGGCACGCATGGACTTCAACGCAGCGCGCGGATTCTCGCGATCGATGGATATCTGACCGGAACGTCGAAGATGCCAGCCCAGAAAGGGAATTCCAAACAGCTGCTTCTTCGCCAGAAATCGAAACTGAACCGGCAGTGCAACAAGAACGATGGGAATATCCATGTGACTCTGATGATTTACGCAGAACACACAGGGGACTCCCGGTTTGATGTTGCCCAGACCTTTAACCGTAAGTCTCACACCGGAGGTCCAGAGAATCAACCGGGACCAGATACGCGCGCAACCATGCTGCATCCTCCCCGACGAGTCCACCAATGATGACGCGACGGAAATCGTTCCCATGATTGCGGTGTAGATGCAAATGAGAGGTGCCGTGATCAGTAGTGACCGGAAATAGCTGACGCGGTCGCGGGCCCCGCTCACTGCAGCAGGACACGGGCTTCACCAATCAGGTAAAGCGAGCCACAGACAAGGATGGTTTCTTCCGGCGACGCCTTTGTGCGTGCATATGCAATGGCCTCCGGCAGCGTTGGCTCCACATGAGCATCCGGGACCAGCTTCAGCAGTGTGGAAGGCTCGATGAAGCGAGAGATTGATCCCTGCGTCAGGATCATTTCTCTCGCATGTGGCCGCAGAAGGGACAGCATTTCTTCATACTTCTTGTCGCGCATGCAACCGAAGATCATCCGGACGCCGCCAGGATAAAAATCCTTCAGGTACTCCGCAAGAACGCCACATGCCATCTCATTGTGCGCTCCATCCAGAAGAAAGGAAGGCTGTCCCGGAACGGTTTCAAGGCGCCCCGGCCAGACTGCGGTATTGACGCCATGCTCAATGCGTTCCTTTGGGACTTTGACACACTCGGCTGCGCGAATCGCCACCACAACATTGTCCAGCTGATGCCTCCCGGCAAGCAGTGGCCGCAGCCCTTTGTACTGGCGAATGGGAGTAACCAGGTCCAGCTCAAAACGTCCGCCGCCAATCGCTCTTTCCGTGCGGTGGAAATGCTTCGTGCGAAACAGGTGTTCGCCGGCCTGCTGGCAGATGGGATCCAGTTCCGCTTCCGGTCCGATGACGACCGGCTCGTAACCTTTAATAATACCGGCCTTCTCGGCGGCAATCTGATCCAGGGTATTTCCGAGAAACTCCTGGTGATCAAACCCGATGCTCGTGATCACCGATGCGTCCTGCCGCACGACATTGGTTGCGTCAAGCCGGCCACCCAGCCCGACTTCCAGAATGGCAAAATTAGTGCGGCCCTTGAAATACATGAAAGCCATGGCCGTCACCAATTCAAAGTAAGTCGGAGGGTAAACGAGATTCTTCGCTTCACTTGCAGCACGAAAAACCTTTTCGTACACGGCCTGGAGGTCCGCGTCGGATATTTCCTGTTTCCCGATTCGGATGCGTTCATTCAACCTCACCAGATGCGGCGATGTGTACAGCCCCGCGCCGGGCATCATTGCGGAGAGAAGTGATGCCACCGAACCTTTGCCGTTTGTGCCGGCAATGAGGATGGATCGAAATGTTCGCTGAGGGTTGTCGAGGTGGTCCATCAGCAGCTGCATGTTTCGCAGATCGTACTTCATGGACCGGTATTCGTTGGTAAGTGAAAAGAGATGGTCGAGACTGATGGAACTCATCAGGACATCAGAACTCCTTCCGCCCCTTCTTTCTCAACGGAAATTTTGTAATCGCAGGTTTCCTCGTTGCAGTAGTGGACCAGTCCTTCCTTCTTCGTGGTTTTCTCCAGCAGATAAGGAGAGCCGCACTGCGGACACTGCTCCTTGACCGGCTTGTTCCATGTGACGAAATCACACTCGGGATACTTCACACAACCATAGAAAGTCTTTCCACGTTTGGTTCGCCGCTCACTCAACTCACCGCCGCAACCGGGTTTGGGACAGGAAACACCGACCAGATTCGGTTTGATGTACTTGCACTTCGGATAGTTACCGCACGAGGTGAATGCGCCGTAGCGTCCGTCCTTGACTACGAGCTTCGCTTCGCGGCATTGCGGACAGATCTCTTCAAGAATGACATCGGGTTTCTTGGGCGCACCGCCGCTTCCGGTTATCTTTCGCGTCGTCTTACATTCCGGATAACCGGTACACGCGAGAAATTGCCCAAAGCGCCCGCGCTTGAGTGCCATTGGCTTTCCACAGTTTTCGCACGGCTCCGGTTCGGAGTCGGCTTCGCCGGTTGCGGCTCCTTCTTTCGGAGACGTTTCTTCTTTGACGATCTCTCTCGTGCTCTTGCAATCCGGATATGCGGCGCAGGCCAGGAAGCTTCCGAATTGTCCCCATTTCTGCACCATGGGACCGCCACACTTCTCGCAGATCTCGTTTGTCGGGAGTTCCTGAGCTTTCAGGTTCTCCATATTCTTCGTGGCCTTTTTCAGATCTTTCTCGAACTTCTTGTAGAAGTCTCGAAGGGCTTGAACCCAAGTCAGCTTTCCGTCTTCGACTTCGTCGAGTTCTTCTTCCATACGAGCGGTGTACTGGATATCGAAGATTTCCTCGAAGTGTCGAACCAGCATGGTTGTCACGACAGTACCGAGTTCGGTGGGGCGGAACTTGCCCTGGTCTTTCTGGACATACTCCCGATCCTGAATCGTCGTTAAGATCGTGGCGTAGGTGGAGGGTCGACCGATGCCCTTCTCTTCAAGAGTCTTGACCAACGAAGCTTCCGTAAATCGCGGCGGCGGCTCGGTGAAATGCTGCTTCGGATTGATCTCCAGGGTCTTGAGAGATTCGCCTGCCGTCAGCTGAGGCAGCGTAATGTCTTCCTCGTCTTCCGCGGGTTTCAGATCTTCGTCTGCGGTCTCTTCGTAAACCTTCAGAAAGCCGTCGAATTTCAGTACACGCCCGGATGCGCGAAACATGTAGTCACCGGCGGTGATCTCCGCGCTCGTCTGGTCGTAGATCGCCGGGTTCATCTGCGATGCGGTGAATCGAGTCCAGATCAGCTTGTAGAGCTTGTACTCATCGTCGGAGAGCATGGACTTCAAATCGTCGGGGGTGCGCCCCACAAACGTGGGCCGGATGGCTTCGTGCGCATCCTGTGCGTCCTTCTTGCCTTTGTAGATAATTGGCTTTTCCGGAAGATATTTGTCCGAGTAAACGTCGGACACGTACGACCGGACCATCTGCATGGCATCGTCGGAAATTCTTGGAGAATCGGTACGCATGTAGGTGATGAGTCCGACGCGCCCTCCTTCACCTTCCGCTCCTGCAGCCGGTTCGAGGTTGCCGACTTCGATACCTTCATAGAGCCGCTGCGCCAGCATCATCGTCTTCTTCACTGTGAAGCGCAGTTTCCGGGCAGCTTCCTGTTGAAGCTTGCTGGTCGTGAACGGCGGCACGGGAAATCGTTTCTTTTCTTTTGTGACAACCGAGTCGACATTGAACGTCGCACTTTTCAGGTTCGCAAGAATGTGGTCCGCTTCCGCCTGGTTGGTGACGGCGGCCGTCTTGCCCTTGATCTTAGCGAGCCTGGCTTCGAACGGAGGCGGCTGGTGGCCTTCGAGTTTTGCGGTGATGGACCAGTACTCTTCCGGTTTGAATGCGAGAATTTCCTGTTCGCGCTCCACGATCAGGCGAAGCGCAACCGTTTGCACGCGACCGGCGGAGATACCGCGGCGAACTTTATCCCAGAGAAGTGGGCTTACCTGATAGCCCACAATACGGTCCAGGATGCGTCGCGCCTGCTGCGCATCCACGACGTTTTGATTGATCAGCCCGGGATTGGCAACAGCGGCCTTGATGGCCTTTGGCGTGATTTCATTAAAGAGAACGCGAAAAATATTCGACTTTTTAGTCTCGAGGATTTCCTTCAAATGCTGGCATATGGCTTCGCCTTCGCGATCCGGGTCGGCCGCCAGGAAGATTCTGTCCGCGGTTTTCGCTGCTGCGCGAAGCTCCTTGATGACTTTATCCTTGCCAGGTGACTCCACATAGGTCGGCTCAAAATCATGCTCGATATCCACGCCCAGCTTGCTTTTCGGAAGATCCTTGACGTGTCCAAGCGATGCCTTGACGACGTATTCCTTGCCCAGGTATTTGTTGATTGTGTTCGCCTTCGCAGGCGACTCCACAATGACCAATGTTTTCTTTGATGCCATGTTTATGTTCAGTTCTCTCGTAAACTAAATAAGTCTCTCCGCGATAAAAATCAACACGGCAATTTTTTCAGAGACGTCGAATGAACTTTTTTCCCGGCAATTCCCGAATGAGATTTGCCGTCTCCAGTTCAAGCAACGCACTATAGACTTGGGACGCGTCCGACGGCAACTTTGCCAGTAAACCATCGATTCCAATGGCTTCCTGCAGCGAAAGCAGTCCCCACACTTTTTTCGGCATACCTTCAAGTTCCGGCTCCGGCAACGCCTGCATCTGAGAAATCAGAGGCAAAAGAATTTTTTCTCGAATCGGATGCGGCAGTTCCTCGACGACATCCTGCCAGCTCGCTACAAGCCGCGCTCCCTGCCGAATCAGAACGTGCGGTCCGAAGCTGTTCGGTGACGTAATATTCCCCGGAATCGCAAAGACTTCGCGATTGCTGTCCACGGAAAGACGCGCGGTGATCAGTGATCCGGAATATTCGGCGGCCTCCACGACAACCACTCCCAGCGACATCCCCGCAATGATCCTGTTCCGGATGGGAAAATTCTCGGGTGACGGAGGCGTACCCAGCGGAAATTCCGACAGAACCGCGCCTTTTTCTTCCACTATTTCCGCGAGTTTTCGGTTCTCTCTCGGATAAATCGTATCCAGTCCGCATCCAAAAACGGCGTAGGTGACGCCACCCCGCAGCGCGCCCCGATGGGCGGCGGAGTCTATCCCTCTCGCCAACCCGGATGTGATAGCAAGGCCTCTTGATGAAAGATCCTCGGCAACTCGTTCTGCGCAGTTCAACCCATAACTGGTGGGGCGCCGGGTTCCAACGATCGCCAGTTGGGGATGATCCGGATTCCAGCCTCTACCTTTTATATATAGGATGACAGGCGGATCGAAGATTTCCCGAAGCAGGGGCGGGTACTCCGGATGCAGGATATCGAGAATGCGGACGCCCAGGCTTTCTGCCTTCCGCCACTCCTGTTCCGCACGTTCCATGGATCTGGGAGACAGGAGGTCGTCGACGACCTCCTGTGGAATGCCACACGCTTCCAGTTGTGGACTCCCGGCGTCCAATACGGCCTCCGCGGTCCCGAATTGGCGGATCATTGCATTTGAAGACCGAAGCCCGAGTCCGCGAACCAGGGACATGCGCAGGGTTGCAATGGTTCGGTGTTGAAGATCCATGCGCAGACATAAGCAGTTGAGTGACCGTTGTGATGAAGCTGCGATTATGGAAGATTGCCGCAGTTGTGACAGAATGGGCTGACTCCAACATCAAATCAGGACCACAGGGAGACCGG
>Ga0163163_10002785_pt1 | contig 14764 bp, 8 predicted proteins | sample S65metaG_FD_119766 | JGI IMG/M metagenome (GOLD analysis project Ga0163163, IMG submission 119766) | Switchgrass rhizosphere microbial communities from Kellogg Biological Station, Michigan, USA - S6-5 metaG | ecosystem: Host-associated > Plants > Roots > Rhizosphere > Soil | place: USA: Michigan... | reverse complement strand
GTGAGACGAAACTCGTGCGCGTTCTCGCCCCATGTGTACGCGAGCCCGCTCTCGGAGATCACCGTCCCGAAATTCGGATTCGCGAGGACATTGACCCAGGGTGCGGGCGTAGTCTGACCGGCGAGTGTCGTGATCGAATACTCACATCCGTCACGGGTGAATCCGCCAAGGCCGTTGAACAGGATCAAATCGCGCGGCAACCCATCATCGGGCGCAGCTTCGACGCGGTGATTGCGCGTCGGCACCAGGCGCGGAACCTTCACTTCCGCGGAACCGCGGCGGGTAACCTGCTCCACCAGGCTTCCCCGGCGGTCGGTGATGATGGCACGCGCCACGGATTGCAACAGGATGCGGTCGTCGTCCGCGATCTGCTCCGCTCGCCGCACGAAGATCCCGCCCGGTCGATCCATCACGTGCGCTTCGACGCCGGCGGCGATCAGCCCCATGATCTGATCCTGCAGGACCTGCCGATAGCCGCCGCGGTCTTCGTTCCAGATCACGAGGTCCACCGCCAGTCCCTTCAACCGCCAGTACGCGTGCGCCTGCACCAGCCGGCGAACGAGATCGATGTTCTCCGTGTCGCCGATCTGCAGCAGGACAATCGGCAGATCGCCCGAGATCGAGTAACTCCATAGCCCGGACTGCCCGCGCCGGTTGCGCAGGAGAACGGCCGCTTCCGCGCGCAGCGAGGCATTGGCATAGATGACGGAGCTCGCGAGGCGCGCATAGAGCTGTGCATCGGATTCGGTGGCGTTGATCTGCCGCAGCGTCACGAAGCTGTGCGTCCACGCCAGGTCGAACACGCGGTCCGCCAGATGGCGGTCCTGATATTTGCCGACGAGGCTCAATGCGCCGTCGCGCGTCTCGGCGATGCCCGTGGCGATGTCGATCGTTGCCGTTTGCCGCGGATCGAGCGTCATCCGATGCCGGATGGCGACGATCGGGTCCAGGACCGAACCCTGGTGGCCGGACAGCCGTCCGGCATCGATCATCGCCTGCGGGGCGGCGACCGTGCGCCCGCGCCCGATGAACGCCATGCGGTCCGTCTCGCAGGAAACGTCCAGCGTCTCCGCGCCGTGAACGGCCATGAGATGAAACATCCAGGGCGAATGCTCGTCGCGCGAGCGGGGCCGACGGGTCGCCAGGATGGCTTGCCCCTGCGCGATGATCTCCGTCTGCACGAAGAGATTGGAGAACGCCGGATGCAGCGCGTCCGCCGCAGGCGACGCAAGGACGATCTCCGCGTAGCTCGTGACATCGATTGTCCGCCGCGTCCGCGACCGGTTGGTGATGCGGACCCGGCGGAGCTCGATGTCGTCTTCCGGCGAAACGACGATCTCGGTATGCGCTTCGAAGTCGTTGTCGTGCCGGCGAAATTCCGCGCGTGCTTCGGTGAATATCGCCTCATAATGCTCGGGGCGCTTTCGCGTCGGCTGGTGCGCGGTCGACCAGAACACCCCACTCGCGACATCGCGGATGTAGCAGAACGTGCCCCAGTTGTCGCACGTGCTGTCTTCGCGCCAGCGGGTGACGGCCAAGTCCTTCCAGCGGCTGCTGCCGCCGCCCGCGTTCGTGACCATGACGTGGTAGCGGCCGTTGGACAACAACTGCACTTCCGGTATCGACGTGTCGGGACTCGACAGCACGCGGACCGGCGCCTCGGGCGCGCCGGAAATCCCGCCGATCGCGGAAAGCTCGGCCGGATGCGCAAAGATCGCCGCGACCTTCGGAATACGCTCTTGCAGCAGCAGAAGCGTTGCCTTGAACTGAGGGTCCGACTCGAAACGCCTCTGCATCGGACGAGCGAGCAGCAGCTGCGACAGCGACAGCAGGATCATGCCCTGGTGATGCGCCATGAACGAGCGCACGATGGCGCTGGTTTGCCCGCGCGGCAGGCGTGCGGGCGTGTAGTCGATGGCCTCGTAAAGGCCGAAGCGTCCTGCGAGCCCTTCGGCGGCAAGCCGTTGCAGGTTGCCGCACGCCGCCTCGGGCGCCACCATCAGCGCGAGCGCCGACGCGTATGGAGCGACGACGAGATCCTCCGCGAGACCTCGCTTCAATCCCAGGCCGGGCACGCCAAACGCGCGGTACTGATAGTTGAGGCTCGCATCGACCGTGTTGTAGCCGCACTCCGAGATGCCCCAAGGCACACCGCGCTGCTTCCCGTACGCGATCTGCCGCTCCACCGCCACGCGACAGGTCCGGTCGAGCAGCGTGTTGTCGTACGCGGGCATCACCAGCAGCGGCATCAAATACTCGAACATCGATCCGCTCCAGGACAGGAGCAACGATTGCCCGCCCACGCTCGTGAGCAGCCGCCCGAGCGCAAACCAGTTCTCCTGCGGCAATTGTCCCTGGGCAATCGCCACGAAGCTAGCAAACCTGGCTTCCGAAGCGAGCAAGTCGTAATAACTCGGGTCCCCTCGATGCTCGCCGACGTTGTAACCGATGGCCAGCAGGTGGCGCGTGCGGTCGTAGAGAAAGCCGTACTCCATGCGTGCCAGCTCGTCGCATTGCAGCGCCAGCAGCTCGATCTGCGCGATCCGCTCCGTCGCGCGATGGCTCGCTTCGGTGGCGGCGCGGCCTAGCGCATCGAGCCATGCGTGCTCCGCTGGCGGAGCGTCCGCGCGCCTCCGGCGCTCGATTGCCGGCAACAACTCAACTTCGAGGGACGCAAGCTCGCGCAACGTCGGAATCGCGTGAACGCCGGGAAGGCTGTCCAACCCGCTCGGGGGCGGCGGCAGCGCGCTCCACGGCGCGAGAAACTGAAGCTCGTCGCGCATGCTGCTGCACTGGTGAACCAGCGCATCTTCCCAAAACGTAGCGTCACTCGCGGAGCCGGTTGCACTGGTGGCTTCGGAGATCGGCAAGGTGGCCACCTGTTCGGTAATCGCGGCAACGCTCGCGTCGAGCCGATCGAGCCAGTGTCGCGCTGCGGGAATGGTTGCGGGCCACGAGTCGTATGCGGTCTCCAGATCCCGCGCAAGGCGCGCGATCGTCGCCGGCGCGTCGCTGCCGACGGCATCCGCGAACGTTCGCAGCGTGTCGCTCAAGCCTTCGAGACATTGCCGGCGCATGATCCGGTCGTCGACCAGCGCGAGCAGTCCCGGCCGCAACGTGAGCAGATGACCCGCCAGGTTTCCGCTGTCCACGGCCGACACGTAGAGCGGCGGCAACGGCTTGCCGGTCTGCGTGTCGTACCAATTGTAGAAATGGCCTTCGTAGCGTTCCATGGCCTTCATCGTGCTCAAGGCTTTCGACGTGCGCAGGAGCAGTTGTCCCGCCGGGATGTAGCCGAAGTCGTAGGCCGTCAGATTCGCCAGCAGAGACAACCCCATGTTCGTCGGCGAGGTGCGATGCGCGACCGTTGCGACCGGATGCTCCTGATAGTTGTCCGGCGGGAGCCATTGATCCTCCGGGCCGACGAAGGTCTCGAAGAACGCCCACGTCCTGCGCGCGAGCTGTCGGAGGAAGTGCGTCTCGCTCGTCGTCAGCCGTGGTTCACGGCGCGCGAGCGGCCGGCTGGTCCACCATGCGATGGCGGGAGAAACGAACCACAGGACAAGTATCGGCGCCGCCACTGCCAGTGACGACGGCACCGCTACCGTCAGCAGAATCGCGGTTCCCGTGGCGATCACCGGCGCAATCCACATCGATCCGATCGACGATGCAAGCTCGGAGCGGATGGTGGTGTCGCCGACGCGGCGCCGATCGGGTTCGTCGCCTGCCGATGGATTCCATTCGAGCAGCCGCCGATGCGTGACGAGCATTCGCCACACGGTGCGCGCGATCGCATCGAGGCTGACGGTCGCCTCGTACGGAAGAAATGCGAGCGTCAGCGCCGCATGCGCGGCGTGCTGAACAGCCACACTCGCGGCGGCGACGAGATGCTGCCGCAGCAGGACTTCGGGCGGCTTCTGCAGCAAGTCGACGATCAACGCACAGGCCGATGGAAGCAAGAGGATCGCGATCACCACCAACGTCCACAGCCATGGCTGCGGAAGCACGGTCCAGCCGAGCAGCAGCAACAACGTCAATGCCGGCGGGACGAGGCTGCGCCGCAGGTTGTCGAAGATCTTCCACAGTGAGAGCGTCGACAATGGATTCGTGAGCCGATGCTGGCCGGGACCGGGCACGAACGACAGCAGCCATCCCGCGAGTTGCCAGTCGCCGCGAATCCAACGATGCCTGCGGCTCATGTCCGCGCGATAGGTCGACGGGTACTCGTCGTACAACTGCACGTCGCTTACGAGCCCCGATCGCGCGTAGCAACCTTCGAGCAGGTCGTGGCTCAGGATCCGATTCTCGGGAAAGCGATCGTCCAGCGCCCGCTCGAACGCGTCGACGTCGTAGATCCCCTTGCCGATGAACGACCCCTCGCCGAACACATCCTGGTAAACGTCGGAGACCGCACGCGTATAGGGATCGATGCCGGGGTCACCGCCGTGCAAGCGCGCGTACCACGACCGGTTCGCGCCGGGCAGGCTGATGGCGACACGCGGCTGCAGAATTCCGTATCCTTCGGTCACGATGCCGTTGCGCTTGCCGGCAGTTGCGAAGCGTGCGCGGTTCAGCGGATGCGCCATCACGGCGACAAACTGCCGCGCCGAGTCGCGTGGCAGCTGCGTGTCGGTGTCGAGCGTGATCACGTACTTCACGCCCGACAGCGCCGCGGTCTCGCCAACGACGAGCGAGAAGCGATCACTGCCACCGCCTCGCAGAAGCGAATTGAGGTCGGCAAGCTTGCCCCGCTTGCGCTCGTAACCCATCCATATCCGCTCCTGTGAATTCCAGCGGCGCGGACGATGAAACAGAAAAAAAGTGTCGCCGAGCGCGCCGTCCTCGGTAGCGCTTGCTTCGCGCCCATATTTTTCGTTCAGATTCTCGATACCCTTTCGAGCGATCGACAACAACGGCTCGTCCTCCGGCACCGTTTCTGCAGCCGCATCCTCGAAATCGGTCAACAGGCCAAAATGCAAATGGCTGTCCCGATTGGCGAGGAACCGCACCTCGAGCGCTTCGACCAGTTCTTCGATGTTTTCGGCGCTGGTGAGCAGCGTCGGGACCACAACCAATGTTCGCGCCTGGTTTGGCAAGCCTTCCGAAAAATCCATACGCGGCAAGGCGTGCGGTGTCACGAGCAATGTCGCCAGCCAGTTCACCATTCCGACCGCCAGCTGGCTTACCGCCAGCACAACGAGGATCCCGACCACCACCAGCACGTGATCGGCCGCGCCGTCGCGGTGCGCTTTCGCCAACAGCATCGCGCTGAGCACAAGCGTGATGACCGCGATTCCGCCGAGATACAACAGCAAGGGGATCCGCCGCCCGGCTCTGCGAAGCGTTTCGGACGGCGAAGCAAGCACGTTCGCCTCACGCTCGAGACGCAGCCGCCCCTTGTCGATCAGATAGAAACCGACGTGAGCGGCCCTATCGTCGTCGCCGCTGCGGCCGGCATGTCCGGCAGTGCCCTCGTGTGCGAGCTGGATCGCGTGGCGCGCGATCTCATTTTCGGAAAGATGACTTCCTTTCGCGATCTCCTCGACGACGTGGCGGTAATGATCGCGCGTCGCAAAATCCATCCTGCCGTAAAGTCCCCCCGGATCTTCGCGCAACCTTTGCTCGACGATGCTCATCGTCTCGACGAACTCGCGCCAGTCCGTCGATCCCAGAAAGCGAAGACTGCCGATCGTGTTGCTGATGGAGAGCTGGGCACCCGCCTGTTCCTGCGTTTCCGACTGCACGAGCTGCTCGATGGAAAACCCCGACTCGGCGAGGCGCTGCTCGATCCAGGTGAGGGGCAAAGCAAGCGCGGCGCTATGTCCCTGCAAGCGGCGCGCCAGTTCCGCGACAAACGAGCTCACCATCGGCGGATTCGACCGCGCCATGTCCGCCGTCACGAGAATCAGGCTGTTGGGGTCGGACTCGGCCACCGCCATCATCTGGTCCGCCCACGTTGCGGCCCGATTCCGGTCGATAGCACCGGCCGCAATGCGGACGCCGACGCGGCGCAGATTCTCGATCAGCGCCAGCCGCAGCATGATCGGGATGGCCCACAGCTCACCTACCTTGAGGGGCGTCACCGTCTGGTAGGCCGCTACGAAACGCGAAAGACTCACGGCGTCGATCCTGCCGTCGCCGTGCGAGATCGCCTCGAACGCAAGGTCATAGACGCGCGGAAGCTTGGCGGAAGGTCCATGCGCCAGTCGCGGAAGCTCGCGGCTGTATTCCTTGGGCAGATGTCGCTTGGCCGTACGGATCTGCTCGTCGATCAGATAGAAATTGTCGAGCAGCCATTCCGCGGCGGGAGAAATGCGACGGTTGGCGGTGACGGCCGCAGTCAGCAGATCGCAGACCTCGACCAGGAGGCGTTCGTTCTCGGCCAGCCGTACCAGAAGCTGATCGCGAACGCGGCCTGGCGCCAGCCGATGCGACACCGCAAGGCTCTTGCCGTGCTGCTCCATCTGATCGGCGTTGAACAGATCCGACCGCAGCGGCGGCTCCTCGTCGGCGTATTTGCGAAACGAGTCGGCGCGACCGAAACGTGCGGTGATCGCGAGCAATCGTTCAAAGATGGTCTGCCCGCTCACATTCAATTCGGAAGATCCTTTTTTTGCAGAACAGGGACGCGTAAGCGAATGCCGGGCACAGTCCCGCGGGTAGATTGAGAATAACGGCCTCATCGGGAACCGTCTGTCCGCTGGCGAACACAGCGACGCGCTACTGACCCTTCCAGGGATCGGTGCGCTGGCGAACCGACGACGAACGCGGTGCCAAGTAAGCTGTTTTGGCGTCGTTGCCGACATTGCAACAAATTGTGTCAGTGCAGTCCTACAGCGCGACTGTCATCGCAATGACAGTACGACGCGTTATAGGTCGACATAAAAGAAATTCCGCGGGCCGGATAGTGGCGTACTTGATTTTCGCGGCCCGGATGGGGGACCACCGACGAGCATCCCCTTCGTCAGATGGATCAGGGCACTCCCTTCAGCGCAAACAGCGCGCTTACTCTCAAGGCATCCTTATGCGCATAAAAATTCTTGATCTTCGAGCATTCGCCTTCGTGACAGGTGTTGCGCTCCTTACCATCAGCAGCTGGGCCAGCGCCGACCCGCCGTCGCGCGTCGCGCGCCTCGGCTACATGACCGGCGCCGTGAGTTTCTCGCCGGCCGGCGAGGACGATTGGATACAGGCGTCGATCAATCGGCCGCTCACCACTGGCGACCGCCTGTGGGCCGATGCGGGTGCACGGACCGAAATACAGATCGGCGGCGCCGTGATTCGCATGAACGCCCGCACCAGCGTATCCATTCTCAATCTCGACGACCGCATCGCCCAGTTGCAATTGACGCAAGGTGCGTTGAATGTCCGCGTTCGTCGATTCGATCCTGACCAGGTGTTCGAAGTCGATACGCCGAATCTCGCGTTCACCCTCCGGCAACCCGGCGAATACCGGATCGAAGTAGATCCCGAGGGCGACGCGACGACGATCGTCGTACGCAGAGGCCAGGGCGAGGCCTACGGCGAAGGCGCCGCATATATCATTGATTCGCGCCAGCCATATCGCTTTACCGGGACCGGATTGCGCGACTACCAGTTTGCCGACGTTCGCGTCGACGAATTCGATCGCTGGTCGACCGATCGCGACCGCCGATACGACACGTCGATCTCCGCCCGTTACGTAGCGCCGGACGTCGTCGGCTATCAGGACCTCGATGCGAACGGCACGTGGAGCGCCGATGCGACCTACGGCAACGTCTGGTACCCCACGCGCGTGGCGTCCGGCTGGGCACCTTACCGAGACGGCCATTGGGCCTGGATCGACCCTTGGGGTTGGACCTGGGTCGATGACGCCCCTTGGGGTTTCGCCGTGTCCCATTACGGTCGCTGGGCGAATTTCGGTGGTCGCTGGGGTTGGGTACCAGGCCCCGTGCGCGCCCGGGCGTACTACGCGCCGGCGCTGGTCGCGTTCGTCGGCGGCAGCAACTTTTCGCTCACGATCGGGACCGGCAACGTCGGTGGCGTGGCGTGGTTTCCGCTCGGACCGCGCGACGTCTATCGGCCGTCCTACGCGGCAAGCCGCGGCTATTTCGAGAACATCAATCGCAGCAACACGATGATCAACACCACGGTCATCAATAACTACTACAACAACACGAACGTCACCAACGTCGTGTACGCAAACCAGCAAGTCCCGGGTGCGGTCGTCGCCGTGCCGACCACGGCCTTCGTGCAGTCGCAGCCGGTGTCGAGGGCAGCCGTGCAGGTGTCGCGCGAGATGGCTGTCAACCGGCAGGTGGCATTTGTGCCGCCGGTCGCGCCGACGGAGCGAAGCGTGCGTGGCGCCGCCGCCCAAGGCGACAAGCCGCCGCCTCGCGTGTTCGAGCGGCCGGTCGTCGCGCGCACCGCGCCGCCTGCGGCACCTGTCGGCTTTGCCGCGCAACAGCAGCAACTGACGGCGAGACCGGGCAGGCCACTCGAAGACGCCGCACGCAAGGAATTGAAACCTGCAGCTGCCACTCCGGCACCTGCCGTCAGAGTAGTCGCGCAGCAAGCAGCGCCACAACCGACGACGCGCCCGCCGCCGGCGGGGCCAGGACGCTCCGATGAGCGAAGGCCTCCGGCAGCGCCGATGCAAGGCGCCGCGCCAACGCAGGCCACACCGTCCGCACCGCCGTCACAAGCAATGCCGCAGCGCGGAAATGCCGGGCAGCCCCCGCAGCGCGAACAGCGCGGAACACCGCCGGTACCTCCATCGGTGCCACCGCAAGTCGCAACGCCGGCGCCAGCCGCTCCCCCACCGACAATCGCCCGGCCGGCGCCCACTGCGCAACCGCCGGAGCAACGCGGAAACGCGGAGCAGCGCGGCAAGGGCGAACAGCGTGGACAACCGGTAGCACCGCCTTCGGCACCCCCGCCAGTCGCGATGCCAGCCCCGTCCGCGCCACCACCACAAGTCGCCCGGCCGGCGCCAACTGCGCCACCGCCGGAGCAACGCGGAAACGCCGAGCAGCGCGGCAAAGGCGAACAGCGTGGACAACCGGTAGCGCCATCCGCGCCGCCGCCAGCGCCAGCGATGGCGCAGCCCAGAGCTGCTCCGCCGCAGGCTGCGCCATCGGTACCCGCGCCGCAGGCGCAAGAGCAACGCGGAAAGTCGGAGCAGCGTGAACAGCGCGGCCAACCTGCTGCGCTGCCCCCGCCACCGCAACGCGTAGCCTCGCCGCAGCCGCAAGCCGCGCCACCCGCACCCGCGATGCAGCCACCGCCGCAACGATCGGCGCCGCCGGCGCCACCGCAAGCGGCACCCGTCGCAGCGGCCGCGCAACCGCCACAGCGAGGACGTCCGGAGCCCGCGCCTGCTGCTGCCCCTGGCTCACCGCCTCAGGGGGCAAAGGCCGCGCCGCCGGGTCAGGAACAGAAGGCTGCCGCAGGCGACCCGAACGACAAGAAAAAAGACGGCGACGAACTGAAGCGCGGAAGAAACTAGTCGTTTCCGCGTGACCGCAAAAGAAACGAGGGGCCGATGCAGCGCATCGGCCCCTCGCCGTTTCGCAGTGGACTTCTACCGGAGTGACAGCATTCGCGGAAGTCCGTCGTCCCCGCTACGTCACTTCAGCTGAAAATTGTGGGCGCCGAACAGACCCAGCAGTCCGATGACGATCAGATAAATGGCCACGATGTAGTTCAGCAACCGTGGCACGATCAGGATGAGAATGCCCGCGAGAAGAGAGACGAGTGGACCGATGCTCAATGTGATGTTCATTATCGATTCCCATCAAGAGTGTGAAGATGTCTGCAACGACATGTCTAACCCTTCCTGTTGCCAAAGACCAGCAGCAATCCGCCGATCACGATTGCCCCGACGCCTGCCCAGATCGGCACGTTCACCCTTTCCTTGTCCGTTACCGACAACACCAGTGGACCGATCTTCGCCTCATGCGTTTCCTTCGTGTACGAGAAGCCGCCGTACACCAGCGCCAGGATGCCGCCGACGACCAGTACGATTCCCAATATCTTTATCGGATTCACGTTTCCTCCTTCGAAAGGGACAGCCCAACATTACTTCTTCGGACAGCGCACTTTCGCAAGCGCGATATTACGCGCGCCATGCGAGCCGGCGCCCTAATGGATAATCCGCAACCCGAGCCGCGTGCTCACACCGCCACCACTCTGCCGAGGAGTGCCCCGATACCTGCGGTCACGCCCATCGCCACCGCACTCCAGAACATGACGCGCAGGATGCCCCTGGGCACATTGGCGTTCCCGACGTAGGCGGCAAGGCCCCCGAGGCCACCGAGAAACAGCAGTGAAGCCAAGGAGACAACTGGAATGAGGTTGGCCCCCGGGTCGAAGGCCACCACCAACAGCGGCAACGCCGCTCCTGCGGCGAAGCTGCACGCGGAGGCCAGCGCCGCCTGCAGCGGACGCGCGCGCAGCGTCGGCGAGATCCCGAGTTCGTCGCGTGCATGTGCGCCCAGCGCATCGTGCGCCATCAATTGTTCTGCCACGGTCTTGGCAAGGGACGGATCCAGGCCGCGGCCGATGTAGATCTGCATAAGCTCGCGGTGCTCGCCCTTTCCATCGGCGGCGAGCTCCGCGCGCTCCTGCTCGAGCGCCGCCCGCTCCGTGTCCGCCTGCGAATGGACGGAGACGTATTCTCCGGTCGCCATCGACATGGCGCCGGCAACGAGACCGGCCGCACCCGCGATCAATATGCTGCCGTGCGTACCATGCGCAGCCGCCACACCCAGCACGAGACTCGACGTCGAGACAATCCCATCGTTCGCACCCAAGACAGCGGCGCGCAACCAGCCGATGCTCTTGAGCGGATGCCATTCCTGGTGACGCCAGGGCATTATCTAGACGCTGGCCAACGCTGGTTCGCGAACGGGACGACGGACGGTGCGCAATTTGGCATTCACGTCGTGCAAGGCAGTGCGCAGTCCTTCTTCCAGCACCGGGTGATAGTAGGGCATTTCGAGCATCTGCCCAACGGTCATGCGGTTCTGCAAAGCCCATGCGAGCAAATGGGCCAGATGTTCGCCGTCAGGGGCAAATATTTCCGCGCCGAGAAATCGGCCGGTGGTCATTTCGGCATAAACGTTCATCAGTCCCTTGTTTCGCAGCAGGATGCGCGCACGTCCCTGATCCTCGAAGTTCACCGTGCCGGTCGCGAAGGTACCCGGCTGCAGAGAGCGATATCCGCCGCCGACGATGCCGATCTGTGGATCCGTGAACACCACGCTAATGGGCGCGCGGCGCAAGCCCTCCTTGGCCACCTTGCAAAGCGCAGTACGCGCGGCATTGTTCCCCGCAATGCGTCCTTCGTCGACCGCTTCGTGCAGCAGCGGTATGAAGTTGCCCGCGTCGCCGGCCATGAAAATCGGACTGCTCCCGCCTCCGCTTCCGTCCGCGCTCGCGACCTGCGTGGTCACCGGATTGTAGACAGGCACGCCGTTGGCGTCGAGCTTGACCGACGTGTTTGAAAGGCCAATGCCCTCGACATTGGGCACTCGGCCGCTGGCTACCAGAACGCAGTCAAAGGTGTCGACCCGCCCGGCGCCGTCCGTTGTGCCGTAACGAATGACGATGCGGTCCCCGTCGCGCCGCACGTCCACAACGCGGGCGTCCGGCACGAGCGTGAATTCCTTGTTGAACGTAGCGATCGAGTAAGCGAGAACCTCCGGATCGCCGATCGCGCCAACGTGGCCACCACGCCCGAAAATGGAAATATGAACGCCCAGTCGATGCAACGCCTGACCCATTTCCAGCCCGATGATTCCCGGTCCGATCACGGCCAAGGACTTCGGCAGATCCCGCCAATCGAAGATGTCGTCACTGACGAGGAGGCGGTCGCCGAGGTCACTGAAACCGTCGGCGACGGTCGGGCGTGAGCCGGTCGCGATGATGATTGTCCTGGCCACGACCCGCCTGGTTCCATCGACTTCGAGCGTATGGTCGTCCACGAAACCTGCATTGCCGCGAAGGCGATCCGCTTCGGGAATGCGTTGGACGTCGCGCAGCACGAGACCGATAAACCGGTCGCGCTCGCGCCTCACGCGATCCATGACCGCGCTGCCGTCAACGCGCAAGACCCCATCATGATGAACGCCGAAGCGCGATGCCGTTGCGACGGCATGGGCCGCGTCCGCGGCGGCGATGAGCAGCTTGCTCGGCATGCAGCCAACGAGGGCGCACGTAGAGCCATAGGCGCCGCCTTCGATGAGCATCGCGGTCGCGCCCGCGGCGCGCGCGGCACGGTAGGCTGCAACGCCCGCCGTTCCGGCGCCGATGACGGCGACGTCAACCTGTGCAACGCTCATCTTGCATCCTCGTTCATCGGCCGGGCGCAGGACGAAAAGACGGCCGGAGAAAGACGTCCCCGGCCGTTGCCCAATTCGTCGCGCTACCCGCAAAAATGGCGGCGGCGACGCAGACTTGCCCGATCTTATGACTTGCCGAATTGTACTTTCGCGTTGCTGACGCATGAGTCCTTCGGCGCACCCGAGAGTGCGTCGCACTTCTCGATCGCAACCTTGTAGTCCGCGTCGCGCTTGACTGTGTTCGCTTCCTTTCGCGCGTCAGCCTGTTTCGTATCGGCGTCCTGGCGCGCATCGGCCGCAACACGGTCGACCTTGGCGTCAGCCTTTGCCTTGACCAGCGCGGCGTCCGCTTCCTTCACGCAGACGTCCTTGGCATTGCCCGCAAGGTCGTCGCATTTCTCCTTGACGACGTTATAGGTCGCTTCGCCACGCGCCACGCGCGCGGCCTCGCGATCCTTCGGCGTGTTCTTGTACGCGGCTTCCGCGTCGGCCTTGGCGACCTTTTCCTTGCCGGTGGCTTCCGCGAGGCAAATGTCCTTGGCGTTGCCGCTTCGCGACGCGCAGGCGTCCTTGTCCATCTTGGATTGAGCGTCGGCGTTCTTGACCGCCTGATCGTAAGCGTCCTTCGATATCGGCGCCACCGGGACAACCGGTTTCGCGGCGGTAATCGGCGCGTTCCTTTGCGTCGCGCAGCCGGCAAGACTCAATCCGGCCGTGACACACAGTGCAATCATCAGTTTGGACATATCATTTCCTTACTGTTCAAGTACGGTGGGAAGCCGTGTCGATGTGAAGAACGCCAAGACAGTAACTGTCATGACTTGAAATCCCACAGCATCGAGACTCGACTCGTGGACTCCTCACCGCGAAGTCCCAAATCTTCCCTCGGACTTGAACGATAGGCGCGATACTAAGGGTCGTCTGTGCGCTGGCGCACCCACTAACCGAGCGAGACACAAACCGAGATACGGCCGAAGCGCCGCCACTACACATGCATGGGGCGGCCACCGGACGAAAAGACGGCCGGGGAAGACATCCCCGGCCGTTGCCCAATTCGTCGCGCTGCCCGCAAAAGTGGCGGCGGCGACGGAGACTTGCCCGATCTTATGACTTGCCGAATTGTACTTTCGCGTTGCTGACGCATGAGTCCTTGGGTGCACCAGCGAGTGCGTCGCACTTCTCTATCGCGACCTTGTATTCCGCGTCGCGCTTGTCCGCGGTCGCTTCCCTGCTGGCGACAGCCTGCTTGGTCGCCGCTTCCTTGCTGGTATCGGCCGCGACGCGATCGACCTTGGCGTTCGCCTTGCCCTTGACCAGCTCGGCTTTCGCTTCCTTGACGCAGACGTCCTTGCGATTGCCCGCCTGGTCGTCGCACTTTTCCTTGGCGACGTCGTAGTTCGCTTGCGCACGCGCAAGACGCGCGTTCTCGCGTGCTTTGGGCGTGTTCTCATATGCGGATTGCGCGTCCGCCTTGGCGACGTTGTCCTTGCCCTTCGCTTCGGCGATGCAGATGTCCTTGGCGTTTCCGCTCAACGACGAGCACGCATCCTTGTCGATCTTGTACTGCGCGTCCGCGCTCTGTTTCGCCGTGTTGTAGCTTTCCTTCGATATCGGCGCCGCCACCGACGTGGACTTGGCGACAACCTGCGCCGCTGCGGACCCTGCAAAACCCAGCCCGGCAGCGACAAATAGTGAAATCATCAGTTTGGACATGCTATTCCTTCCGGTTCAATTCCGTGTCGGGAGCGTTTGCAAGCGGAAAAGCGCGGCCTCCCGTGGACTTGAACGATATGCGCAATACCGAGTCGTTTCTGTACGTTGGCGCACGCATGATGGCGGACTGTACCCGTGCTTCGACGGTGCTGGCCACTTACCTGCGCTTCTGATCGGCACTCTTTAGGGAATCGCGCAGTGTCGCGGAATCCGGCCACGCTTTCGTAAGCGCAGGATCTTCTTCCTTTGCTCGCCGCTTGCCTTCCACTTCGGCCGCGAGCATCTGCTGCCCTACTGGCTCGGACTCTGGCGCCGCCGCGCGCGCGCGTCCACCATGCCGGACGCGACAAATTTGCGCTCGGCATCGTCGAGCTCGCGGGCGGCAACGTAGTTGCCTTCGCCTTGCACGCCGCCGTCATCCACAGTAGGTGTTGCGTCACTCTCCTGCGGAACCTCGGTTTTCGCGCCGCCGGTGGTTGGCGCCGTGTTCAGAGGTTCGTAGATTTTCCGACCCATGAATATCTCCTGTCATGTTGAGTCATCGGATTCGCGATATGGTGCGCCCGGAACCTGCTTGCAGTGAGTGCGGTAGCCACAAGCGCGCGCAATCCGTCTCACAGGTGACATTACGCATCGCGCTGTGCGCGCTGCCGTACCGACGCCGCTTCATTGCGCGGTCATGCTCGGTTTCCATATTCGCTGCAAAGGCGATGCGAGGAGATCGGAAT
>Ga0163163_10002784_pt1 | contig 14765 bp, 16 predicted proteins | sample S65metaG_FD_119766 | JGI IMG/M metagenome (GOLD analysis project Ga0163163, IMG submission 119766) | Switchgrass rhizosphere microbial communities from Kellogg Biological Station, Michigan, USA - S6-5 metaG | ecosystem: Host-associated > Plants > Roots > Rhizosphere > Soil | place: USA... | reverse complement strand
TCGATCGTCGCCGGCATGGTCCAGGAATCATGATCGGCGATCTTCTTCATCGTCGCGCGCAGGATCTTGCCTGATCGCGTCTTCGGCAAGCGCTCGATCGCAATCGCGCGCTTGAAAGCGGCGACAGGCCCGATCTTCTCGCGCACGAGCGACACAATTTCCGTCTCGATTTCCGTCGACGGCCGATTGACACCCGCTTTCAGCACGATGAAGCCGCACGGCACTTCGCCTTTGAGCTCATCTTTGACGCCGATAACAGCGCATTCGGCGACATCGGGATGTGCGGCGAGCACTTCCTCCATCCCACCCGTCGACAGCCGATGTCCGGCGACGTTGATGATGTCGTCGGTGCGGCCCATGATGTAGACGTAGCCGTCCTCGTCGATGTAGCCGGCGTCCGCGGTTTTGTAATAGCCGGGAAATTCCGCGAGATAGCTCTCGCGCATTCGTTCATCCTGATTCCACAAGGTCGGCAGGCAGCCGGGCGGCAGCGGCAGCTTCACGACAATCGAACCCATTTGGCCGCGCGCGACGGGATGGCTTCCTTCGTCAAGCACCTCGATCGCGTAGCCGGGCATCGGCACGCTCGGCGAGCCGACTTTTACCGGCATCATGCCTAAACCCACGGGATTGCCGACGATGCACCACGCCGTCTCCGTCTGCCACCAATGGTCGACGACGGGCTTCTGCAACACGCTCTGCGCCCATTTCACCGTATCGGGATCGGCGCGCTCGCCGGCGAGAAACAGCGTGCGCATGTGTGATAGATCGTAGCGCTTCACGTGCTCGGCGTTCGGATCGTCTTTCTTGATGGCGCGGAAGGCGGTCGGCGCGGTGAACAGCGCCACGCATTTATGTTCGGAAATCACGCGCCAGTAGGCCCCAGCGTCGGGCGTGCCGACCGGCTTGCCTTCATACATGATCGATGTCGCGCCATGCAGCAGCGGCGCGTAGACGACGTAGGAGTGACCAACGACCCAGCCGATGTCGGAGCCCGACCAGTAAACCTCTCCGGGTTTGGTGCCGTAGAGATTCCACATCGACCATTTGAGCGCGACCATGTGGCCGCCATTGTCGCGCACGACGCCCTTCGGCACGCCGGTCGTGCCGGATGTATAAAGGATGTAGAGCGGATCGGTCGCGAGAAGCGGCACGCAATCGGTGGCGCGTCCGCTCGCGCGCGCGTCGGCGACGCGTTCCGCCCAATCGTGATCGCGGCCGTCGACGAACGGCGCCTGCAATTGCGGTCGCTGCAGGATCATCACCGCATTCGGCTTTGCCTGCGCGAGTTCGATCGCCTGGTCGAGCAGCGGCTTGTAGGCGACGGTGCGTCCGGGCTCCAATCCGCAGGACGCACTGAGCACGAGCTTCGGCTTCGCGTCGTTCAAACGCGTTGCGAGTTCTTTCGCCGCGAAACCACCGAACACGACGGAGTGAATTGCACCGATGCGCGCGCAGGCGAGCATCGCGAACAGCGCCTCCGGCACCATCGGCATATAGATGACGACGCGGTCGCCTTTGGTGACGCCGAATTCCTGCAACACGCCGGCGAGCGTGCGCACTTCCGCGAGCAGCTCCGCATAGGTATAGACGCGCTTCGCGCCGGCCATCGGGCTGTCGTAGATCAGCGCCGGCTGCGCGGCGCGCCCGCCCTTCACGTGGCGATCGATCGCGTTCCATGAGGTGTTGCACACCGCGTCGGGAAACCAGCGGCCGTAGACGCCCGCCTTCGGATCGAAAATCGTCCTCGGCGGCTCGATCCAGTCGATTTCCTTCGCCGCCTCGGCCCAGAAAGCCTGAGGGTCGCGTTGCCAGGCCGCGTAGACTTCCGGATATCTGCTCGCCATCGCCTTTCCCTCTCTCATATCCTCTCAGCGGTCTTGGCGCCCAGCCGCGAGGTGGACGGGCCGCTTTCCTGCCGTTACCCAGCTCGCGACATCATGACCTGGCAATTCTATCTCGCCGCGATTCCGGCCGTGATCCTCGTCGGCCTGTCAAAGGGCGGCTTCTCAGGCCTGAGCCTCCTCTCGATCCCGCTGCTCGCGCTGGTGACCTCGCCGATCCGCGCGGCGGCGATCATGCTGCCGATCCTGATCGTGCAGGATATTGTCAGCGTATGGGCTTATCGCCGCTCGTTCAATCCGCGCATCGTCGCAATCATGATTCCCGGCGGCATTTTGGGCATTGCCATCGCCGCCATCACCGCGAGCTATGTCACCGACGCGATCGTCGTGCTGGGTGTGGGACTGATCGCATCGGGCTTCGTGCTCTACACCTGGCTGCGGCCGGGCATGCGCGAGAGGCACCGCGCCGGCTCGATTCCCGCCGGCATTTTCTGGGGCGCAGGCGCGGGCTTTACCAGTTTTATCGCCAATGCCGGCGGCCCGCCATTCCAGGTTTACGTGCTGCCGCAGCGCCTGCCGCCGCAAATTTATGCCGGCACGATGACGATGGTGTTCGCGGCGATTAACTGGCTGAAGGTCGGCGCGTTCTTTGCGATCGGGCAAGTGTCGCTCGCAAATTTCAAGATTTCGGCGACCTTGTTTCCGCTGGCGATCGCGGCAACTCTCGCCGGCATCTGGCTGGTGCGCCGCGTCTCCGGCCGGCTGTTCTACCGCATCGTCTACCTCTTCACCTTTCTGGTCGGACTGAAACTGATTTTCGACGGCACGCGCAGCCTCATCGGAAGCTGATTTTGGGAAGCTGATTTGTTCGGCTGCGGCGGCTAATCTCCCGGCATGAACGAGGCGAGCGGAGCGCATCTGCGCCGAGGCTGGACGACCGGGACCTGCGCGACGGCAGCCGCCCGCGCCGCCTTTGAAGCGCTCATCACCGGCCATTTTCCGGATCCGGTGCCCGTGGTGTTGCCGCGCGGAGGTCGGCCGAGTTTCGCACTCGCCATGCAGGAGCGGGGCGACGGCTTCGCCCGCGCCGGCATTGTGAAAGACGCTGGCGACGACCCCGACGTGACGCATGGCGCGCTCGTCGTCACGACAGTGCGGCCTCTGCCGGCGGGAAGCGGCATTATTTTCAAGGCGGGCGAGGGCGTCGGCATGGTCACGCGTGCCGGCCTGCCGATTCCGCCGGGCGAGCCGGCGATCAATCCGGTACCGCGCGCGATGATGCGGCAGGCGATCGAGGAAGCGGCTGCGGCGCTTGGCGTCGGTGCGGACGCGGAGATCGAGATTTCCATCCCCGATGGCGAGGAGTTGGCGAAGCGAACGTTGAATGGTCGCCTTGGCATTGTCGGCGGACTGTCGATCCTCGGCACGACAGGCATCGTCGTACCTTTCTCCTGCGCGGCGTGGATCGCCACCATCCAGCGCGGCATCGATGTGGCGCGTGCCGAAGGTCTCGATCACATCGCCGGCGCGACCGGCGCGACGTCGGAAGAGGCGGTGCGCAAGCTCTACGATCTTTCCGAGGTCGCGCTGATCGACATGGGCGATTTCGTCGGCGGCATGTTGAAATATGTGCGCGCACATCCCGTACGCCGCGTCACGATTGCCGGCGGGTTTGCCAAGATGACGAAGCTCGCGCAAGGCCTGCTCGACCTGCATTCGAAGCGCGGCGAGGTCGATCGCGCGCGGCTCGCGAAGTTTGTCGCGCAAGCGGGTGGGAGCGACGCTGTCGTGGAGGGAGTTGCGCGCGCAAACACCGCGCTGGAAGTGCTGGAGCGGACGCGCGCCGCGGGACTTGGTGTTGCCGCCCATGTCGCGGAGGCCGCTTGGAAGACGGCGGCAAACGTGCTGCAGCAGCGCGGCATTCTGCTCGACATCGCGGTTTTCGACCGCCAGGGCGTGTTGCTTGCGCGAACCGAGCCGAAGCCGGCGGTCACATCACCAAGCACGCCTTGACGCACCTGCGCACCTTTGGCACGCAGCCCTGATGGATGCCTCCTATGTGATGAAGCTTTCCTGCCGCAATCGGCCGGGCATTGTCGCGGGGGTATCGGATTTCCTCTTCCGGCACGGCTACAACATTCTCGAATCGCGCCAGTTCGACGATACGATCGGCGGCAGCTTCTTCATGCGCGTCGTGTTCAATGCGGTCGAAGGAGCGCGCGCCGGAAATCTGCAGGAGGAATTCGCCGAACTGGCGCAGAAATTCGGCATGACCTGGTCGATCCGGCCGCGCATGCAGAACCGGCGGGTGATGATCCTCGTCTCGCGCTTCGACCATTGCCTCGTCGATCTGCTCTATCGCCGCCGCATCGGTGAACTTGCGATGGAAGTCACCGCCGTCGTCGCCAATCACCCGCTCGATCTCTATGCGCATGTCGATTTGCAGGACATTCCCTTTCATTTCCTGCCGACGAGGAAAGAGGCGAAACGCGAGCAGGAGGAAAAAGTCCTGCAGCTCATCCGTGCCACCGACACGGAGCTCGTCGTGCTCGCGCGTTACATGCAAATTCTGTCGGACGAAATGACGGCGGAGCTCGCCGGCCGCTGCATCAACATCCATCACTCGTTTCTGCCGGGATTTAGAGGCGCCAAGCCCTATCACCAGGCACATGAGCGCGGCGTGAAGCTGATTGGCGCGACGGCGCATTACGTGACTGCGGCGCTCGACGAGGGACCGATCATCGAGCAGGATGTCGAGCGCATAAGCCACGCGGACTCGCCGGAGGACCTGGTGCGCAAGGGCCGCGACATCGAGCGGCGCGTGTTGGCGCGCGCGGTGCGCTATCACCTTGACGACCGGGTCATCCTGAACGGCGCCAAGACTGTCGTGTTCGCGGACTGAAGGGATGGCGCCGCTGATTCTGATCCTCGGCGGCGCCCGCTCCGGCAAGAGCCGCCATGCCGAGCGGCTGATCGCCGACTATGCGCCGCCGTGGACCTATCTCGCCACGGCCGAGGCGCTCGACGACGAAATGCGCGCGCGCATCGCAGAGCATCGCGGGCGTCGTGACGAGAGGTGGCGAACGATCGAAGCGCCGCACGCACTTGCCGAAGCCGTGCGGGAAGCACCGGCCGATCAACCGCTCCTTATCGACTGCCTGACGCTTTGGCTGAGCAACCGTCTCATCGCCGGAGCCGATCTCGATCGCGAGCTGCCGATGCTCATCGAGTCATTCACCGCCCGCTCCGCCGCGACAATCGTCGTCTCGAACGAAATCGGGCTCGGCATCGTGCCGGACAATGCGCTCGCCCGCCGCTTTCGCGACATCGCCGGCAAAGCCAACCAGAGGCTCGCCGCGCGCGCCGACCGCGTCGACTTTATTGCCGCGGGCCTGCCGCTTCGGTTGAAATAGGCACACGGAGGCTTGTGCACTGCACCTTGGCTAGCTCGATCTCGGTTGATCGGCCAGACTTGCGCCTTTTACGGTTAAGTATAGGCTGGTGCTGGCAATTTAGGGCAGGAACAATGAAATCCCTTTGCGTATGCGTTGGCCTTTTCATAGGGCTCGGTTCACTTCCCGCATTGGCGGCATCCGCGTTCGACGTTGCGCAGGCCACTCCTGCCGCACCAGCCGCAGCACCGCCTCCGGCCGCAGCGCCGGCCCCAGCAACACCGGCCGCGCCTGCCGCGGCGGCGCCGGCCAAGCCGAAAATCAAAGCGGCGGCGAAGACGAAGTCGACCGCCGGAAAGAAGGCGCCCTCGATGATCACCGTCGAGAATAAACGCACCGTCACGCTGAAGGGCCTGCAGATTGCGCTGGCAGGCGGCGGAGGCAAAGTCGTTGGCAAGCTCGCGAAGGAAGTCGCAGGCGGCAAGAGTGCGCGCGTCGCGCTCAAGGGCGCAAAGGGCTGCGAATACAACGTGAAATGGGAGTTCGAGGACGCGAGCGACGAGTCGACCGCCGACCTCTGCAACGATCCGCGCATCGTGCTGACGGATTGATATTGCTTCGGCTGCCCCTCTGATCCGGTCCAGGTTAGAGTCTTAGACGTGGTTCAAGGCGGTCGAGCTTCCCGGATTCGCGCATGTTCGTGCCGCTCTACGATGGCGTTCCGCTGCGGTACCTGCGCTATCCGCTCGCCAATTGGTCGATCATTGCCGTCAATGCCTTCATGTTCCTTTGGCTGCAGAGCGCGCCCGATACGGGCCGAGTCGAGACGGCGCTCGGAGTCATTCCGGCTGTTCTTTTCGGAACCGCGGTGCTTTCGCCTGATATCGCGCTTGTCTCGACGCCGGTGACATTGCTCACTGGCATGTTCGTGCACGCCAATATCGCGCATCTCCTCGGCAACATGCTGTTTCTCTGGGTCTTCGGCGACAATGTCGAGGATGCGATGGGGTCAGGCCGCTATCTTCTCTTTTACCTGCTCTGCGGAATCATTGCTGCCCTGACATTCTCTGCGATGGTGCCGGCGAGCCAGGCGCCGCTAATCGGTGCATCCGGCGCGATTTCGGGTGTGGCGGCCGCTTATCTCTTGCTGTATCCAAAGGCGCGCATCTGGGGCTTCGTGTTCGTTCCTTGGCTGCCGCTGCGCATTCCGGCCTCTTGGTTTGTCGGCATCTGGATTTTATTCCAGGTGCTTTCGGCCGTGTATTTGCAGGGCAGCGACATCGGCTGGTGGGCGCATCTCGGCGGCATCGGTGCGGGATGCGCGCTCGTTGGGCTGTTCAAGCGGCGTGAGATTGCGCTGTTCGGTCCGGCGTAACGGCCGAAAGTAACGTCCCGATCAAATATCCTTTTCGGTGCGCCGGACGCCGCCGACCAAGCGCGCCCATTGTTCGCGCACGGTTTCACTGAGATCATGCACGCTGCGATCAACGACATCCCAATTGACCATGGGACGCGCCTCGGGACCCGTGCCGCTCGGAACCGCCGCATCGCGCAGATAAGCGGCGGCGATCGTGATCAGAATTCCCACGATCAGTCCGGCGGCGAAACGCATTGGCCTCTCCTGGGTGTGCCATTGCGGGCGGCACGGCTCCCCAGGAACGAGCCGCTGCCGCCAGGGTTCCGGCGCTCGTTACTTCAGATGACCCGCAAGCAGCTTGTTCATCTCGAACATCGTCACCTTCTTTTTGCCGAAGACCGGCTCAAGCTTGTCGTCAGCCAGAATCTCGCGCCTGTTCTGCGGGTTCTGCAGATTGTACTTCTTGATGTGCGTCCAGATTTTGCTGACCGCTTCGGTGCGCGGCAGCGGCTTGTCGCCGACCACCTGCGCCAATTCCCTCGATGGCTGCAGCGGCTTCATCAAGCCGGAATTGCTCTTCGCAGCCGCGCTGCGTCCCGATGATTTCTTTGCGGCCGGCTTGGCACCGCTCTTCTTGTAGGCGCTGGCTTTTGCCGTGCTCTTGCCTTTCGAAGCGCTGCCCTTCGAGGCGCTCTTCTTTGCGGGCGCCTTTGACTTGGATTTCGCTGTACTCTTCGCTGCCATCAGTCGTCTCCCATTCGGCCCGGCGCGTAAGGAGATGCGCCCCCGGCGGAGAACGAGCCTAATCCCCCGTTGTTCCCTGAGGCCACTGTGTAGTCACGCCGAAACACAGTCTTGCACAGATAAACAGACTCAAGGTAGCCAGATTTCGCGCCAAAAGCCGATTTTGAACGCCCGCGTTTCCTCTCGAATCGGCCGTGAAGGCGCCAAGCGGGCCATAAGAATAGTTGAAGAAGAGCCGAATCACCGCCTGATCGCCGTCGGCGCCGGCCGGCGAGGGTCGCACTGGGGGCTACACGACACTATCTTGCATGGGATGACCGACAGCGAAGCCAACCGATTCTCCGCACGAGCGGCCCGCTATGCGCGCGTCGGCGCCAATGTCGGCGGTGTCGCCGCCCGGATGGCCGGCCAGCGCCTCACCGGCACCGGGCGACGCGGCGACAATGCTGCCGCCCTGGCGCAGGCGCTTGGCGGCCTCAAAGGCCCGCTGATGAAGGTCGCGCAGCTGATGGCGACCATCCCGGACCTGCTGCCGCCGGAATATGCCGATGAGCTCGGCAAATTGCAGTCGCACGCCCCTCCGATGGGAGCGGCGTTTGTGAAGCGTCGCATGCAGGCGGAGCTCGGGCCCGATTGGGCGACCCGCTTCGGCAGTTTCGATCTGAAGCCCGCCGCGGCTGCTTCGCTCGGACAGGTGCATCGCGCGACCTCGCACGAAGGCGCGGCGCTTGCCTGCAAGCTGCAATACCCCGACATGAAGTCCGCCGTCGAAGCAGATTTGTCGCAGCTCTCGGTTCTGTTCTCGATTCATCGGCGCCTGAACCCGGTGATCGACACGCGGGAAATCGCCAAAGAGATCGGCGCACGTGTGCGCGAAGAATTGGATTATTGGCGTGAGGCGAAGCACGCCGCGCTTTACGCGCTCATGCTTGCTAACGTGGAAGAGGTGCGCGTGCCGCGCGTTTGGCCGGATCTATCGACCGGCCGGCTCCTGACTATGGAATGGCTCGAAGGCGCGAAGCTATTGACCTTCAAAGGTGCGCCGCAGGACCTGCGCGACCGCCTCGCCGTCGCGATGTTCAAGGCGTGGTGGGTGCCGTTCAGCGCCTATGGTGTGATCCACGGCGATCCGCATCTCGGCAATTATTCCGTCTTCTCGGACGAGAGCGGCGCGTCGGCCGGCATCAATCTTCTCGATTACGGCTGCATCCGGATTTTTCCACCAACCTTTGTCGAAGGCGTCTACGATCTCTATGAAGGTTTGCGCACCGGTGATGAAGCACGTGTCGTGCATGCTTACGAGACCTGGGGCTTCAAGAACCTGCGCAAGGATGTGATCGATATCCTGAACATCTGGGCCCGGTTTATTTACGGACCGTTGCTCGAGGATCGCGTGCGCACGATTGCCGACGGCGTTGCCCCGGGGCGCTATGGACGCCGCGAGGCTTTTCAGGTGCACCAGGCGCTCAAATCCAAGGGGCCGGTGAAAGTGCCGCGCGAATTTGTGTTCATGGATCGCGCCGCGATCGGGCTCGGCAGCGTGTTCCTGCATCTCGACGCGCAGCTCAACTACCACCGGCTGTTCAACGAGGCGCTCGGCGATTTCCGTATCGAGACCTTGGCCGCACGCCAGGCGGCGGCACTGCATAAGGTCGCCCTGGACGCGGCCATCTAAATTGGACCGCGCACCTCCCGGTGCGCATACAATTGGTCTAAATCGGGCGTACCAGAAGGTGCGCGGTCCAGCGCCAGTCACGACGATGATTCCTACGCAAAAGCTCGATCTGATCCTCAGGCGCCATGACGAGCTCTCCGCAAAATTGGCGGAGGGTACGAACGGCGCGTCTTACGTCGCGGCGTCGCGCGAGCTTGCGTCGCTTGACGATGTCGTCGAGGCCGTGCGCGCCTATCGCGCGGCGCAGGACGAGGTCGATGGGCTTAACGCGATGCTCGCCGAGCCGGCGCTCGACCCTGAAATGCGCGGCCTCGCCGAAACCGAATTGCAGGAGGCGGAGCGCCGTCTCGGTGACAGCGAAGGCAAATTGCGGCTCGCACTCTTGCCGAAAGACGCTGCCGACGAGCGCGGCGTCATCCTTGAAGTGCGCGCCGGTACCGGCGGGGACGAAGCAGGGCTCTTCGCCGGCGATCTCTTCCGTATGTACCAGCGCTACGCCGAGACGCATGGCTGGAAGGTCGAGCTGCTCTCGGCGAGCGAGGGAACGGCGGGCGGCTACAAGGAAATCGTCGCCGAGATCAACGGCCGCGGCGTGTTCGCGCGGCTCAAATTCGAATCCGGCGTGCATCGCGTCCAGCGCGTGCCGGCCACTGAGACCCAGGGGCGCATCCATACATCCGCCGCGACGGTGGCGGTTTTGCCGGAAGCGGAAGATGTCGACGTCGATGTTGCCGAATCCGATCTGCGCATCGACACGATGCGCTCAGGCGGAGCCGGCGGCCAGCATGTCAACAAAACCGAGTCGGCGATCCGCATCACGCACGTGCCGAGCGGTATCGTCGTGGTGGTGCAGGAAGAGCGCTCACAGCATCGCAATCGCGCCAAGGCCATGGATGTGCTGCGCGCCCGGCTCTATGACATGGAGCGCCAGCGCCGCGACAGCGCCCGTGCCGCCGACCGCCGCTCGCAGGTCGGATCAGGCGATCGCTCCGAGCGCATCCGCACCTACAATTTCCCGCAGGGGCGCGTGACCGACCATCGCGTCAATCTCACGCTTTATAAGCTAGATAAAGTGATGGAAGGCGAGGCGCTCGATGAGATCGTCGATGCCCTGACGACGGCGCATCAAGCCGAATTGCTCGCGGCCGAGGGGGCGAATTGAACCGGACGCGCAGAGCAGGCATGTTTACACAGCCGTCGCAGACTTAAGTCATCCGCGCGCCCGGTTTGGTCAAAGGTTAGTCGATCACCTCGACGACGCGCCGCGTATGCGGGTCGACGATGACGGGCCGATCGTTAACGATCGTATAGCGATATGTCGGGGCGACGTGATACTCGGCTGGCACTTCGTAGTAGCGCACGCCTTCCGGCGGCAATACCACACCAGGATGCACGGGCTCCGCGTAGCGATAGGACGGCACGTGCTCGCGCACGACGTATTCGCGGAAGCGCGGACGCTGATCGACGCCGAGCACGCCGGCAACACCGCCCGTCACCGCGCCGACCGCGCCGCCGACGGCCGCGCCAACTGGGCCGGCCGCTGCGCCACCAGCTGCCGCGCCGCGCTCGGCGCCGCCGACGACACCTTGTGCATTCGCCGCAAGCGGGAGCGCCGCTGCAAGAGCCGCACTTCCAATCCAAAGCTTGAACCTCATTCTGTCTCTCCTCGTTATTTTGCGTCAGGCGACAAAACTCGCTTCAAGCGGAAACGTTCCGGTGCGTTCCGCAGCGGTTTCGCTGCGCATTTGCCGAGGATTTTCGCAAATGCTTCAATGGCTTATGATGGGAGGACGCAATGCCGACAAAACCCTTTGCGACGCCGATCGAGAAGTCCGGCGACACCCTCGTCGGCCCATGGCGCGCGCCGCTGCAGATGCTTGCCGCGCAAAGCTATGACGCGGGTGGCTCCATTCATGACGACGCCACCGCGCAAAAGCTCGGCTTTCGCGGCGGCACGATCGAAGGGCCGACGCATTTCAGTCAGTTCGTGCCGCTTGCTTTTGCGCTCTGGGGCGAGCGCTGGCTCACGCAGGGCTGCATCTTCGCGCATTATCGAACGATCGTCTACGAAGGCGACCGCGTGCGCGCGAAGATGACGCAGACCGCCGATAATTACGCCGAAATCACCATGGAAAAAGAGGATGGCGCGGAGGTGCTTCGCGGCTCGGCATCCGTCGGCCCCGATGCGTCGGCATTGGCGCTCGAGCAGCGAATGAAAACATTATCGCCGCCAGGACCGCTGGTGATCCTGCGTGATATCCGCGTCGGCATGAAGACGCCGCGCCGCCGCATCGAGATGGCTCCTGAGCAGAACATGGGCGCGCTTTACCCATTCTCTCTTGCCGAAAAACTAACCAAGATTACCGAGCCAAGTCCGTGGTACGAAGCAAGTGGCGCAAGCGGCTCGCCTTTCGGCCGCGCCATCGTTCCGCTTGAGATGATCAGCGTGCTTCTCAATTATACGAGCAAGCTCGACGCGCTTCCCGTGCGCGGCGGCGCAATCGGCCTGTTTGCCGACCAGGAGATCAGGCTGATCAGGGGGCCGCTCTTCGTCGGCGAGGCCTACGAAATCGAGCGGGAAGTCGTGGCGCTCTCCGGCAGCAAGCGAACGGAAAGCATGTGGATCAGAACACGCGTCTACGCGCCGGATTCGAACGACCTGCTGGCGACGATGCTGTTGAATAGCGCGACTCTGAAGGAGTCCTATCCAAGTTACGCGGCGGAGTTGGCAGAAATCGAAGCCGCGGCGGCGTAATTTGTGCGTGCAACAACCCTCATCCTGAGGAAGCGGGAAGCGCTGTCTCGAAGGATGTACGTCTGCGATGTCCTTCGAGACGCCGCTAAAGCGGCTCCTCAGGAAGGGGTGTTTCGCAACTACCGCGCCTGCACGTGATATTCGTGGTTCGGCCGCATGTCGACGGCTGACGCCATGCGGTTCGACATGTTGAAGAAGCTCGCCACCGCGGCGATGTCCCAAATGTCGCGATCGGAAAATCCAGCTTCACGCAAATGCGCGCGATCGCTCTCTTCGATCGTGTGGCTCGCATTCGTTACCTTCACCGCGAAATCGAGCATGGCGCGCTGCTTCTGCGTAAGATCGGCGGCGCGGTAATTCATCGCCATCATCTCGCCGAGAACCGGATCGCCGGAGAGTTGGCGCACCGCCGCGCCATGCGCCGTCAGACAATAAAAGCACTTGTTCTCGGAAGAGACTGCAACGGCGATCATCTCGCGTTCAAGCTTGCTCAAGCCTGAAGGGGCGAGCATCAGATCGTTGTAGAAGGCGACGAAAGCTTCGAGCTTCGCCATGTCGAAGGCGTACGCCGTGAGCACGTTCGGCACGAAGCCGATCTTGTCGCGGCATTTCTGGAAATAGGCTTGCATTGCCGACGTGAGTTCGGCCTGCGGCAGATCGAGCGCAATGACGTGCGGCTCGTGCGATTGCGGCGCCTCGCTCGCGCGTGACTTCTTGGCCTGTGCCGTGGCAGCCATGTCTTCCTCCAACGCTCCGCCGATTGTTTCGGACCGAAACAGCGCCCGGTCAAGCGCGGCGCCTCATTTCAGCCGCCGCCGCTCATCAATGAGGTCGAACGATGCGCGCGCCCACGCAAACAGGCAAAGCAGCCCAAGATCTGTGGGTCTTCGGCTACGGTTCGCTCATGTGGCGGCCGGGCTTCGATTACCTCGAGCGTCAACTCGCGTGGCTGCGCGGCTATCATCGCGCGCTCTGCATTTATTCGCATGTGCATCGCGGCACGCCGGAGCGCCCCGGCCTCGTGCTCGGCCTCGATCGCGGCGGCTCATGCCGCGGCGTGGCGTTCCGGGCGGAAGCCGCAAAGGCGCACGCGACAATCGCCTATCTACGCGCGCGCGAGCAGGTGACCGCCGTCTATGTCGAACGCCGCGTCCGCCTGCGACTCGATGATGGGCGCGAGGTCGAGGCCCTGACATACGTCGTCAACCGGCGGCACGTGCAATATGCCGGCAAGCTGCCGCTCGAAAAAATTCTCGAATATGTGCGAGCCGGAAGTGGCCAATCGGGCGATAACCCGGCTTATGTCTTGAACACGCATCGGCATCTCGCCGAACTGTCGTTGCGCGACGACGTGCTGGCGCGCCTCGTGACCGAGCTCGGGCTCGAGGATGCAATCAGCGCGGCGGAAGTTAGCGACGTTGAATGAAGGCGCGCTGCAGATCGACCAGCGCCGCGTTCCGCTCGTCGCTATTCGCTGGCAAAAGATGCACGTGAAATTCGTTCGGCGCACGTCCGCCGAGCCAATTTCCGGCACTGCTATGCAGCCGCAGCGGCAGCCCGTTTGGCACGATCGATAGGGCGCGGCAGTTTCCGTCGCGCAGCCGCTCCACGGCGATCACGATCGCATGCGTCAGATCGAGTTCTTCGAGCGCCGCATCGGCTGTCGCGAAAATCGAGCAGACATAGCGCCGGCCCGACGCGCCGATCCAGAAATGGAAGCGGTCGCCGAGCGCCCCGTAAGGCGAGCACGCGAAGCTTTTGCCGCGTAACCGGGGGGCTTTCCGGTCGGTAGACTCAAAAGGCCATCTGACATGAATGCCCACGACACGCTCCTACCGAATCGCCGTGAACAAAGATGGAACAAAGTCGCTGCGTCGTCAATCGGCGGCGGTCGATTTTTGGTGCGCGAAGGGCGCGTCAGAACCCGTAGAGCCGCTTCGGATTGTCGACCAAAATCTTCTGCCGCGTCGGCGCGTCCGGAACCCACTCGGCGAGCAGGTTCAGCACGCGGCCGTCATCGATATTAAGCGCCGGCGCGATGTCCGTCGGCTGACGGCCATCGACCTTTGCGGAATCGGGATGCGGCCAGTCGCTACCCCAGACCAGGGATCCGGATTGGCGTTTACGAGCGCATGCGCGAACGTGGCCACCTCCCAATAATCCGGTGCGGCGTTCGACGCGCGGTATGCGCCGGAGACTTTGACATAAGCCTTGCCGCTACTGACGAGACCGCACACCGTGCCGAGGCCCGGCTGCTCGGGGCCGCGGTCGGCTTGCGCGCCGGCGAAATGGTCGAAGACGATCGGAACGGCGACTTTCTCGAATTTATCTTTGAGCGCATCGATGACCGAAAGCCGCGAATAGATCTGTATGTGCCATGGGCGGCCCTGAATCTGCTGCGCCGCTGCCTCTAGTTTCTTTGCCGCCGCGGCAGGATCGAAAACGCCGGCCTGCTCGAGATTGATGCGTATGCCGCGAATGCCGGCTTTGTGCATTTCGTCAAGACTGGCGCTGCTCGTCTTCTCGTCGATGACGGCGACGCCGCGGGCGCGCTCCGGACCGAGCTGCTTGATGCCGTCGAGCGTCGCCGAATTATCGGTGCCGTAGACGCTCGGCGTCACGATCACCACGTGATCCATGTGCAGCGCTTTTTCCAGCGCGAGCAGATCGTCCGCAGTCGCGATCGGCGGCGTGTAACCGCGCCCCGACCAGAACGGGAATTTTGCTGGGTCGGGGAAAACATGGGTGTGGCAATCGACGGCGCCGCGCGGCACGTCGAAATTGACCGGCGTCTTCACGGTCGGCGCCGCTGCCGCCTGCGCCTTGCTCACGCCCATGCCGCCGAAGCTCGCCGCCGCAACCGCGCCGGCCAGGCGCAAACCGTCTCTGCGTGATAGCATGGGCTTCCTCCCGAAACTCACGTGTTGCGCTCAACACGGGTTTTGGAGGCTAGCAGATTGCTATTGTGCCGTCTCGCGAAGTTGCAAGGGGGAGCCGC
>Ga0163163_10002777_pt1 | contig 14787 bp, 11 predicted proteins | sample S65metaG_FD_119766 | JGI IMG/M metagenome (GOLD analysis project Ga0163163, IMG submission 119766) | Switchgrass rhizosphere microbial communities from Kellogg Biological Station, Michigan, USA - S6-5 metaG | ecosystem: Host-associated > Plants > Roots > Rhizosphere > Soil | place: USA... | reverse complement strand
TGCGAGAGCTGCACCGACGCTTCGTACCGCTCCGCGGTAAACGTGCGTACGTCGCGAGTGTTGTCGTAGAGCGCGGTGATTGAAATGTTGCGTCCATCCACATTGCGATAACGGGGGGCCAGGTAGCTCAGTGAAGCGCGGCGGTCGAGGGTTGAGTAGCGTGTCTTGAGATTCAGGCTGTGTCCCAGGCCCCAGAGGTTGAGACGGCTGATTTCGAAGCTTCCGCGCGGCGAAAAGCCCGTGGCGCCCGCCGGTTGGTCCAGGCTATCCTGCGCGCCGCCGATACGCGCCACTTCCGCGCCTAATCCGAACCCCACGTAATAGCGATGCCCTTCGGTCAGGTGATACACCACGTACTTGTTTTCCGTGTCGCCCTGCTGATTCTGAATCGCCATATCGACCTTGTCGAAGACCCCCAGGTCGTAGAGTCCGCGTTGCATTTCCCCCATCTTGGTCCAGGAGAGCGGCTCGCCGGCTTTCAACAGTACACTCGGTTGTACCAGCCGCATACGGGTAGAGCGCATGCCGGATATCAGTACGTCGCGTACATAGCGAGGCGCTCCTTCGGTAACCACGTAGGTCAGGTTGACCTGGTTAAGCTCGGCCACCTCGGAGAGCTTCCAGTCGAACGTCACATCGGGATAGCCGGCGGACTGGTAGAAATTGAGGATTACGTCCCGGTCGAGCCCCACATTGGTTTCGCTGAAAGGCTGTCCGGGCAGCGATGTCAGGCGAGCCAGAAGAGTGTCGCGGTCAAGCCGATTAACTCCCTGCACGTCGATCTTACTAACTGTATACTGCGGGCCCTCCTCGATGTTGATAGTTATAGAGACGTTTCCCTCTTTGCCCTGAAAGTCGTCTACACTCTTCGCGGTTACCTTGCAGTTGCGGAATCCGTTATCGCGATACAAGGTCGTAATGGTCTGTTCGTCGCGCTTCGCAAAGCCCTGACTGTAGCGGCCATGACGCAGGCGAATCGTGCCGGCGGGCTGCAGGAACATGCGCTCGCGGATCTGCGCTGTGGTGAAATACCGGTTCCCGGTGACCTCAACCGCAACCACCTTGTGGCGTTCACCGAGAGAGATCGTGTAAGTGACTTCTTCCTGATCCGGGGACACGGTACGGTTCTGAAAGTCCACATCCACATCAAAGTAACCCCGGTTCTGAAAGTAATCGCGCAGATTCGCGACTCCGCGGACCAGCAGGTCGCGGTTCAAGGTCTCTTCGTCGAACACGGGTACGTACTTCTCCAGCGTTCCTTTGGACACCTTGGCGCCGCTCGCCTTCACTTGCACTTTCGGGCCGCCGTCGGCAGAGATCACCGGTTTCACGGTATTGGTGGATGCGTCGTAATCGACGCGGCCCACAACGACGTTGGCGGTGAGTCTGTCATCTTTTCCGTACCGCTTGCGCACATTTTGCACACCACTCTGCTGGTTCTCCGCCGTGGCCTGCTTCCAGCGGAAGAGTCGCTTGTACTTGGCCGCCTTCGCCACTACTTCCGGATTCAGTTTTGTATCGCCGGTAATCGTGGGAGTAGTCAGGCGGGCACGTTTGCCGGAATGCACCTCAAAGGTCAGCGCGACCTGTTGATGCTCATTCTCGCGATCGATCTTGGGCCGAATGTCGCCCTGATAGAGCCCGTTGCGTTGCATCAGACCCTGAATGCCTTTGATGGCCCCGTCTATGTCTTCTTCATTAAACGGTGTTCCGAGTTCCAGTCGGGTGGCGTTGGCCAGTTGTCCTTCGCTGGGCGGCAGACTGACCTTACCGCGCACCTCGACGGGGCCGACGAACCATTGCTCTACAGTACGGAACACGAGCACAATGCCATTTGCAGAAGGTTCCCAGCCGACTTCGATATTCTGGTACTCTCCGGTCTTGTAGAGCCGCTTGATCGCATCGCGGATATCTTCCTGACGCAACGGTGCGCCGGGCCGAAACGGCACCAGGCGGTCGAGGTCCGCACGTGTCACGGGCTGGAGCGGCGGTTCGAAGCGCACTGCTTGAATCAGACGGCCTTCGTACTCCCTCGGAATCGAAAGCTCTTCACCATGCACTACGACGAGATCGCCAACCAGGAACCAACCGAGGAGGCAGCCCGCAACCAAGGTCCGGTTCGCCATAGGCGCTAAGAGTGCAAGCCGTCGGCCTAAGTGAGGATTCTCACAGTTTCCGGGTCCTCGAGGCCGCGAACTGGTTGGCGAAGACTTTAGTGAATGCCGCGCCGAAGAAAAAGATTTGTGCGGAGTAATAAACCCACACGATGAGAATGACCACGGAAGCCGCAGCGCCATACGTGGAGGCAAAAGTCGCCTTTCCCAGATAGAGACCGATCAGGAACTTACCGGCGGTAAACAGTAAGGAGGTAACGATGGAACCGAGAATCACATCGGCCCATTCGATGCTCACCTCGGGCAGAATTTTGTAAATTGCTGCAAACAGTCCGGTGATTACCACAAATGACACAATGGAATTTCCCACTTGCAGGAGTGCTTCAAGGCCTTTCAAATGCTGCGCTGAAAACGTGCCCAGGGCGGCAATCCAGGCATTCACGGCCAGGGAAACGATCAGCAGGAATCCAATCGACAACACCAATCCAAACGTCATCAAGCGCTCCCGTATCAGGTATGCGATCATCTGCATCCCGGGACGGTGCCGCTCCGGGGCCTCCCAGATTGTGTTGAGCGCATTCCGAAGCTCGACGAGTACTCCGGATGCACCGAACAGGAACGTGAGCAATCCCAGCACGGTGGCCAGAACGCCCTGTGTGGTGTCGCGTGCGCCTTGCAGCAACGGTTGAATTGCATTTGCTCCCTGGGAGCCTACCAATTGCTGGATTTGCCAGAGGAGTTGCGACTGCGCGGCCTGCCGGCCAAACACCAGCCCGGCGATTGACACTACGATCAACAGGAGTGGGGTCAACGATAGAAGTGTATAAAATGACAGGCTGGCCGCCAGCCTCGATCCGTTGTGACGCTGCCAAACCGTAAAGCTCTCACTAAGTAGAACCTGCACGGTATTCCACCGGAAGGAATGTAACAGTGCGATGAAAGGACGAGGATCCGGAGCATCCGGAACCTCATTACCGGCCTGAACCCTGGCTCGTGGCAGCATAACGCGTTCGGGCGGTTTCGGCTTCTCGACCGCCGCATTCACGGGTTATCCTTGCAATCTGTCCTCCGATTGAACTTAGAATTCCTGCGTTCCTTCATTGCCTTCCGGAGTACGATAAAAAGCTGGATTGTTAACCGGCGCACCGTTTCCGGCGAACCAAAAGGAGAGGTCTTGGCACTCAAAGTCGACGATACATCTATCACCCAGGCACTGAGGCTCAAACACTATAAGGATTTCTGCGAGGCTATCAAGGTGGCGGACGACCCCACCAAGATACTGCGGGTGAAGGAATTCCGGAACAAGTTCAACAGCCTGGGTCTGTCGGACGGCGACGAAAAGGGATGGGTCCAAACCATCGGGGCGACCGTTGCGAAGACGGGAAAAACCATCACCGACAGCTTCACTTGGGCTGTGGCGCTCCGGCAGAAGCTTAACGGGCCGGTTCTGGATACTCTCCGCAACGCCATCGAGAAACTTGGGACAAATGCCTCAGATTGGTTCGATGCTTTTAACGTCGGCGCGAACATGCTCGGCGGAGTCGCGGCCATCGCCACAACCCTTGGGCCTGGAAATGTGGCATGGCTCCAGAACGTGCCGCTCGGGAGCCGGAGTTTAAACCCGGTCCAGCAGTGTCTGGACAAGCTCAAGACGAAATTCAAACAGCCTGAGATTCGGACGCTCTGGACCACTTTCCAGGGCCTCGACGCCGCCGTGATCTGGACCCTGGCGGACCAGGCTACCGCTCCCCTTTACTGCGCTTCTCTGCATATCGGTCTGATTGCTCCCGATATCTTCTGGCTGACCGGGATCACCGACGCAGCCAAAGCCAAGGCGGTCGCCGAAAAAGTCTATTCGGATGACGCATATCAGAGCAAGCCCAAGGTAGTGAATACCATTGCCACCAGGCTCATCGGTACGATCGACCGGCCCTGGGTCAAGCTGTTCACGTGCATGCAGCTGGCCGACATTCACGAAAAGCTGAACGCAGCGTGTCCCCTTCTCATCGACCTGTTCTTCGGAACTGCGGGAACCATAGCCACAACGCACACGGTTGTCGCGGAATCGACGGATTTCAAGAACTGGATCAGCGAACGCTGCGATGTCGTGGCGCAACTGGCACACCACGGTTATCCCATCAACGCGATCATGAAGATGTTCGACAAGCGCATGGACAGGCGGCTGATGGTCTCTTGCACCTGGTTTCGCCGCCGGCCCGTCACCGCAGCACTGAATTTCTTTTTTAAGGTGTATGTGGACTCGAGCAAGCCGAGCAAGGGTTACCAGCACGGGGGGCTGGCCGCCAACGGGATGCACCTCGCGCTACGCCACTTGTACGAGAACTTCGACTTCACGCAAATCGAAACGCATAACTCCTTTCATCCCAGGAACACGACCGCGCAGGACCTGGTGGATCTATCAGGCACCATTTTCCTCGCACATATGAACCCAGACTCGAAGCAGCTTGTCGGGGGATACTACATCGTGGTAACAGCGCATGATAACGCCTCTGCACGGCGGGTGAAATCTCTCTACCCGGACCTTGCAACAACCGATCCCGACTACTTCACGCGTGCACAAGTCGAAGCCATGCGTGATGTTCTCGCACTCGTACCGCCTAATCTTCCCGCACTGTAGGGCGCGATACGAAGAACCTGTTCGAAGGGCGCGATAGACTCTTAAGGATGCCTCTCGCTATTCAGGCTCACGATGTGCGGGCCGCCGCAGAACGAATCCGTCCCTTGGCACGTAAGACGCCTGTGTTCACTTCCGCCGGTTTCGACGGCGAAGCCGGGACGCGCGTCTTTTTCAAGTGCGAAAACCTGCAGCGCGGCGGAGCCTTCAAGATCCGCGGCGCCGCCAATCTGGTGCTGTCCCTTCCCCGGGAATCGCTGGCTCGGGGCGTGGTGGCGTACTCGTCGGGCAATCACGCACAGGCCACCGCCATCGCTGCCAAATATGTTGGCGTGCCGTCGACGATTGTAATGCCGGAAGATGCACCGCAATCCAAGATGGAAGCTACGCGCGCCCACGGAGCGCGCATTATCACCTACAACCGTTTCAAGGATAGCCGGGAAGCGATCGCCCAGAGCATCCTCAAGGAGACGGGAGCGACACTGGTGCCTCCCTTCGATCACCCTATGATCATGGCCGGCCAGGGCACGGCCGCCATGGAGTTTCTGAACGAAACCGGTCCACTGGACGCCCTGATCACGCCCGTGGGCGGGGGCGGACTGCTGGCTGGTTGCGCCACGATTGCCAAGGCGCAGCATCCCGGAATCCGCGTATTTGGCGCCGAGCCGGAAACTGCCAATGACACCTTTCTTTCGATGCTGGCCGGCGAACGGGTCTCGGTACACCCGGACACTATCGCCGACGGGCTCCGCGCGCCCAAACCCGGTGAATTAACGTTTCCGGTGATGCAACAACTGGTGGAGCGGATCTTGATGGTGAGCGAAGACGAGATTCGAGCTGCCGTAAAGTTCATGCTATTGCGCCTCAAGATCCTGGTGGAACCCAGCGGCGCCGTACCGGTGGCGGCGGTACTGTTCCGGAAACTTCCCCCCGGGATTCAATCGGTGGGAGTGGTCATCTCGGGCGGCAATGTGGATTTCGCGGATCTGGCAAAGATGTAGGGGATGAGCCTGCGCTTAGGGTAAAGACCGGGACAGGCTTTCTAGATTTTGGGGAGCTATCCTGATAAGCCCGCCACTCGGGCTGTCAATGTCCGCGATCAGGAGAAATGAGATGGAGACCACTAGGGGAAGAACGAAGAGGAGAGGGCTTCTTGCCAGGGCGCTGCGCTCGCCATAGCCCACCAGCAGGTTGCTGCAGCCGGCAATCAATATCATTAAGGTCCATGCGGCAACTGGAATGCGGTTCCACCATGCGGCCTGTGTGTAGCCCTGGGAGTTCAATACGTCGTTCATTCCCGAAACAGCGAGCGCGTTCAGAGGTGTAGGCCGCGCGACGGCTGGAGCCTGTACCGCGGCCCACATCTCGGCCTGCAGCCGGGTGGTGTCCTGATTAATCTGCCCGGAAGCACTGCGCGATCGGTAGAACAAAACCCGCAGTTCGAGATATTTCCGCAGGAGCGTGCGGACCACGGCTGCGTCCGTGGCAGGCAGCAGCCCTGCCCGGAAATATTCCGTACCGATTGCGTTGGCCTCCGCCTCCTCATAATTCTTGCGTAGATCGTAACGGCCCACTGCCATCGAGAAACTGAATCCGATGATAAGGCCGAGAAGGGTCAGGGTAGCGGCCTGTACGACACCGAAATCTTCGCGCTCGTCGTCTTTCAGGGGACTCCGCCCGCGCAGGAATGTTCCAATCCGCGCAGCAAGCCATAGTACGACCAACAAGAGCAGGGAGAATGGAACCGGATAGTTCAGCATGTATGTAGCTCCCAAATTGCGGATGCGTCGGGAAGATCCGGCAGGCTAATTTGTTTCAGGTGCCTTACAATGAGAGGCATGAGCCGGTTTGTCCGCTGTTCCCGCGTTACGTAACGAAAGAGGGATTCAGTGACAGCAGTACGAGCAAAGTTGGATTCGGCGACCTGCGACACGGTGATCGCCGGAGCCATGCGCGCCTGGATTGAGGGGGACGGCATCGAGTTCGCCAGCCACTTCACGGAAGATGCCGACCTGGTGAACATCCACGGGATGCACGTCCGCGGCCGGCAGGCGATCGCGGGTCTTTACGATATGTTGTTCCGCAGCGTGTTTGCAGGCTGTGGTTTGCGTTATGAAGGAAGTACGCGGCGGCAACTGAGCGAAGGCCTGGTAATGGTACACATGAGAATGGCGGTCAAAATATGCCGCGGACACCTGGCGGGTGAGCACCACGCACTATCGAGCGCGGTGCTGGCGCAAAACGGCAACGGCTGGGCGATCGCATCGCTTCACAATACGCTGGTTGCCGCACCGCTGGGGTGAAGCCGCTATCGCTGGTTGGACTTCAGGACTTTCTTGCGCAGGCGGATGCTGGTCGGCGTGACTTCGACGAATTCATCGTCGCGGATGAATTCGATGGCTTGCTCCAGATTGAGCAGGCGTGGCGGCACCAGTCGAATGCCTTCGTCAGAGGTAGAAGCGCGCATGTTGGTCAGCTTCTTTTCCTTAACGATGTTGACGTCGAGATCGGCATCGCGAGCATTTTCGCCCACGATCATGCCCTCGTAGACCTCAGTCCCGAGAGACACAAAAATCTCGCCGCGTTCCTGCAGGTTGAAGATGGCGTAACCGGTGGTCTTTCCGGCACGGTCGGCCACCAGCGATCCGGTGGGGCGTGAGGAGATTTCGCCCTGCCACTCGATGTAGCCGTGGAAGAGCGAGTTCATAATGGCGGTGCCGCGGGTGTCCGTGAGGACCTCGCTGCGCAGACCGATCAGACCGCGGGAGGGCACGTGAAACTCGAGGCGTACGCGGCCCGAGCCGTGGTTGACCATCTTGATCATCTTTCCCTTGCGGGCGCCGAGTTTCTCAATCACGACGCCCAGGAAGTTCTCCGGGCAATCGATAATCAGGTGCTCCACGGGCTCGCTGAGCTTGTGGTCGATGGTACGCGTCAGAATCTCGGGCTTGCCCACTGCCAGTTCGTAACCCTCACGTCGCATCATCTCGATGAGGATAGCGAGCTGCAATTCGCCGCGGCCCATCACCTTGAAGGTGTCGTGGCCCAATTCCTCAACGCGGATTGAAACGTTGGTCAGCAGCTCCTTGTCGAGCCGCTCGCGCAGGTTGCGGGAGGTCACCCACTGACCCTCGCGCCCGGCGAACGGAGAGGTGTTGATGGTGAACGCCATGGCGATGGTGGGTTCGTCGATCTGGATCGGCGGCAGCGGATTGGGCGTCTCCGCGCTGGTCACAGTCTCACCGATGGTGATGCCTTCCACCCCGGCGATGGCCATGATGTCACCCTGCCGGCCGATGGTCTCATCCACGCGCTTCAGCCCCTCGAACGAGTACAGCTTGGTGATCTTCGTGGTGTGCATCGTGCCGTCGCGTTTGGCGATGGCCACGTTGTCGCCATACTTGAGGGTTCCGTTGAACACGCGGCCGATGCCGAGGCGGCCGAGATAGTCGCTGTAGTCGAGGTTGGCGATCAGCATCTGGAGCACGCCGTCCGGGTCGCCGACGGGCGCCGGGATATGCTTCACGATGGCGTCGAACAGGGGCCGCAGGTCGGTAGCTTCTTCCTCCATCTTGCACTTGGCGACGCCGGTCTTGGCGATGGTGTAGAGCACTGGAAAATCGAGCTGATCTTCGGTGGCGTCGAGATCGATGAAGAGATCATAGATCTCGTCGAGGACCTCCGCGATGCGGGCGTCCGGCCGGTCGATCTTGTTGATGACGACGATCGGGGGAAGTTTGGCTTCAAGGGCCTTGCTGAGGACGTAGCGTGTCTGCGGCAGTGGGCCTTCACTGGCGTCGACGAGCAGCATAACGCCATCGACAATCTTGAGGGCGCGCTCGACCTCGCCGCCGAAATCGCTGTGGCCGGGTGTGTCGACAATGTTGATCTTCACGCCGTGGTAACGCACGCCGGTGATCTTAGCGAGGATGGTGATGCCACGCTCGCGCTCCAGGTCGTTTGAATCCATTACGCGGTCGACGTGCTCCTCATGCGAGCCGAAGATGCCGCTCTGGTTGAGCATGGCGTCCACGAGGGTGGTCTTGCCATGATCTACGTGCGCGATGATGGCGATATTGCGAATATTTGGGTTGCTGCTTGTCATGTTGTATAGATACTCAAGGGTTCAAAGCCCTAACAGGATGCGTAATCGATCTTCCACTTGCTGCATAACCGGCGGCGACACTCTGCCCCGCCGCCGCTTCAGCCTCTGCTTGGAGACCGAGCGGACGTCCTCACACTGGATGTAGCTTTCGGAACTGAGGCCACCTTGCGAAGGGGCCACTGACACATGCCAGCGGATTTTTCTTTGCGTCCGCGTAATTGGCGCTACCACCACCATCTCAGCGGGACCTTCGTTGAAAATATCTTCGGAGAGGATCAATGCGGGCCGCGTGCCAGCCTGTTCATGTCCCGTGGGCTCGAAATGGAGATCCCACACCTCTCCGCGTGACGGCTCGGGAGTCATCACTTCTTATCGAGTCCGTCCGCCAGAGTCTGCTCCCAGAGTTGACGCTCTTGTGCTTCGTGCTTCCAGGCTCGCGAGTCACCCTTTAGCGCCTGGAAATCGCTGTTGGCCGCGCGTAGGAAACTCTCGCGCCGATAGCGTTCGATTGCCCGGTCCAGGACCGCCTGCATCGACGCCTGTTCCTCTTCCGCGAGCTGCCGCAGCAATTCATGGGCGTGCGGGCTGATGCGGACGTTCGGCGTGCGGCTTTCGGGCTTCACTCAAGTATTATAGCATGTGTGCAGTGGTGTATACAGACTTGTATACAAAGTGTAATACCGCGTGAGATCCTGTTCTATCCCACGGCCTACTCGTCGTGGACTACGTCGATTGGATTCAAGCGTGCTGCTACGTGCGCCGGATACAATCCCGCGAGTACGGTTACGCACCAGACCAGCAGTAACGCGACGCCCAGCAATGCGAATGGCGGATGAAACTGGATCGTCCAGCCGAAGCTCTGTTTATTGACTACGAACACCAGGAGTAGGGAGAGGGCGATGCCCAAGGCTAGCCCCAGCAGCAGCGCGAGCAGGCCCAGCAATGCTGCCTCCGCCAGGATCATGCCGCGTACCTGCGCTCCCGACGCGCCCAGGTAACGCAGCAGGCCGAGTTCGCGGCGACGGTCCAGCACGAGGGCCAGGAGCGAATTTGCCGCGCCGAGCATGGCGACCACGATGGCCACCGCTTCGAGAGCCCAGGTGATGGCGAAGGTGCGGTCGAAGATCTCGATTGCGGCGCGCCGCAGCGTCTGATTGGGCGCGACGGTTACGCCGTAGGACGCGGTGCGCAGTTGCACATCGCGCAGCACACGCTCCCGATCGACCCCCGGGGCAAGGTAGATCGCCGTATTGGTCGGCGGCTGGCCGGGCAGATATTTGAGCAGCGTGCCGCGGTCCAGAATCAGGTATCCCTGGCTGCTCGAATACTCGTAGTAGATGCCGGCGATGGTCAAGGTGACGATTCGTTCGCCGAGAGGAACGGTCAGGCGGTCACCCGCGCGAAGATGGTGTTTGTTGGCGAAGGGTTCGCTGGCGATGGCGCGGTCCTCGTGTGGCAGGCTGCGCAGAATGGCGTCGCGGTCTTCGCCGGGCAGGAAGCGCAGTCGGCCGTAACGTCGCACGATGTCCATGTCGCCGGCTCCGAGGGTGGCGCGCTCGCCGCGAAAGCGCAGCGGCAGACCGTGGAAGATATCAACGGCCGCCACACCCGGCGTGACCGCCAGAATTCCGGGGACTTCGGGTGCGAGTGACGGGTAGTCGCCCGCCGACGATGGACCGGCAGGCCGCACGTAGAGATCGGCGCGGAGCTGCGTGTCCAGCCAGACCGCAACCGTCTCGCGGAAACTGCCCACCATAATGCCGACACTCGCCATCATGGCAATCGCGGTGGCGAGCGCCGCTACCACCACACTGGTGCGAGAGAGCGATGCCGTCAGGCTGCGCGTCGCCAGCAGACCCGTCACACGAGACCGGACCACCTGTCGGGTGGCCCGATTGACTGCGATCACGATCGCGGGCGCCGCCATTGCAGCCGCGCCGATGGCCAGAAGGGCCGAGACGTATCCGCCCACCGGATAGCCCGATACGGGTTCCGTCTGCGATGCAGCGAGTGACAGCACAGAGAACAGACCGGACCAGACGAGTCCGCGCCGCCAGTGCAGACGCGCTCGGTGTTCGCGCGCGCCGCGGCTCATGGCTTCCGTGGGCGGGACCAGCATCGCCTCGCGGGCCGGAGCCAAGGCGCTGGCGAACGCTACCAGCGCTCCGGTGAGAATACCTAGCCAGGCTTCGATGGCAGTCAATGCGATGCGTGAGGGCCGGCTGGTAGTATAGAGCGCGTTGACCGTATCAGCGATCAGGCGCACCGCGCCGCCTGCCAGAATTCGTCCCAGCAATACGCCCAATGCGGCGCCAACGACGCCGAAGAGCATCGCCTCGGCGAGGAATAACACGAGGATGGTGGAGCGCGCGGCGCCAAGGGCGCGCAGTATACCGATCTCAGCGCGGCGCCGCACTACACTTACGGAAATCGTGTTGTAGATGAGAAATGCGCCGACCACCAGGGAGATGTAGCTGAGCACGCGCAGATTCCACCGAAAGGCACGCAGCATGCGCTGGTTCTCTTCGCTGCGCGCGCCGGGCTTTCCGACCTGTGCCGCAATTGGGAGGGTTCCGCGGATGGCTTTCTCCACCTCGGCGAAGTCTTCGTGAGGCCCGACGGTGACGTCGATGCGGTCCAGCTTGCCGAAACGATGGAGGGCATGCTGTGCGTCGGCGATATCGAGCACGACAAATTCGCCTGCGGCGTCAATGGTCTGTCCGATTGGGAAAGCGATGGGGCGCCCGGCCAGGGTACCCTTCAGAGTGTTCGACCCGAGGCGCGCGGCTAGCGCTTTGGACACGACGGCGCCGTCCGGTGCGCCCGCGAGATCGGCGCCGTAAAGCGGCACAGCACCGATTCCCGTGAGCACGAGTTGAGCTTCCATGAGAGGCGCGAAATGGACGTCGAACGGTAGCGCGGCTAGCATCGCCATGTATCGTTCGTCGATCCCGCCGGTCGCAGTGATTTCGAGATCGGTCTTGCCGGTCAGTGCCTGCATGGACGAGCGGAAGCTGCCAGCGGCAGCGTCGCCCGCGAGGTCGATCGCCACGACCACCGCAACTCCGAGCGCCACGGAGAGGATGGTGAGCGCAGTGCGCAGTAAGTCGCGGCGGAGGGGACGGAGGATGAGGGTGCGCAGGAGCTTCAGCATTGGTGGCGGCGCTAACTCATTTGCGCTCGATGTCTTGAATTCGCCCGTCCCGCAGGCGGACGCGCACGTCGGCAATCGCGGCGGCTTCGGCGCTGTGGGTGGCGATCAGGATGGTGGCGCCGAACTCTGTGGCCGCTTCACGGAGCAGTTCGAGCACTTGATCGCCGCTGGCAGTATCTAGGTTACCCGTGGGCTCGTCGGCCATTAACAGGTCTGGCGAGTGTACCAGCGCGCGTGCGATAGCGACTCGCTGCATTTGTCCGCCGGAAAGCTGATACGGCATGCTCGACGCCTTGTCTTCCAGACCTACCCAACGGAGGCGTTCGCGCGCGGCCTCGGCCGACTGGGCGGCGCCCCCCAGTAGCAGCGGCAATTCGATATTCTCCAGCACGGAGAGGGTGGGCAGGAGCTGAAAAGACTGGAACACGAAACCGACCCGATTACGCCGCAGGGCAGTCAATTCACTGTCCGAAAGCGTCGCGGTGCTACGTCCGTCGATCAGCACGTCGCCCGCCGTGGGGAAATCCATCGCACCGGCCAGGTTCAGTAGGGTACTCTTGCCGCATCCGCTGCGTCCCAAGAGGGCGGTCACCGTGCCGGCACCGGCGGCCAGTGAAATGGCGTGTAGGACTTCCACCGGTTGCTCTCCGTTGGAATACGTTTTGGATACTCCGCGGAGTTCCAGCCGGGGTACAGTCATCAGACCTCATTTTATGGGATGTGCCTACAAGGTCGGCCTTTTCTGCAAAAAACAATTTGCATTGAAATTGTTTTCTGATATTCTGGAGACGCTCTGGTAACTCAAACAACCGCGCGAAACTATGGACACAGCCGCACAAGGCCTTCTGAGTCGCGATGAAATGGAGAGCAGGCGCCTGTTAGCCGCACAGGACCTGCAAACGGGGCTCACGCAGTCCCAAATAGCCCGCAAATTCGGAGTCAGCCGCACCACGGCATCCCGCTGGAACCGCTCTTTGAGTGGGAACGGGGTGGAGTCGCTCCGCAAACGCCGTGCGCCGGGCCGTCCCAGCCGCTTGACCGCGGAGCAGCTCAAATTGCTGACGGACACCTATCAGGCGGGACCACGCGCAGCCGGCTACGATACCGAACGCTGGACCACGGCGCGTTTCGCCGAGGTCATTTTCGTGCAATTCGGCGTCCGCTACGATCCGGATCACGCGGGGCGTATCATGCACCGCCTGGGGCTGCGCGAGCGTCGCCGATCCAAGAGGGTCACGCCGGACGTGCTTTACACGTTCACGCCCCCGGCGGCGGATCTGCCGGAAGTCCGGTCTGACGTGGCATAAGGGCAGGTTACTTCGCGCCCGCCAACTTTAAGACGTACGCCTGGCGCACCGGCAAGCTCGCCGATAGTGTGTCCGGGATACGAATTCGCAATTGGTTTCCCTGGCGTGTGGATTCCAACTGCTGGCCACCTTCGAGGAGCGTGACCCGGACGCCCGAGGGAGCTTCGATGTCGTCCAGCACCACCTCGCGGATTGGGCGGCGGGGCAGTATCGCGTAGACTGTATCGTTCTTCACGGTGTAGAAGGCTTCGACGCGCGCATAGCCGGCGGGCGGCGTGTCCACGAGTTTCGTGATGTCGTAGTCCGCCATAAACTCCTTCTCCTCCAACTTGGGAATCGAGCCCTTGCTCCACTGGCGCGGCGTTTTGCGCGCGTGCGTGCCGTAAATGGCCTCGCCGTTGGGGCGCAGGAAATCGCCGAGCTGGATCAGGCGCTCTTCCATCACTACCGGAATGCGCCCGTCGCCGGTGGGTCCGATATCGAGCAACAGATTGCCGCCGCGCGCCACAATGTCGAGCAGCATCATCAGCAGTTCGCGGTCGCTGTGGTAATCGGCCAGGGTCTCCATACGGTTGTACCCGTAGGAGTAACCCATACCTCGGCTTTCTTCCCAAGGGTGGGCCGCCTGCTGCATGCCGGAGGTGTACTCGGTCGTGTAGTAGCCACCGTGTTTGTGGCGTGTGTCCTTGCCCCAACGGTCATCGATGACGACTTCGTCGCGCACCGGGGACTCGTTAAAGAGCCAGGCGAGTAGTTCGGGCGAACGCCAGTCGGCGCTCGGGAGTTCCCATTCGCCGTCGGAGAAAATGATGCTCGGTTTGAGGTGGGTGACGGCGTCCTTGAACTGCGGGAACATGTGCTCGGCGACATAGCGTTTTTTATCGGAGAGCCAGAGCGGGTTATACCACTCGTAGAGGGAATAATAGATTCCCATGTGGAGGCCGCGGCGTCGTCCGGCTTCCATGAGGTCGAGCGCGATGTCGCGTTTGGGGCCGATATCCACGGCGTTCCAGGGGCGTCCCCAAGTCTTGTTGGCCTGCTCGTTGCGCCACAGGGTGAATCCCTCGTGATGCTTCGAGGTGAGCGCGACGTATTTGGCGCCGGAGCGCTGGAAGACGTCGGCCCAGTGGTCCGGGTTATAGAGTTCGGCGCGGAACATCGGGGCGAAATCGAAGTAGGGAAATTTGGCGCCGTAGTTGCGATCGTGGAATTTGCGGGTGGAAGAGTTCGGCTTGTTGAGCGAATTCCAATACCACTCGGCGTACATCGTCTCGCCCTTGGATTTGACGGGGGCATAGGCGGGCACCGAATAGACGCCCCAGTGAATGAAAATGCCGAATTTGGAATCGGTATACCAGGCCGGACTGGGACGCTTGTCGATGGACTCCCAGGTGGGCTGATAACGGTTTTGGCCGAAGGCACGGCGGCCCGCGGCAAGCGCCAGCGGGGCGGCCGCGCAGGTGCGGAGAAGG
>Ga0163163_10002776_pt1 | contig 14788 bp, 10 predicted proteins | sample S65metaG_FD_119766 | JGI IMG/M metagenome (GOLD analysis project Ga0163163, IMG submission 119766) | Switchgrass rhizosphere microbial communities from Kellogg Biological Station, Michigan, USA - S6-5 metaG | ecosystem: Host-associated > Plants > Roots > Rhizosphere > Soil | place: USA... | reverse complement strand
TGACTCACCGACAACAATGCCCCCCCCGCTGAAGAGTATCTTGCTAACCTGGCCATTGAGGAATTTGTAACGAATTGTATCAAATATGGGTATCATGATTCGGCCGAGCATGTCATCGAAGTTGAGCTAACATTTACGGACGGGGATCTAATGCTTACGGTGACCGATGACGGCCACCCCTTCAATCCTCTCGAAGCGCCCGAGCCGGACACCACCCTTCCCGTGGAAGAGCGTCCTATCGGCGGATTGGGGATCTACCTTTTGCGCAAGATGTTTGATCGAATGGATTACACGCGAACAGACGGTAAGAATCGTGTCACCCTCCGAAAGAAGTTAACGGGCAAATAACGGCTGGAAATCGGGAGAGCGTTCCATCATCTTGATGCGATATATTTAGACGCTTACGGTTCTATGAGCTTTCTTACAACCAATATTCAACAGAAAACCAACGCTGCCGGTCAGAGGGAAGTCACCCTCGCTCTGGAAGGCGCTCTGGACAGTTCCACAGTGGCCAGTTTTGAAGCCGAATTGACAACAATTCTCACAGGCAAACCCGCTCACCTCATTTTCGATCTCGCTGGCCTCAAATTCGTCGCCAGTGCCGGCATTCGCCTTTTCTTTAGGGCTGTGCAAGAACAGAAGCAAAGCGGTGGCTTTGCTTCCTTTTTGCACTTGCAGCCTCAAATCAAGGAAGTATTCGATATCATGGATAACCTTCCGGATGTGAAAATTTTTCGCGACCAGTCTGAACTCGACGCTTATCTGCTCGCCCGCCAAAAGACTCATCTTGAGTGGCAGAAAAGCCAGCGTCAGTAGTTCGCATCACGGAAATAGTTGAACCTTTCCTGATCCAAAATTTTCCGAATGGCTCTGCTCCAGCACATTTCGCTCCCTAATTTTTACGAACCCGGAAGCCATTCATTCCCATCGAGGGTGTAGTATCGCGCAAATAACGGCTGGAATTCGCTCTGGCTCTCCGCCATTCTATTCAAGACTTAACGCCACCAGGATTAATATGAGCACTCTTACTACTAACATTCAACAGAAGACCAACGCTGCCGGCCAAAACGAGGTTACCCTCGCGCTCGACGGCAACCTCGACAATTCTACCGTATCCAGCTTTGAGGCCAAATTGACACCGACACTCACAGCAAAGCCGGCCCAACTCACATTCGATCTTGCCAATCTCAAATTCGTTACCAGTGCTGGCATTCGCCTGTTCTTCATGGCGGTGAAGCAACAGAAACAGCATGGTGGACATGCTTCATTTGTACATCTGCAACCGCAAATCAAGGAAGTGTTCGATATCATGGGCAGCCTCCCGGACGTTAAAATTTTTCGAGACCAGGCGGAGCTCGACGCCTATCTGCTCGCCCGTCAGAAAACCCATCTCGGTTAAGAGTCCCCGCCGAACGTAGCTGCGCCGATGCTCGAAACAATCAAACGTCTGGGTCTGGGCTTTATCCTGATCGCCCTCGCCGCGGGAGTGTTGCTGTACACGGATCGCGGCTCGCGCAACAATGGACGAAAGTTGCTCGGCGGGGTTAATAATACCTCCAAGGTCTTGCGCGTTGCGCTCGTGCAGCACGCATCGCTTCCCGTATTTGAAGAAGGTGGGGCCGGGGTCCTCGGTGCGCTCACGGCTCGGGGGTATACGGAGGGGGGTCGTATCGAGATTCGACGTTTCAACGCCGAGGCGGATATCGGCACCGCCAACGCTATCGCAAAGGAAATCACTACCGGCTCCTATGATTTCATCATCACACTCAGCACGATCTCATTGCAAACCGTGGCCAATGCTAACAAGGTCGGCAGCCGCACCTTGCATGTTTTTGGCCTCGTCACCGACCCTTACAGCGCAGGCGTCGGGATTGAGGCCACGAATCACGCCATTCATCCGCCTTATCTGACGGGTTATGGAAGCCTGGCACCAGTGGAGAGCATCTTCCGCATGGCGCGCCAAATGCGGCCCGAACTCAAATCGGTGGGCTTGGTCTGGAATCCCGCCGAAGCGAACTCCGTCGCCCAGACGAAAATCGCCCGCAAGGTCTGCGCGGACCTGGGCATCACTCTGGTTGAAGCGAACGCCGAGAACAGCACCGCCGCTCTCGAGGCGGCCAATTCGCTCATCGCCCGCAGCGTGCAGGCGATCTGGATCAGCGGCGATGTCACGGTTTCGCTGGCGACTGATCTCATCGTGAGTGCCGCCCGCCGCGCGCAAATTCCGGTTTTCACGTCGTTGCCACCCGGCATTACCCGCGGCACGCTTTTCGATCTCGGCTCAGACTACGTCGAAGTCGGGCGTCACGTTGGCGAGCTTGCCGCAGACGTTCTGGACGGAAAGAATCCTGCCGAGATCCCGGTCGAAAATTTCGTGCCCGAAGTTTTGTTGTTCAATGAAACAGTCCTTGGCTCGCTGAAGGAACGCTGGACGATTCCCGACTCCGTCCGCAAACGGGCCCATGGCTGGATTACTTCGACCGCAACAAACTTGCCGGTATCCGCCGCCTTGACCAAAGCGCGCCCGCTCAAGCCGCAGGCTGGCAAGACTTACAAAATTGGGCTTGCCTATTTTGCGCCGGAAGCGGGTGCGGATTCGTGTATGAAGGGAATCTTCGATGGCTTGCGCGATTTGGGTTTTGAGGAAAACAAAAACCTCATCGTGCGTCGCGCCCACGCCCAGGGTGAGATCGCCAATATTTCCTCAATGCTTCAGAATTTCGACACATCAGATGTCGACCTGGTACTGCCCATGACCACGCCGGTCATCAGCGGAGCTTGTGGGATGGTTAAACACAAGCCTGTGGTATTCACTTACTGCACTGATCCCCTGGCCGCCAACGTGGGAAAGTCTTTTACGAATCACTTGCCACAAGTGACCGGCATTGGCTCATTCCCACCCGTGCAGGACATGGTGGATTTTATTAAAGCCATTTTGCCAGGTGCAAAATCCATAGGAACAATTTACAACGCCTCGGAAGCAAACTCCGTAAAGGTCGTGCACGTCGCCCGTGGCTTGTTTACCGCGGCGGGACTGAAGCTCGACGAAGTCACCGTGGCATCCACCGCAGAGATCGTGCAAGCCGCCCAGGCACTGCTCAGCCGGCGAGTGGATGCGATTTATATTCAGGGGGACAACACCGTGATGCAGGGCTTTGAGGGCCTTGTCAAGGTGACGCGAGACGCGTCTTTGCCTTTGCTTGTCGATGATCCAGAGGTTGCCAAACGCGGGGCTCTGGCCTGTGTTGGGCTTGGTTATTATCGTCCTGGTTATGTGGCCGCAAAATCGATTGCGCGAGTGCTTCTGGGCGAAAGTCCAGCAGGCATTCCGATTGAAAACGTCAGCGAAAAAGCAATCTGGCTCGACTTGCCCCAGGCCGCGAAGCTGGGGCTGAAATTTCCGGATAGCATCATCTCTGAGGCAGCGCGCGGCGCAACCAATGCGGCGACGAAAAAGCCTGTGGAACATCCTCCGCTGCCGCGAAAGGTGAAAATTGATCTCATCGAATACCTCGAAACACCGAATGTAGAAATCAACCGCGAAGGTATCCTCGCAGGCTTTGAAAAAGCGGGGCTGAAACGTGGCCGCGATTATGAGCTGCGCATTCGTAACGCTCAGGGCGATATGGCCACGCTGAATACTATTTTGGACGCCGCGGTCGCTGACGGTTCAGATCTGCTTTTGGCTTCAACGACACCGGCCTTGCAAGTTGCGCTGCGGCGGGCCAATAGCCACAATGTCGTGTTCTCTCTCGTCGCCAACCCAATGCTGGCGGGCGCGGGAAAGAGCCAAACAGATCATCTTCCATTTGTAACTGGCGCATACATTCCCGCTGCGCACGAGGAAGGATTGAAAAGCCTTCGCCAATGCCTGCCCAATGTGAAGCGCATTGGCACGCTCTTTGTTCCGGCAGAAGTGAACTCGGTTTTTTATAAAGAGGAATTGGTTAAAGTGGCTACCCGTATGGGCATGGAGGTTGAAACCGTCGGGGTGAGCAGCAGCGGTGAAGTAGCCGATGCCGCGCTCGCTTTGTGTGGCCGGCGAATCGACGCTGTCTGCCAAATTTCCGACAACCTCACGGGCGCAAGTTTTGCCAGCATCGTGCAGGCCGCGAAACGAGCGCGGCTGCCACTCCTCGGTTTTGCATCTGGGCAGGCGAAGTCGGGCGCGTTCATGACGGTTTCCCGAGATTTCTTCGATGGTGGTGTTGCTTCTGCTGAGATTTCAGCGCGCGTACTGCGTGGCGAATCGCCGGCGCGGATACCCTTTCAGCTCGTCGAAAAGCTGAAGTACACTTTCAATCCCACGGTAGCTGCGCAGGTTGGGGCGGTCATTCCGCCGGACCTGCTCCGGCGCGGCGATGTCATCAATTGAAATCATGGAAATCACCCACCATCCTCGCGAGGGCCGGCTGGAGCTGCAGCTCAAGGGGCGACTCGATGCCAACTGGTCCGACCATGTAGGCAATGCCATCGAATCGGCCATCCGTGCAGGAAATCATAACATCGATCTTGACCTGGCTCAGGTGGATTACGTCAGTTCGGCAGGCATCCGAATGCTCGTGAAACATTTCAAGCGGCTGAAGAGCGCTCGCGGAACTCTGCGCATCGTGCGAACGACAGACGCGGTGTTATCCGTGTTACAGCTCTCTGGGCTGGACGCCATGCTCGTCGCGCCGCCGGCGAATGTGGCCCAAGCCGTCGGAAAAACAACCGAACCTCAGAAATCGGAAAAAGCGGAGGTCGAACCGCGCCGTTGGGAACTCAAAGGGGCGGTTTTCGAATCGTACGATCAACAAGCCGGCGCTGTCCTGGATTACAAACTACATGGTCAACCAGAACAATTCGCGACAGGTCAATTGTCCGCCGAGCAAAGTATCCGCGTGCGGTTTGACCGCGATGTGTTTGGCTTGGGATTGGGCGCGTTCGGCAGCGGAGGGCGCGATGCTCAAGGGCGATTCGGGGAGTTCCTCGGAGTTGGGGGAACAGCCGTTGCCCAACCGACCGATGGCAGCAGCATGGCCGACTTTCAAATCAGTGAGAGCCAGTTCGTGCCTGAGGTCAATTTGCTCTATGGTCTTACTGCCCGAGGGGGGTTCGCGCGCTTACTGCGTTTCGAGGCTGGACAAAGCGAACGCCGCGTTATGGCGCTTTCTGATTTGATTGAGGCTGCGCTGAATAATTTACAAACAACCTCCGCCGGGTTTGTCATTCTGGCCGAAAGTGCTTGTGTTGTGGGCGCCTCTCTTCGCCAATCTCCTGCTCTTGCCGCCGGCAAATCGCCCTGGAATTTTCCGGGTGTTCGCGACTGGCTATCGTTCACCACTGAGCGAGCGGATGAACGCAATGTCGTCCTCGTTGTGGGTTTTGCGGAGCGGGAACCGGCTTCAGACTGTGCCTTATTTCTACGCCGCCTTGGTCCAGGAACTTTGGCTCAAGGACATTTTCACGCGGCCGTTTTTCCCTATCGGCCATTGCCGAAGGGCAATCTGAACTTACAGGAATCTGTTTCCAACCTGCTCGGCACAGAATCGGCGCAAACCGTAATGCACCTTCTGGCCGACGAACGAGAGTTCGAAGGGGTAGGCCAAACCGATCTGATGCGTGGCGCGTGCTGGGCCGCGCCACTAAAAAGTTCTGAACCAGCGCCAGGAACTCGATCAACACCATGACACTTCTGCTCGGTGCAACTACGATAGGATTAATTCTCGCGCTGCTGGCGTTGGGAGTCTACCTGAGCTTTCGCATCTTCAACTTTCCCGACATCACCGCGGATGGGTCAATCACACTCGGCGCATCAGTGACTGCTACTTTGCTCGTGCATCATTGGTCGCCCTGGTTGGCCACGCTGGTGGGCTTTGTGGCAGGAGCGCTTGCAGGCGCCACTACGGGGGTATTGCATACGAAATTCAAGATCAACGGCCTGCTCAGCGGGATTCTCGTCATGACAGCGCTTTACTCCGGAAACCTCCACGTTATGGGCAAGAGCAATGTGCCGTTGTTAAACGAAGTTACCCTGGCCAGTCAGATCGAGTCCCTGGGCCAACGCATCTTCGGCGTTGAAAGTGATGTGAATATTTTCGGTTGGGCCGTCGGGGTGCGCGATGCTGCGATGCTGCTGGGCATGATGGCATTGGTGACTCTCTGCGGCCTGGTGCTCTATTTGTTTTTCCGGACGAACCTCGGCACCGCAATGCGCGCCACGGGCGATAATCCGCAAATGATCCGCGCTTTGGGCGTCAGTGTGGATTTTATTCTGATCCTTGGTCTGGCTCTTTCCAATGGATTAATTGCCCTGGCCGGCTCCCTGCTTGCGCAGTACCAGGGGTTTGCCGACGTGCAAATGGGGATCGGCATGGTCGTCTGGGGATTGGCCAGTGTCATTATCGGCGAGGCTCTGGTAGGCAGCCATCGCATCGGGTTGCTCATCACCGGCGCGGTTATGGGATCGGTACTGTTTCGCTTGCTGGTGGCCATCGCCTTGCGCTGGGGGCTGAATCCGAATGACCTGAAACTCATCACTGCCGCATTCGTTTTCGTCGCGCTGATCGCCCCCGCGTTTTTGCGCAAAGTGAAATCCGTTTCCACTGCTAAAGCTTCAGCCGTTTGACATGCTCGAGATTTCCAACATTACAAAAACGTTCAATCCCGGCACTCCAAACGAAGTAAGGGCGCTGCGCAAGGTTTCTCTCCGGCTCGAGAACAGCTCGTTCCTGATCATTATTGGAACAAACGGGTCGGGAAAGTCTACTCTACTCAACGCCGTCGCCGGCACCTTCCTGGTTGATACGGGGTCCATCAAGCTGGCCAACACCGAAATTACCAGGTGGTCCGAGCATCAGCGAGCGAAATTGATCGGGCGCGTTTTTCAGAATCCATTCAGCGGTACCGCGCCGAACATGTCTATCGCCGAGAACCTCGCTCTCGCGGCCAAGCGCGGTCAACCGCGTGGATTCGGTTGGGCCTTAAATCACAGGTTGCGGAAGACGCTCCGGGATCGGATTCGCACGCTGAACATGGGGCTCGAAGATCGGCTCGATAACGCCATTGGAAGCCTTTCTGGAGGCCAGCGCCAGGCCCTCACACTGCTGATGGCCTCGTGGCTCAAGCCCGACTTGTTGCTGCTCGACGAACACACCGCCGCGCTCGATCCCAAAAGCGCGGACCAGGTGATCCGCCTGACGCACGAAATCATTCACCGCGAAAAGCTCACCACACTGATGGTCACGCACTCGATGCAGCAGGCCGTGCATCTTGGCGATCGGATCGTGATGATGCATCGTGGAGAGGTGTTGCATGATTTGCACGGCTCGGAGCGCGCTCGGGTTCGGCCCGAAGATTTGTTGAACCGCTTCGATGAACTGCGACGCCGGGAGCAACTCGACGCGACCGTGGCTGAAATGTTGCAGAGAAACTATGTCTGACGTCCCTGTCACGGGTTCCAGGGTCGCGCCGCGTGAAAGCCGAAGCGGCAGCTTTCGGGATCTGTGCCAGCGTAGTATTTCCCGCCAACTTCAAGTCTATATCGGCGCAGCGGCGGGCCTGGCGCTGGGCCTCACGGTCTGGGTTGGTTATCGCGTGACCCGGCATGAGTTAGAGCTTCAGACGAATGCCAAGGCCATGGCGGAAGTTCGCGCAAACGCTAATCGCCTTGATGATTTTGTGGCGCGCATGAGCATGTTGCCGCGAGCGATTGCCGCCCGCCAGCAATCACTGGGAGCGAAACCTTCCGATGATTGGGTGCCATTCTTACGGGAACTCCTTACGTCCGTGCCGACGAATGAGGTTTACGGAGCCTATATAGCCTACGAACATAAGGCATGGCAGGAGACCAACTCAATGCCCTGGGTGGATCGCCGGAGCTGGCCAAACATGGCCGTGGTCAAATACGACTACCACGAGCAGAAGCAGGACTGGTACTACGGAGCAAAAATCTCCAGAATGTTCCATGTCACAGACCCTTATTTCGACGAAGGCGGCTCGGACATTAACATGGTCAGCCTGACAGTCCCGGTGTTTGTGCAGGACTATTTTGTCGGCGTGGCGGGAGCGGACCTTGCCCTGGATCGGGTGGAGAAAATTGTTGGCAAAATCCGCCTGCAACTTCACTTAGAGGATAAAACAGATATTGGAGACGAGCAGGTGGCTTATCTCGTCAGTAAGGTAGGCAAGTTTGTTGCCCATCCGGATAGAACGCTACTGCTGCGTCATGGCTACCCCGGCGCAAATGTCGAAGATGTGCCAGGCGGAAAAGCCATCCAGACCAGGCCCGAAGGGTATAACAATTTGGCCATCGCAGGAAAAAAGCGCCGGCTTTATTGGGCCACAGCGCCGTTAACCGGTTGGAAGCTTGTCCTGAATGTGCCCGAGGCCCTCGTGCTCGGACCGGTCGTACAAATGACTTTGAGCACGCTGCTCATCGGTGTCAGTGGATTGGCCCTCACGTTTTTTTTGGTCACGGCCATCGCGCGACAATTAGCCCGGCCAATCTTGCAATTACGGAATGCCTCCGCCTCGCTCGAGCACGGTCATTTCGAGGATAGTCACCTGGGCGACCTTGTCAAAAGGCCCGATGAACTCGGGGAACTGGCCCACAGCTTCGCCAGCATGGCTGAGCAGATCCAAACCCGCGAACGCAAGCTGGCCGAGTGGAATCAATCCCTCGAGGCAACTGTGCAGCAACGCACCGCTGAACTAGCCCATGCGGTGGAAGGAGCGCAAAAGGCCCGTGAGGAGGCCGAATCAGCCAACCGCACCAAGAGCGCTTTCCTCGCAAATATGAGCCACGAACTCCGCACGCCCATGAATGCAATCATCGGCTACAGCGAAATGCTTGTCGAAGAGGCGGAAGATCTGGGTCAGGAAAGTTTCGTGCCCGACCTCAAAAAGATTCACAGTGCCGGCCGGCACCTTCTCGGATTGATCAATGACGTGCTTGACCTTTCAAAAATCGAAGCGGGCAAGATGACGGTGTATTGTGAAAAAATCGATGTCGAAACGATGGTGCGGGAGGTCCAGGCAACGGTGTATCCCTTGGTTCAGAAAAATCAAAACCAGCTCGAAGTCGAGCTTTCCCCAGGGCTCGGACAGATGTATAGCGATCTAACCAAGATTCGACAGACTCTGTTCAACCTGCTGAGCAACGCAAGCAAATTTACCGAAAAGGGTTTGATTCGATTCACTGTTACCCGTTCAACCGAACATGGCCTGGACTGGGTGCGTTTCGCCGTTCGCGACAGCGGCATCGGCATGACACCTGAGCAACTCGGGAAACTTTTTCAAGCGTTCACCCAGGCCGATGCTTCGACCACTCGTAAATATGGGGGTACTGGTCTTGGTCTGGCCATCAGCCGAAAGTTCTGTCAGATCCTCGGAGGCGACATCACGGTAACGAGCAAGGTCGGAGAGGGTTCGACATTCACAGCGTCGTTGCCTGCCAGCGCTCCGGAAACCGGAACGGTTCACCTGCCAAGGTCCGCCGTCGTAAGTCGCGTTGAACCTGATTCAGGCCGTCCCGTTGTCGTGGTGATTGATGACGATCCTTCAGTGCTCGAATTGATGGAACGTTTCCTCACGAAAGAGGGTTTCACAGTCAGCACCGCGAGCAATGGCAAGGACGGAGTTGAACTGGCGCGACGTCTCCAACCGATCGCGATCACCACGGATGTGATGATGCCTGGCATGGACGGCTGGTCGGTCATCACCACGTTGAAAAGCGACCCTGTTACGGCGCAGATCCCGATCATTTTGGTAACGATTACTGATACGCGCGAGATGGGCATGGCATTGGGTGTCTTTGATTTCCTTTCCAAGCCGGTGGATTGGCAACGTCTCGGACTGGTTATGGGTCGTTTGCGGCTCGAACAACGCACGCGCCCCATCCTGGTCGTGGAAGACGACGAAGCCACCCGTGAACAACTCGAGCGCACCTTGCGTAAGGACGGATGGGCCGTCCTTACGGCAGTCAACGGTCGGATAGCCCTTGAAATTATCCAAAACCAGGAACCAGCACTGGTGCTTCTCGATCTAATGATGCCGGAGATGGATGGTTTTGAGTTCCTTTCTCATTTCCGCAAGGACGCGCGCTTCGCTCAAACCCCTGTCATCGTACTGACTGCCAAGGATCTCACGGCCGAAGACCGTCAGCGCTTGAGCGGAAGAGTCACTGATTTGATTGCCAAAAATGGTTTCGTGGCCAAGCAGATTCTGCCGCAGTTACACGCTTACCTGGATGCTGCAAAAACGACCGGACCAAAAGCTTGAACATCAGGTCTTCCGAGCTCGGTTCTCCCGAAATCCTATAATTCATCCATTTTGTCTCATGGCCAGCGAGATGCTCCCGCTTGGGACTCGGGGTCTTTGACGCGAATTGCCATTTTGAACCGATTGCGTAACCTCAAAACTATGCCGCGTTGGCGCTTGGAAACCGCAAAAGTCCGTTCGCAAATGATTGTACTGGTCGCAGGTTTGGTTTGTGCCTCGGCAGTTGGTTCCACCATAATTCTTGACCCGGATCAAGTCGCGCGAAAATACGTACAACACTCATGGCAGAAGAAGGATGGTCTGCCGGACAACCAGGTGCAGGCGCTCCTGCAAACACGCGACGGCTACCTCTGGGTCGGCACGCATCGCGGGCTGGCGCGCTTTGACGGCCTCAAGTTCACCGTCTTCGACCACCTGAACACGCCCGAGATGCCAGATGACAACTGCCGATCCTTGGCCGAGGACCTGGAAGGAAACCTCTGGATCGCCACAGACGACGGTTTATTACGCTGGCGGACGGGGGCGTTTAACCGGTTGACGAAAAAGGAGGGATTGGCGCACCAGAATGGTGTGGCCCGCGACAGGATTGAGATGGTTTTTGCCGATCGACACGGTGGAGTGTGGGCCGAAACCGTCGGCCTGGATCTATTGCGGAACGGCACCATCCGGAATTTTGGTCTCGGGCAAGGTTTCGTCAGCACGGCGCTAAACACTCTTCACGAAGACTCTTTCGGCGTGATCTGGACCGCCGGAGGAGGTCAGCTTTACAGTTTCGACCCGCGGATCGAAAAATTCGTGCTCGACCCGAGGTCGCAAGGACTGGGGGAACTGGTGAGCATAGAAGACGATGGCGCGGGAGGGCTCTGGTTGCTCGGACTGAAACGGCAGGTAAATATGTATTATTTTAGCAGTGGCCAACTGTATCACCTTAGCAATGGAAAGCTGGATATTGCTTCGGAAGGCTTGCCCTTCAGCCCTCGAAGCGCATTCCTAAAAGCCACTCGAAACGGCGATTTATGGACGGCATCGAAACGTGGGGAGCTTGATTGCCTCCACAGAGGCCAATTCGAGTGCTACACATTGCCCTCAGGCATTTCCCGGGATTTCGTTTTGTGCCTGACGGAAGATCGGGAAGGCGACCTTTGGTTTGGCACCGAATTCGGCGGCCTGCATTGCTGGAAGCCAAGAGCGATTTGCGCCTATGGTGCACGGGAGGGACTGGGGGACGACAACACCTGGACAGTATGCGAATCCCGGGACGGCAGCGTGTGGGTTGGAACGGAAAACGGCTTAAGCCAGTTCAAGGAGGGCCGCTTCCGCAATTTTACCCAGCGCGACGGTCTTTCTGGAAATCAGCTCCGCTCCGTGGCCGAGGACGCCTCAGGTGCCCTCTGGATTGGGACCGGAAGCGGCTTGAGTGTGATTCACAAAGGGATGGTAGAGAAACGGCCCTTTCCCCACAAGCCGGAGCGAGACAAAATCCGGGTCGTTTATCCGGCCAAAGGCGGCGCGCTCTGGGTTGGGACTTTCGATGGCCTGTACCGACTTGTAAATGAACGTTGGACAACTTTTACAAGTGCAGAAGGTTTGGCCAACCCCGATGTGCGGGTCGTTCGGGAGGACAAGGCCGGCAACCTTTGGATCGGGACGGCAGGCGGAGGCTTGCAGAGTTTCCGCGACGGAAAGTTTACCTCTTTCAATACGACCAATGGGCTTTCCAGCAACGTCGTTTGGGCGTTGCATGAGGATGCGGATGGCGCCTTGTGGATCGGCACAGAGCAAGGACTGAACCGCTACGAGAACGGCCGCTTCACCGCCTACAGCACGCGTGAAGGCCTCCCGGCCGATTTGGTCAACGAAATCCTCGAAGATGACTTTGGAAACCTGTGGGTAAGTCACGATCACGGCATCTATCGGGTGCGCAAACAGGAACTAAACGATGTGGCCGCAGGCCGCTCGAAGTCGGTTCGGGCCTTGAGCTACGACGAATTCGACGGCTTACCGAGCATCGAGACCAACGGCCAGAAAAGCCAGCCCGCTGGTTGCAAAACGAGCGACGGCCGGCTGTGGTTTTCGACCACTAAAGGCGTGGCGGTCATTGATCCGAAACTGTGCGACCTCGACGAAGCCGCACCACAGGCCGTCGTGGAGCAGGTCCGATCCGACGGAGAAATAATCTTCGACAATAGCGCGGCCGCGTCGGCTGTGAAGGAGCGAGTGGTTTCGGCAAATGCCCGTCCCGCCGGCACAAAGGGCGTTGTACCTCCGGAAGCACGTCGGCGCCTGCCTCCCGGAAGCGGCCGTGTGTTGGAGTTTCGCTATACCGCCCCCATTTTTATTGGAAGTGAAAAGACTGCGTTTCGTTACCGTTTGCGGGGTGTGGATGATCGTTGGATTGAGGCGGGCAAGCGGCGTGAGGCATACTTTACGAGGTTGCGCCCCGGCCCTTATGATTTCGAAGTCTCTGCCGCCAGTCATCACGGGGTTTGGGCTGCGAAAGGTGTGAGCTTCCTCTTCTATATCCAGCCGTTCTACTACCAGACCTGGTGGTTTTACTCGGTTTGCAGTGTCGCGGCCGTTGGTCTAGTGGCCGGGTTAGTGGCCTGGCGCATTCGCGAACTACGGAAACTCCATCGGTTGGAACAACAAACCGCGATTGTCTCGGAACGGACCCGCATTGCCAAGGACCTGCACGATGGTCTGGGAGCCGATCTGACCCGGCTGGCATTGCTGGCCGACCTCGCCGGGGGAGAGGCGAGCGCCGGCGCGGGTGAACACCTGCAAAAACTCTCACGTTCCTCCCGCGAGGCGGCGCGCGTCTTGAAGGAGATGATCTGGATCGCCAATCCCGCCAACGATACGGTGGAAGGGCTGGTCTCGCGTATCAGCCAGACCGCCGAGGATTTCCTCGGCGATGCCAGAATTCGGTTCCGCCTGGATTTGGCCCAGCAACTGCCCCAGCGTTCGATGTCTCTCGAGCAACGGCGAAATCTGTTGCTTGTGGCCCGCGAAGCGTTGAACAATATCGTCAAACATTCGGCTGCAAACGAAGTTTGCATCCGGGCCAATGGCAGCAACCACAGTCTGCAACTGGAGATCGCAGATGACGGGCGAGGTTTCGATACCACAACCGAGCGCTCCGATGGGCTTGGGCTTGCAAGCATGAGACGGCGGGTCGAGAGCATTGGAGGCTCATTTGCTCTGGAGAGCCGGCCGGGTTCGGGCACAAAAATCTTGATCACGGTAAAACTGGAGCAGGCCGGCAATGAACGTTCGGGAAACTGACATCCGGGTAGTAACCGTCGAAGACGACGATTCATTTCGTGAACACCTCGCTGCTCTCATTGGTGGCACGCGGGGATTCCGTTGCATCGGATCGTATCGTAGCGCTGAAGCCGCGCTCAAGCACCTGCCGGTCGAGCAACCGGATGTGCTCCTCCTGGACCTGGAGCTGCCGAATACCCAGGGCACTGAACTCATCTCCAACGTCATAGCGCGCTGGCCGAAGCTGGCGATCCTGATTCTCACGATTTACGATGACACCGCCCGAATCTTCGAAGCTCTCGAAGCAGGCGCCATCGGCTACCTGGTCAAACCGGTTTCCCCCGCCAAACTGCTCGAAGCCATCGCCGAAGCCCACGCGGGAGGCTCGCCCATGGCCAGCCAGATCGCGCGCCTCGTGGTGAAACGCTTTCAGCACCAAAGCCGTTCCCGGCAGGAACTCGAAATGCTGACAGCCCGCGAAACGGAACTTCTTGAGCAAATCGCCCGCGGCCTGCAAACCAAAGAAATCGCCGACCTTCTAGGTATCAGCAACCGCACCATCGGCAGCCACCTGCGAAACATCTACGAAAAGCTTCACGTCCGCTCCCGCGCTGCCGCCGTCGCTCGATTCTTGCAGAGGGACGGCTAACTTTGTTTCGCGCCTGCGGCACCGAGTGTTTAGGTTCAGCGCTGGGTTCATTGCTTTCGGTTTCGGATTTCGCGCTTACGATCCCGGGTTGTCCTTTGCCAAAGTGCGTCAAACTGCTTAGAAGCCATCGTTTTGCCTTCAAGAACCCCCAGAACTGCGCATCTTGACGGATACCCTCGCGCCGTTCGAGCTGGCATTTAATTCGCCGTGATCACGCGTGCTCTGAGTCTTCGCATGAGTAGGAAAACCGTTTAGTCCCGAAATCCCGCCTCCCAAAGCAAATCAAGAATGAACTCAATCAACCCAATCCGCTTCGTCAAACGGGGCGGGCGCAACGCTGCTTTCGTTCTGTTCGCATTTTGTTCCGTCATAGTTAGCAGAGCTGACACGACAAATGTCATCAGCGCGGGGCAAACGACCAATGGCATAATTGCTTTAGGTCAAACGAACTTCTACTCCTTTGCCGGCACGTCCAACGATACCGTGACAATTTTCATAGTCAAGACCGACGGCAGCGGCGGCTATCCGTTGATCGACCTGCATGATCCAGACGGGCTGCGAGTCATCTACGCGGTAGGCAACATCGACAGCCAGAGCTCTATTATTCAAGCG
>Ga0163163_10002775_pt1 | contig 14788 bp, 10 predicted proteins | sample S65metaG_FD_119766 | JGI IMG/M metagenome (GOLD analysis project Ga0163163, IMG submission 119766) | Switchgrass rhizosphere microbial communities from Kellogg Biological Station, Michigan, USA - S6-5 metaG | ecosystem: Host-associated > Plants > Roots > Rhizosphere > Soil | place: USA... | reverse complement strand
GGGAGCAGGTCGCCGGGCTGGCTACGACGCTGCGTGCCAACGCGGGACTGAATCCCAAAGCGGTTCTTCGGGATCCGATGAGCGTCGACGACTACCTCAATGCGCGGATGATCTCCGAACCGCTGTGCCTGTTCGACTGTGACATCCCCGTCGACGGGTCCACCGCGGTGATCGTCTCAGTAGCCGACGCCGTAACCGATGTGCAAGCCCCGGTGCGCATCGAAGCGGTCGGGGCGGCGCTGCACCGACGTCCGTATTGGGACCAGTACCCCGACTTGACCTCGATGTCGGCCGATGACGCAGCCGCGGCCTTGTGGCGCCACACCACGCTGACGCCCAAGGACGTGGACATCGCCCAGCTGTACGACGGTTTTTCGATCCTGACGCTGATCTGGCTGGAAGCACTCGGGTTGTGCGGCAAAGGAGAAGCCGGGCCGTTCGTGGCCGGCGGCAGTCGGATCGCACGGACGGGGGAGCTACCGCTGAACACCGGTGGTGGCCAGTTGTCGGCGGGCCGGTTGCACGGCTTCGGACACCTTCATGAGGCCTGCGTTCAGTTGCGTGGGATCGCGGGCGAACGACAGGTGCCGGGAGGGCCGGAGGTCGCAGTGGTCGCGGCGGGTGGCGGGCCGTTGGCGGGTGCGCTGCTGCTGACCCGGTCTCGATGACACCCGAGGAGAGAGGAACACAGCCAATGAAGGTCAGTGTCGACAACAAGCGTTGCGAGGCGCACGGCATGTGCGAGGCAACGGTTCCGGAGTTCTTCACCCTCGACGACGAGGGCTACAGCTCGATCGGTACGGACAAACCGGTTCCGCCGGGGCAGGAAGACAGCGTCCGCAGGGGTGTGGACTCCTGTCCGGTCGCCGCTTTGACGGCATCCGACGATTGACGCAGCGATGGATTCGCCGATCATCGAGGACCTGGTCGCGGAGCAAGCGATAGCTTGCCTAACAACTCGGAAAGAGGCTAGATTGTTTATAACGGACGGCAACCGTCGGTAAGATCGTTGGACGAGGCGAGTTGAAAACCCAGATCTGCGAAATGCTCGATATCGAGTTCCCATTACTGGCGTTCAGCCACTGTCGCGACGTGGTGGCTGCGGTCACCAACGCGGGCGGCTTCGGCGTGCTGGGGGCGTCGTCGCACAGCCCCGAGGAGCTCGAACACGAGCTCGCCTGGATCGATGAGCATGTCGACGGCAAACCATACGGTGTCGACATCGTCTGTCCGGAGAAGTTCGAAGGCAAGGGGCTGGCGCTCACCGCCCACCAGATCGCGGCGATGGTGCCCGACGAGCACCGCGAGTACGTCGCGAAGTTGTTGTCCGAGCACGGCGTGAGTCTCGAGGACATCGGTGACGAGCCCTTCAAGATGCTCCAAACGCTGTCGGACTCCATCGGACAGGAGCTGCTCGATGTGTCCTTCCGGCATCCCATCAAGCTGATCGCGAACGCGCTCGGGGTGCCACCGCAGTTCATGATCGACCGGGCGAAGGCGCAAGGTGTGCCGGTGGCGGCACTGGTCGGGGCCAGGGAGCACGCCGTCAAACAGGTCCGCTCCGGTGTCGACATTCTGGTCGTACAGGGCACCGAAGCCGGCGGTCACTGCGGCGAAGTCACCACGATGGTGTTGGTGCCCGAGGTGCTCGACGCGATCCGGCCCATCCGGGATGTGCCGGTGCTGGCCGCGGGTGGAATCGTCACCGGCCGGCAAGTGGCCGCGGCGATCGCCCTCGGCGCCGCCGGGGCATGGACCGGTTCGGTGTGGCTGACCACCGAGGAGGCCGAGACCGCGCCCTACACCGTGCACAAGATGCTGAAGGCCTCCTCTCGCGACACCGTCCGGTCGAAGGGCCGCACCGGCAAGTACTCACGCCAGTTGAGATCCGCATGGACTGACGCCTGGACCGACGACGCGAAAGGTCCTGGTGCGCTTCCCATGCCGCTGCAATCAATCGTTTCCGAGAACGTGCTCCGCAGGCTCGACATCCTCGCCGAAAAGGGCAACGAGGGAGCCCGCGAACTGACCACCTACTGGGTCGGGCAGGGAGTGGGCTTGATGAACAAGGTGAAACCGGCCCGCGAAGTGGTGCTGGAAATGATCGAGGACTACCTGGATGCCGCCGAGCGCATCACGAACTCACTGGAGGACTGACATGACGGAACGCCCGAACGGCGCGACCATCGACCCGCGCACTCCTGTCGTGATCGGCGTCGGTCAGGCCGCCGAACGCATCGACGACGCCGACTACCAAGGCCTGTCTCCCATCGACCTTGCGGTGGCAGCCGCGCGCGCCGCTGTGGCGGACACAGGTGCCGACGCCTCGGCCGTGACCAGTGCCATCGACACCGTCGCGTGTACACGTCAATTCGAGAACTCGGTTCCCGGTGCCCGGGCACCGCTCGGGAAGTCGACGAAATACCCGCTGTCCGTGGCGAATCGGCTCGGGGCCAATCCGCGGCGCGCCGTGCTGGAGGTGTCGGGCGGGCAGTCACCGCAGCACCTGGTCACCGAATTCAGCCGAGCGATCCTCGGCGGAAAAGCCGACACCGTGCTGCTGGCCGGTGCGGAGGCGATGTCCACCATCCGCCACCTGGCAAAAGCAGACGAGAAGCCCGACTTCTCCGACGACCCCGCTGACCCGAACGGCGTCTTCGAGGACCGCGGCTTCGGATTGTCCGGTCTGACCAGCAGGGAGCAAGCCGCCCACGGTCTGACCGACGCGCCCTCGCAATACGCGCTCCTGGAGAACGCGCGGCGAGCGGCCCGCGGCGAGAGCCGGGAAAAGTACGCGGCGAACATGGGTGCTCTGTTCGCGCCTTTCACCAAAGTCGCTGCTGCCAACCCTTTCTCGGCCGCTCCCGAGGAGCGCTCCGCCGAGGAACTCGCCACGGCCACCGAGCGCAACCGGCTGATCGCCGACCCGTACCCACGCTTCCTGGTTGCGCGTGACCAGGTGAACCAGGGCGCCGCGGTCCTGCTGACATCCGTTGCCACCGCACGAGAGCTCGGCATCGACGAGTCCAAGTGGGTGTACCTGAGCGGGCAGGCGGACTTGCGTGAACCCAACCTTCTGGAACGGCAGCATCTCGGCGAGGCGCCCAGTGCCGTCGCAGCCGTCAACCACGCGCTCGAGGTCGCCGGCCTGAATCTCGACGACATCGACTTCTTCGACTTCTACTCCTGCTTCCCCATCGCGGTCTCCAACATCACCGAGACGCTCGGACTGTCGCCGTCCGACGCACGCGGTCTCACGCTCACCGGGGGACTGCCTTACTTCGGCGGTGCGGGCAACAATTACTCGATGCATGCGATCGCCGAAGCGGTGGCGCGCGTGCGGGAGAAGCCGGGAAGCCACGCGCTGGTGTCGGCGAACGGCGGAGTCCTGTCCAAAACATCCGTTGGCATCTACAGCACCACACCAACGGAGCTGAAACACGATGAGAGCGACCGACTTCAGCGGGCGATCAACGACCTGGCCAGCCCGACCCGCGTCGTTCATCCCAGTGGCTGGGCCACCATCGAGGCCTACACCGTGAAACACGGCCGCGGCGACAAGAAGACCGGCATCGTGATAGGGCGGCTCGATAACGGCGGTGGACGGTTCCTCGCCCAGGTCGCTGCCGGTGACGACGACTTGATGGCGCTGCTGGAGACGGCGGAGGAGCCCATCGGCGAGCGGGTGTTCGTCACCGCGTTCGGCTACGGCAACCGGGTGACCCGCACGCCTGAGTCGGCCGCCGCGTTGTTCCCGAAGCCGAAACCGGTGCTGCGCGACGACTACGAGTTCATCAAGGTTCGCCGCGACGGGCACCTGCTCGAGATCACCATCAATCGGCCCGATGCTCGCAACAGCCTGCATCCGCCGGCCCACGAAGAACTCGACAGCGCTTTCGACGCGTTCTTCGCCGACCGTGATCTCTGGGTGGCCATCATCACCGGCGAGGGCGCCAAGGCGTTTTGCGCCGGCAACGACCTGCTCTACGGTGCGACCGGTAAGCGAGTGTACGTGCCGCTCAACGGCTTTGGTGGAATCACCAGCCGGCGCAACATGAACAAACCGGTCATCGCCGCGGTCAACGGCTTCGCCATGGGCGGTGGTTTCGAGATTGCGCTGGCGTGCCACCTGGTCGTCGCCGACGAAGCGGCGAAGTTCGCGCTGAGCGAGGTCAAGGTCGGGCTGGTCGCAGGCGCGGGCGGAGTGATCCGGCTGCCCAGGGCCGTCCCGCCCAAGGTGGCCAACGAGCTGATTCTGACCGGACGCCGCATCAGCGCTGAGGAAGCCCAGCAGCTGGGTGTCGTCAACCGGGTGGCTCCAGAAGGGCAGGCACTGGCTGCCGCTCGCGATTTGGCCGCACAGATCCTCGAAGGTTCCCCGACGTCGGTGCGGGCGTCACTGGCGCTGATGGAGCAGACGGAGGGGATCGCTGACACGGTAGCTGCCGTCAGCGCCCCGAACGACGTCATCGACGAACTGATGACCAGTATGGACGCGATCGAGGGCATGACCGCCTTCGCGCTGAAACGCAAGCCGAACTGGAAGAACCTGTGACCGGTCTCGACGGTAAACCAGGAGAGGAAACGGCGACGATGCCAGACAATTCACTTCCGCTCGGCGGCGTACGCGTTATTGATTTCACCGATGGCACTGCAGGTTTCGCCGGTCGGTTTCTAGCAGACCTCGGCGCGGACGTCATCCTGGTGGAACCTCCGGAAGGCGCGGCATCGCGTCGCGCGCTACCGCAACACGACGGTCACAGCCTGCGGTTCGCGACCGCGCACGCCAACAAGCGCGGCGTGGCGCTCGACGTGACCACCGCCGAGGGACGGGAGAACTTGCTGCGACTGACCGATGGCGCCGACATCTTCATCGAGTCGCATCCGGCGGGCCGGCTCGCGGAACTGGGTGTCGGACACGAGGCGATGCGGACCCGAAATCCCCGCTTGGTTGTCGTGTCAGTCACCGACTTCGGACAATACGGGCCCTACCGGGACTACAAGGCGAGCGAGCCCGTTTTCGTCGCGCTGTCCTCACTGCTCACCCGCTCGGGGGCCCCGGGGCGCGAACCATTGGTTCCGCCAGGCGAATTGGCATCCCAGACGGCGGCCGTGGATGTCGCGTACGCCGCGTTGCTGGCGTACTACCGCGCACAGCGGGGAGCCGGGGGTGACTACGTCGACTGCTCGCTGTTCGACCTCGTGGTACAGGACCTCGACCCGGGCTTCGGCATGGCGGGAACGGCGACCATGGGGCAGCCACTGGTCAACTTGCCGCCAGGGCGGCCGGACGTCCGCATGATGTATCCCATCGTGCCGTGCGCCGACGGACACGTCCGCATGTTCATCGCATCGGCGAAACAGTGGCGGGCGCTGTTCACCTGGATGGGGGAGCCGGAGGAGCTGTCCGATCCCGCTCTGGAGCAGCTCTTCGGACGATTCATGAACTGGGGAAAGATCCGTCCCGTCATCGAGCAGTTCTTCTCCGACAAGTCGCGCGCAGAAATCGTGCAACGCGGTGCCGAGTTGGGATTCGCGGTGGGACCGCTCAACATCCCGCACGAGGTACTGACCAGTGATCACGTCCGGGAACGGAACTCGTTCGCCCACGCCGAGATTGCCCCGGGATTGCACGCCGACATCCCCAATGGCTATCTCGAGTTCGACGATCGCCGCGCCGGATTCCGGCATCGCGCACCCGAAATCGGTGAGCACAACGACGAGGTGCTTGCGCAGAGCCCCGAGCCGAAGGTATCGCCGACCGCGGACGTGGCCACTCGTCCACTGGCGGGTATTCGCGTCCTCGACCTGGGTGTCATCGTGGTCGGGGCAGAAACCGGGCGAGCGCTCGCCGATCAGGGCGCCGACGTGATCAAGGTCGAGAACCGTGCCTTCATGGATGGCGCTCGCCAGACCGACGCTCCGGGGAAAGTCGGCTACTCGTGCGTGCTGGGCAATCGCAACAAGCGCAGCCTCGGTCTGAACTTGCGCAGCGATGCCGGCAAGGAATTGTTCGCCAGATTGGTTTCGTGCTCGGATGTCATTCTGACGAACTTCAAACCGGGAACGCTGGAGTCGCTGGGTTTGGGCTACGACAAGCTCAAAGCGATCAACCCGCGCGTCATCCTGGTCGAGAGCAGTGCTTTGGGCAGCACGGGATCGTGGGCCAAGCGCATGGGATACGGACCTCTGGTGCGCGCCACGGTTGGACTCACCACGCTGTGGCGCCACCCCGACGCGCCGGAAGGTTTCGGCGACGACCAAACCGTTTATCCTGACCACGCCGCTGCCCGCGCGGGTGCCGCCGGCGTAGTCGCCGCACTCATCGAACGGGAACGGGCCGGCGAGGGCCAACGAATCGGCCTGGCCCAAATGGAGACCGTTTTCAGCCAGCTGGCCACGGAGTATGTCCGGGAGTCGTTGGAGCCGGGCACCTTGGTTGCCAGGGGTAACCAACGGGAATTCGATGCTCCCACAGGGGTTTACAAATGCGCTGGGGAAGACGCCTACTGTGCGGTGACCGTCGATGGTGACGACGACTGGGCCAACCTTGCCAAGGCCATCCTCCGGTCCGACCTCGCGGACAATCCCGAGTACTCCACGGCCGCCGGTCGGGTTTCCCATCGCGACCAACTCGATGCGGCGTTGCAGGAGTGGACCATCCAGCGGACCCCGCGCGAGGTCCAGGAGCAGCTACAGGCGGCAGGTGTCGCGGCGGGTGCCGCCGTGCATGTGAAGGACTTGCTCACCGATCCGCACCTTGCGGCTCGCCATCAGTTGGGAGCGCTGTCCCAACCGGGGCACGATGAGCCGTTGGAGGCGCTGACGGGTCCGGGGTTGTTCGAGAACATCCCTGCGCCGGAGCTTGGAAAGGCACCGGCGATGGCGGAGGACACTCGCGACATCTGCCGGACGCTGCTCGATATGTCGGACGCGCAGATCGACGAGTTGGTTGCCGCCGGGGTGTTGGAAGTGGCCATCGGCGACGGTTAATCTGCGGTGCGCCGCCCGTTTCGATGCCGTGACGATCACGGCCACCGCTACGCCGCCGCGGGAACGATCGGCATAAATTAGTAAGATCGTCTAGACCAACATGACTTCAAGGGAGACATCATGGCAGCAGACGCGAAGGCGGCGATCGTCGCGGCGGCCCGCACGGCGATCGGCACGTCACGCCGAGGCAGCCTGGCCAACATGCCGGCGATCGAGCTGGCGAAGCCCGTCGTGGCGGCCGTAGTCGACCGCTCAGGTCTGGTCGTAGGCGACTTCGACGACCTGGTGCTGGCCGAAAGCCTTCAGGGCGGCGGTGACAGCGCCCGCTACATCGCCGTCGACCTCGGCTTGACGGAGATCCCCGGTATGGCCGTCAACCGCCAGTGTGCCTCCAGCTTGACCGCTATCACAGTCGGCGCCGGGCAGATCGCCTCCGGCATGAGCCGGGCGATCCTCGCGGGCGGGATGGAATCGTGTTCGACCTCGCCGCTGTTCCGCAAGCGCAAGCCGTTCACGACCGGAAAGGCCGCCGAGGACTACGACGAGTGGACGCCGCTGTCGCATCCGCCGACGGCCGATGCTCCGGCGCTGGACATGTCGATCACCGTCGCGCACAACTGTGCCGTCCAGTACGGCATTACCCGCGAACACCAGGACCGATGGGCCCTGCGCAGCCACGAGCGCGCGATCAAGGCGATCGATTCGGGTGCCTTCACGCAGGAAATCGTGCCCATCGATGTGCCGCAAGCAGACGGGTCGACGAAAACCTTCGCCGAAGACGAACACCCCCGCCGCGGCAGCTCCATGGAGACGTTGGCGGGACTCAAGGCCCTACATCCTGAGATCGAAGGTTTCACCGTGACAGCGGGCAACTCGAGTGGCATCAACGACGCCGCGGCCGTCGTGGCGCTGGCCGCTCCAGGCGCCCGGCCGGACGTGCTGGCGAACGTGTTGTCCTGGGCCCAAGTTGGCGTTGCGCCGAACCGCACTGGGAGCGGGCCCATCACAGCCATCCCCAAGGCGCTGGAACTCGCCGGCCGCAAGCTCGAGGACGTCGCGCTATTCGAGATCAACGAGGCCTTTGCCGCCCAGGCGGTGGCGTGCGCTCGCGAACTCCGTCTGGACGAAGAGATCGTCAACGTTTACGGGTCGGGAATCAGCCTGGGCCACCCCATCGCGGCGACCGGGGCGCGGATGGTCACTTCGGCGATCTACGAACTGCGCCGCCGAGGCGGCGGAATCGGCGTGTTGTCGATGTGCGCCGGGGGCGGCATGGGTGCCGCGTTGGTCATCGAGGTCCCCTAGCCCGGTCCAGGCGGTCCGTGCTGAGTACCGAGAACCGGAGGGTCGGCGTGGCCGAGACGCCGGCCGGCCTCGCCCGCGACAGTGATCTGCGTGCCTCCGTCACCGGTGACGATGAACCCATCAGAACAGAAGGCGCCCGCTCCGGCTGCCTCGGCTTGCGCACGAGTTCGCCGCCTGGCCAGGGCCAGTCCCCCGTCACATGACGTATCGACAGCTTGACGAAACGGTGTTTGTATAGAGAAACTATAACAATACTAACCAAGTTATCTATGTAGAGGTTCATGATGTCGTCCGATGCCTGGCGCCCACGTCTCGAGCAACTCATGGCGGAATTCGGTCGCCGCCAGGCAGAAGTGAAAGCCAAGGCAAAAGCCGAGGGGGTCAAGTTCGACCGGGTGGGGGCCGCCAAGGCCTGGCAGGGCGAGCTCGTCGACAATGGGCTCGCTGGCCCGGGGTGGCCGAAAGCCGTCGGCGGGCTCGAACTCTCGCTGGAGGGTCAACTCGATTACTACCGGATGACGACCGCGGCAGGGATGCCGGCGCATCCCTGCCAGACCGCGTTCATCGTGGCACCGGTGCTCATCAAGTTCGGCACCGAGCAGCAGCGCCACCGCTTTCTGCGTCCGCTCCTGCGAGCTGACGAGTTCTGGTGCCAAGGCTTTTCCGAGCCGGGTGCCGGTAGTGACCTGGCGTCGCTATCGACCCGCGCGGTGCGCGACGGTGACGTTTACCGCGTGAACGGCCAGAAGGTCTGGACCACGATGGCCGATCAGGCCGACTGGATGTTCGCGCTGGTACGCACCGGTGCGCCTGGCCGGGGCTCCGATGGGATCACCTATCTACTGATATCGATGCACAGCCCCGGGATCACGGTGCGGCCGCTTCGCGACATCAGCGGAGGCGCGCATTTCGCCGAGGTGTTCTTCGACGACGTCGAGGTGCCCGTCGACAATCGGGTCGGCCAGGAGGGCAAGGGTTGGTCGATCATGCGGACCTCCCTGGGACACGAACGGGCCACCGCGTTTCTTGCCGACGAATTCAAACACCGACGCACCGTCGACCAGGTGCTTGAATTGCTTGTGGCACAAGGGCTTGACCGCGATCCACTGGTACGGCAGGAGATCGCCCGGATGGAGTCGGGTGTGCGGGCCATCGCCGCCAACAGTGCCCGCGCGCTCGCGGCGGTGCTGCGAGGAGAAGATCCCGGCGGCGTCGCCTCTGTTAATCGGCTGGTGAAGTCGGAGTTCGAACAGCAGATGCATATCCTGGCGCTCCGCGCGGCAGGCCCGTATGGAATGTTGGGCAGCCGGGCCTCGCACGCAGTCGACGGTGGCCGCTGGACCTATGGCTATCTGAAAACCAGGGCCAGTACCATCGGCGCCGGGACGGCCGAGATTCAACGGAACACCATCGCCGAATCCGTGCTCGGTCTGCCGTCGCACCGCGGCGAAGGGACCCGGCAGGCCAGCGTGCGACCCGGCGCACCGCTCGCCGTCGCCGACGAGAGCGAGTCGGAGCTGCGTGATGTGTTGGCCAAAGCCCTCGAAGCCCGCGTGGACGTCGAGGCGCTGCTGAATCCGAAGCGCCCAACCGACGGCGGTGATCCCGGCGTTTGGTCGGCACTCGTCGAATTCGGTATGCCCGGCTTGGCGCTCGACGAATCGCTCGGTGGCGCGGGAGCACCGTCGCGGCTCCTCTATGCCGCGGTCGAAGAAACCGCCAAGGCGCTGGCGCCGTCGCCCCTGGTACCGAGCGTGATCGCGCTCGAGGTCGCTGCCGCTGTGGATGCAAGTGGTGTCGCAGAACGGATTTCGGCTGGTGCGCCCTCGGCTTTTGTCGTCCCACTCGACGACGCGGGCTGGGTGACAAGCGGCGCGCAACTACCCACTTGGGACGGCTCTTCGCTGAATGGGGAACTCCCCATGGTGGCCGGGGCGCCCGACGCAGAACTGTTGCTGGTCCTCGCTTCGGCGGCGAACGGCGAGGTGCTGGTGGCCGTCGACGCGCGCGCCGACGGTGTCACCGTTGAGGCCGAACAACCATTGGACCTCACCGCGACTGTTGGTTCGGTCTCGCTCAGAAGGGCCCGCGGCGACGTACTGTCAGAGGGCGACGGACTACTCCGCGCTCTCGAAGGGGCCAAGTGTCGTGCGCTCCTCGCAGTGGCCGCTGATTCGATCGGCGTCGGCGCGGCGGCCTTGGCCAATGCGGTGGAGTGGGCCCGTGAGCGAGAGCAATTCGGGCGCAAAATCGGTAGTTTCCAAGCGATTTCGCACAAATGTGCGGACATGTTGGTAGCGCTCGAGGGCGCCCGCAGCCAAGTGTTTGCGGCGGCGGAGGCCGAGGAGCCGAAGGCGGCGGATTGCATGCTTGCGGCCGCCGCGGCATTCGACGCAGCGGTTTTCGCCACCGAACGCTCAATCCAGATCCACGGTGGCATCGGGTTCACGTGGGAGCACCCCGCGCATCTGCTACTGCGGCGTGCCCGCGCCGACGCCGTCGCCGTCGGCCGACCGGAAGTGCTGCGAGACCGCGCCGTTGCGCTTCTGCTGGCAGAGCGAGTTCATCACACTAAATCTACCTAGAGAACCACGCGAACTATGTTAGGGCACAACATGATTCCAGAAGGCAGGACTTCGGCATGACGAGCATCCGCGATGCCCTGGGCCGCCTGTGGCAGGCCGGCGACGACGCCAACCTGCTCCAGCAGAACGGCGCGTGGATAACGTGGGGCCGCGTTCGCATGCTGGCCGAACAGATAGACGGGGAACTCAGCGCCGCGGGATGCGGCCCCGGCGGTCGAGTAGCCGTCGTCCTGCGCAACAGCATGGAGTCGGTCGCTGCACTGATTGCGATCATGCGTGGTGATAGAACTCTTGTCACGGTTAGCCCGCTTCAACCCGTGGAGCGACTCAGCGCCGACTTGGCGGCTACCCGAGCAGCTTTCGTGTTGGCGCCTCGTCCGTTGTTCTCCGAAGCGTCGTTCACTTCGGCGGTCGGCGGCCTCCAGGCCGCGGCGTGGAGTATCGCGGATGGCGCCCTCGAACGGCGATCCGAGTCAGCCGCCGCGGCACATGCCGGAGATCCGAGAGTCGCAGTAGAGATGTTGACCTCAGGCACCACGGGCGCACCCAAGCGGATCCCGTTGAGCCGCAAGCAGTTGGAATCCTCGCTGGCGGCCGCGCTACAACACAATGAACGGCCCGACGGCAGTGAGCGGCCGCCGCTGACGGGGACGGTGGGCTTTGTGGTGCTACCCATCGTGCACATCGGCGGCCTGTGGGGTCTGTTGCAGTCGTTGGTCACCGCACGCCCGTTCGTGCTGCTCGAGCGCTTCCAGTTGACGGCATGGCGCGCTGCGGTCGCCGAACACCGGCCCGGCCTGGTGTCACTACCTCCGCCGGCGATTCGCGCCATTCTCGAGTCCGATATGGCGCCCGACGAGCTGAGCAGTGTTCGGGCGGTGACGGCGGGAACCAGTCCAGTCGAGCCCGCCGTCGTTGACGCGTTCTACGCGCGATTCAATATCCCTGTCCTGTCTGTCTACGGCGCCACTGAATTCTCCGGAGCCGTTGCTGGGTGGACGAAAAAAGACTTCCTCGCGCAGTGGTCGGACAAGAAGGGCAGCGTCGGAAGGGCATTTCCCGGGGTACGCCTCAAAGTGATCGACGACGACGGGCGCGAACTGCCCTCAGGTCAGACCGGACGGCTTCAGGTGGCTTCGCCTCAGGCGGGTGAATCCGCGGACGGCTGGGTCACCACAAGCGATTTGGCGCACCTCGATGAGGATGGCTACCTCTACATCGACGGTCGCGCCGATGACGTCATTATCCGCGGCGGGTTCAAGGTTGCGCCGGACACCGTGGCGAACGCCCTGCGGTCGCACCCCGCCGTCCTGGACGCGTCAGTGGTGGGAATGCCCGACCCACGTCTGGGCCAGATTCCCGTCGCGGTGGTGGAACTGCGGCCGGATGCGTCGGCCGCGCCGGAAACACTGCGCGACCATTGCCGTTCGTCGTTGACGCCGTACGAGGTGCCCGCACAAGTGCACGTCGTCGACGAGTTGCCGCGCGGCGCGGCGCTGAAGGTGGACCGGCAGCGGTTGCTCGCCACGCTCGAAGATCTACGCGCGGGTGCTACTGCGGGCGACGCCTGACCAGTGACCTGACCTTGAAAACGGAGGTGGGTCCCATGGCTGAACCGGTGCTCGTCGAGCGGCGCGGCAACGTTTTGGTCATCACGATCAACCGCCCGGAAGTGCGTAATGCCGTCAACGGCGCCGTGAGTGCAGGCGTAGGAGATGCTCTCGAACAAGCGCAGGCCGATCCCGAGGTACGGGCGGTCGTGCTCACGGGTGCAGGCGACAAGTCGTTCTCCGCGGGCGCTGACCTCAAGGCCATCGCGCACGGCGAGAACGTCCTACACCCGCGGCGCCCCGACTGGAGCTTCGCCGGGTACGCCAACCACTTCATCGACAAGCCGACCATCGCCGCTGTCAATGGTATGGCCCTGGGTGGCGGAGCCGAACTGGCATTGGCGAGCGACCTGGTCATCGCCTGCGAGAGTGCTTCTTTCGGCCTTCCTGAGGTCAGGCGGGGGCTGATCGCCGGTGCGGGCGGTGCGTTCCGCATCATCGATCAGCTGCCGCGCAAGGTGGGGCTCGGTCTGCTCCTCACCGGCGATTCGATCAGCGCGACGGATGCGTTGCGCTGGGGACTGATCAACGAGGTCGTAGCCGACGGGCCGGACAATCCAGCCCTCGCAGCAGCACTCGCGTGGGCCGAGCGGATCAAAGTCAACGCGCCATTGGCGATTCAGGCCAGCAAGCGGATCGCATACGCAGCCGAAGGCGGTGTCATTCAAGGGGAATCGGACCACTGGCGGCGTACTGCCGAGGCCTTTGACATCGTTCTCGAAAGTGAGGATGCCAAGGAAGGGCCGCTGGCCTTCGCCGAGAAGCGGCCACCGGTGTGGCAGGCGCGTTGATGTCCAACCGGGCGTCGGTACCGGTCAGCGGCGGCCGAACTGCTGAACGTTGCCCTCATCGATCCACACCGACTTCTCCTCGGTGAATGGGAGCAGTGCGTCCGGACCGAGCTCGCGGCCCAAGCCGGATCTCTTCCTGTGCCAGGCTGGAGCGGTTGTCGACCCGACCTTTCGTGTCAGTTGGCAACCTTTTCGCGCAGCGCGCCGGTCTGGACCAGACGACTGTTGTAGGTCTCCATAAGCGCCTCAGTCGTCTTGGGACGGCGGGTCTCGTCGATGTGATGGGCCCAGCCCTGCCGCCACCGGTGGCCGGCCGGCAGATCGTGACGCACCGGGCAGCGCGGTCCACCGTTGGCTTCCCACACCCAGGTCTCTCCGCCGCCGGTGTACGTGACGCGCTCGGGATATGCGTTCTCCGACATGGTTTCGGGATTGTCCAGCTCGGCCGCGACGACGATGTCACGGGCGATGAGCGACGGGCCGTCGGTGCGGTGGATGACCATCAGGTTGAAATTCTCGGTGCCGTGGATGAGGTGCCCGGCGTGGATGTTCCCATCCTCGAACTCGGTGGCGAACGCTACCCAGGCCGCTTCCAGCTTGGTGATCAGCGGACCGGTGAGGAAGTGCTTGCCCGGCATCGCGTGCATGCTGTCGTGGAATACCAGGCCGGTTACCGGGACGCCCTTGATGGTGCCGGTCGTCTTGAACAACCGCGAGGTGTAGGCGAACGCGTCGTCGTCGTCCGGGACCACGAATTGCACACCGGGTCCGACCAATTCGCCAGTCATGGTCAGTTCTGTGCCGTCGTTCCATTCCATATGGGTGTCGTCGACGGCCATCAGCACAGTGCCCTCGGGGGTGACGACTTCCCAGCGTCCGTCCCGTTGGCGATGTTCGACCGGACCGCCGTAGGAGTTGTTTTCGTCGGTGGCATAGGTGAAGTCGCTGCCGTTCTTGGACTCCGACAGGTGCAGGAACCGTGCCTTGTCGGCGTAATAGCCGCGGATCGGCCACCAGTAGTCACCGGCCTCGGAACGCACCGACCCGTAGAAGTACTGCATGTCCATCGGCAAGCGGGCGATGTCGCGCCAGTGCGCGTCCGCGTCCGGCTCGATCAGTCCACCGACGGCCTGAAATCCGAAGTGCCCGCCCACGGGCAAATTGCCTTGCGTCATAGGTATCTCTCCCTAGTCAACTGCTGATGGAGTGGATGGAGTAAATGGGCGTTTATTTTGCCTCTGCGACAGCACGGCCTGGTTGCCGTGGCTCGTTCGCGGAGTTGCATCACGGATTGCAGCGTAGCACGATAAGCTAGCGAACACTAGCTTATCGTGGTGATTTACTTGGCGGGTGACGGTGAAACGACGTTCGAGCGCAGATATCCGCGCGGAGTTGCTCGCGGCGGCGGCTCATCTTTTTGCCACACGCGGTTGGGCCGGGACGTCCACCAAGGAAATCGCAACGCGCGCAAATACTTACGAGACGTCGCTCTACACACACTTCG
>Ga0163163_10002774_pt1 | contig 14789 bp, 15 predicted proteins | sample S65metaG_FD_119766 | JGI IMG/M metagenome (GOLD analysis project Ga0163163, IMG submission 119766) | Switchgrass rhizosphere microbial communities from Kellogg Biological Station, Michigan, USA - S6-5 metaG | ecosystem: Host-associated > Plants > Roots > Rhizosphere > Soil | place: USA... | reverse complement strand
GGAATATCTGGTGCGCAAACTGTTCGGCGCGCAGGTCGCCGCGCGCGTCGGCCCGATCTGGGGGTTTGGCTCGGGGCAGGAGCTGCGCAACATGTATGTGCGCACCGCGCAGCCTGGACTTTGGTTCATCGCCGGCAGCCTGGCGCAGTGCCGGATCAATTCGAAATATCTGGCGCTGCAGATCAAGGCTTGCGAGGAAGGGCTTTTGCCGAAGCTTGCCGTTGCCGAAGGCGCCCGCGCATGAACGAAGTAGCCGAAAGACCTGCCGTTCTTGGCTCGGGCGAGCACCGCTACCGCGTGGTGGAGGGCTGGGCGAAGTTGCCGCCGGGATGGAAACTCGGCGATGTGGCCTCGGTCGCGGTCGACAGCAAGGACCGCGTCTACGTCTTCAATCGCGGCACCCACCCGATGATCGTGCTCGATCGCGAAGGCAATTTCATCAGGAGCTGGGGCGAAGGGCTGTTTCACCGTGCGCACGGGCTTCACATCGACGCCGATGACAACCTCTATTGTACCGATGACGGCGACCATACGGTGCGGAAATGCACGACCGATGGCAAGGTGTTGCTGACTATCGGCATCCCGGCCAAGCCGGCGCCGTTCATGAGCGGCGAACCGTTTCACCGCTGCACCCATACTGCGCTGTCTCCCGCCGGCGAGATTTATGTCTCGGATGGCTATGGCAATGCCCGCGTCCACAAATTTACGCCGGGCGGCAGGCTGATCAGAAGCTGGGGTGAACCAGGCAGTGATCCCGGACAGTTCAATATCGTTCACAACATCGCAACCGATGCCGATGGTTGGGTCTACGTAGCCGATCGCGAGAACCATCGCGTACAGGTGTTCGACGGCGACGGAAAGTACGAGGCGCAGTGGAACAACCTGCACCGTCCCTGCGCGCTTTGCTGCTGCTGCGGCGGCGGTGCCCCGCGATTTGTCATCGGCGAGCTTGGGCCCGGCATGCCGGTTAACTCCAAGGTGCCCAATCTGGGACCGCGGCTGACAATCGTGGACGCCGAGGGCAAGCGCATCGCCCGGCTTGGCGGCGAGAACGGGCCGGGATTGGAAGCCGGCAAGTTCCTCGCACCGCACGGTGTTGCGCTCGATTCAAGCGGCGCCATCTATGTCGGCGAAGTCGGCGTCACGAATTGGACATCGAGTTTTCCGGGCACGCCCATGCCGCCGGAAGTCGGTGTGGTTCGCTGCCTGCAGAAACTGGAAAAGATTTGATTTTGCCGGCAGCGTCGCCTGCGTCATTCCGCCCTCAAATTGGACGCCTTGATAATCGGCCACCAGCGATCCATTTCAGCCTTCTGAAAGGCGTGCAGCGCTTCCGGCGTTTGTTGGTCGCGCGGCGATGTTTCGATGCCGAGATCCCGGAAGCGCTTCGCCGCCGCGGGATCGGCCAGCACCTGCCTGATCGTGGCGTTCAGCTTTTCGACAATATCCTTACGTGTATCCTTCGGCACCCAAAGTCCGTACCACAGCGAGGCGACGAAACCCGGCAGGCCGGCCTCGTCGGCGGTTGGGATATTGGGCGAGGAGGCAAGCCGCGTCGTGCCGGTGACGGCGAAAGCCTTGATGCTGTCGCTGGCGATCAACGCTTTGAAATTTGACGACGGCTCGATCATGAAGTCGATCTGTTCCGCCAAAAGATCCTGCATCGCCGGCGCATTGCCGCGATAAGGCACGAACTGGAATTTTGTCGCCGTCTCCTTCTGAAACGAAATCCCCGCGAGATGGCCGGCGGCGCCCACACCGGCGATTCCTTCCGATGCCCTGTCTGGGTTGGCCTTGAGAAAGGCGATCAATCCGTTCAAATCGCCGGCCGGCAAACTCTTTCTGCCCGCGATCAGAAGCGGTTCGCTGCCGATATAGATGACGGGCGCGGGATCCTTCAGAAGATCGAACGGAAGGGCGTAGAGACCGCCGGTGAGCATGTGGGTGGTGGAGGTGCCGATGCTCAGCGTGTAGCCATCGTTGGGCGAACGGACCGCGCGGCCGACGCCGATGCTGCCGGCAGCGCCGCCGACATTTTCGACGATGATTGATTGGCCGAGGATGGGACGCATCTGTTCGGCCAGCAACCGCGCCACCGTGTCGGTTGCACCGCCGGCAGGAAACGGAACGATCATGGTAATCGGACGGACGGGATAAGGCTGCGCCGCAACCGCGCCGGAGCACAACAGCGCCGACAGGACGCCGATCAGCGCGGGGAGACATGCCCGCATCGGGTTGCTCCAGACAAGAGCCATTGAACGGTCAGACCTCACCAAGCACCTCGCGTCGTCGTCGTTCGGATTCCTCGGCGTAACGCCGCATCGCATGAGCCTCCGTCAGAATGCCGATCGGCCGGTTATCGCCACTTTCCACCACCGCAAGCGACTCGGCCTCGGCAAGGTCAAAGGCGCCGATGGCCTCCCGGATATTCATGCCGGGATGCAGCACCACCAACTGATAATGAAGAACGCTGCGCAGGGTTTTTCGGGTATCGCCGTCCCGGGCGTGGGCGTCGGCCAGCAGCACCAGCCCCGCGTAGCGGCCTGCTTCATCCACCGCAATCACCTGGGTCTTCGAGCCTGGCGGGAACTTGGTGCGGAATTCCGCGATCGGCATGTCGGCATTCACCGTCACGACATCCGCGCGCATCAGCCGCCTAACCGTGAGATCGCGCAGCCAGCCGACATCGGCCGCGCTGCGGATCGTTTCGCCGCGCAGGTGCAATCGCCAGGTCGCAAACGAGTAACCGAACAGTTCACGCGTGATCTGGGTTGAGATGATCACCGCAGCCAGCACGACGGTCGTCAGCCAGAGATCGCCGGTCGATTCCAACGCTATGAATGACATGGTGAGCGGCCCGCCGACGACGGAGGCCGACAGCGCACTCATCCCGATAATCGCATAGACGTTGGGATCGAGATGGAGGCCCGGCCAGAGGCTGTCGAAACCGGCTGCGAACAGGCGGCCGCCGATGGCGCCGAGAAACAGCGTGGCAAAAAACAGGCCGCCGCGAAAGCCCGTGCCCAATGAAACCACCGAGGCGATCGTCTTCAGAACGAAGACCGTTGCGACGAACGCCAGCGGCATCGAGACGATCCCGGAGAAGTGCAGCGCGCCGTGCCCCGATGACATCACCTCCGGAGTCTGCAATGCGAGAATACCCACGGCAAGACCGCCAAGTGCCGGGCGCAACGGCGACCATAGCCTGCTCTTCGGCAACGACACTTCGAAAAATGCGACGCTGCGCATGATCGCTATGCCGAACAGCGCGGCCAGAACACCCAGCAGCGCGGCGACAGCAAGATCACGCGCGAACACATCGCCAACCGTATCGACGCCGACGCCGAGCGACAGCGGCGCAAAACGGCGGGTGACCAGATAGCCGATCACCGCGGCGACACCGACGGGTGTCAGACCGGCGGGCGTGTAACCTCCGAGCACGAGCTCGAACGCGTAGAAGGCGCCGGCCAGGGGCGCGCCGAATGCGCCGGCGATTGCGGCTGCGGCACCGCAGCCGACCATCAGGCGCTGGTCGGTGCGACGCAGATGAAATCCGCGGCCGAGCGAGGCGGCAAGGCCGCTCGAAAGTTGCGTATAGCCTGCCTCCAGACCGACCGAGGCTCCGACGCCGCTCGACCAGATCGTCTGCGAGGCGACAATCACGCTGCCTCGAAACGACATGCGTCCGCCATGCAGCGCATTGGCCTCGATCGGATCCACCTCCCGCGCCGGCCGCCATCGCGCCAGAATCAGAAACGCCAACCCTAGAAGGAACCCGCCGAGACTCGGAACCAACAGCGCACGCAGCGGCTCGATTTCGGCTTGGCTCGAAAGCCGATCGGCAATATCGATGTGAAACAGCACGACGTGAAGCATCTGGACCGCCGCGCCCATGGCGGCCACCACGAGTCCGCCGATGACCCCGACTAGCGCTGCAAGCGCCACCAGGCTTGTCTCGTGGGCGCGAACGAACGCCCTCAGCCTGCGCGGCGCCTCGAGGTAGCGGGACGTGGTCGTCATTTTGACTTGTCCAATTGCGGCCCACAGGAACGGGCTCACCTCCTTTAGCTGCCCCGATACGGTCCCTGCAATTGCTCCCTCGCAAGCCGCCGACCCATACCGGCTGCGCGCAGGAGAGGGCCGGATAGGGCCGGTAACGCTCTTCACAATCCCGTCACGCTGCATGTAGTATGTCGACGCATGCTGCTTCGCAGCTTATATGGAGGCCGGGAGCGTTACTTGAACGCACATGTCTCGCAAGGCGGTTGGCCGGTATTGGTGCTGAATGCGGACTTCCGGCCGCTGAGTTACTATCCGCTGTCTCTCTGGTCGTGGCAGGACGCGATCAAGGCGGTGTTCCTCGACCGCGTCAACATCGTCGAACACTACGACCGCGCAGTGCGCAGCCCCTCCTTCGAAATCCAGTTGCCCAGCGTGGTGTCGCTGAAATCCTTCGTCAAGCCGACCACCCATCCCGCCTTCACCCGGTTCAACGTGTTCCTGCGCGACCGCTTCGTCTGCCAATATTGTTCGTCCGGTGACGATCTCACCTTCGATCACATCGTTCCGCGCAGCAAGGGCGGCCAAACCACATGGGAAAACGTCGTGGCCGCCTGCTCGCCGTGCAATCTGCGGAAAGGGAACCTCACGCCGCAACAGGCAAGGATGTTTCCCAAGCAGGCTCCGTTTGCGCCTACGGTGCATCAGCTTCATCGCAACGGCCGGCTGTTCCCGCCGAACTACCTGCATGATAGCTGGCTCGATTATTTGTACTGGGACACCGAGCTCGATCCGTAAATCCTGGTCAGGCACGTCAGTCGCGTCGAGCGAGTTCTCCCGCAGCCGGCTCGGCTCGTCGGTTCGGATTTCGGATTAAACGATCTGGCGCTCAAAGTGGATTATGCGGAAGCCGTCCCTTGCGAAGTCGCCTCACCTGTAACAAGCCTCCAGCGCCGCGGCTCCTCGATACAATGTCATCTCGTCGAGATGCTTGGCAATCAGCATTGCCCCGATCGGCCGACCGTCCGATGTCTTTCCAACCGGGACTGAGATTGCCGGATGGCCCGTCAGGCAAGTCGGCGCCGTGTTGCCGACCATTTCAAATGCACGACCGATGATCTCTTCGCGACTCGCGCCAGGTCCTGGCAGCCGTGTTGCGGCCATCGGCGTGGTAGGCATCAGCAACACATCCGCGTCTGCAAGGGCATTGTTATAATCCGCTGTCAGCAACCGGTTCAAATTCTGCGCCTTGCCGTAGAAGCGGCCCCGGTTTCGGGATGACATATAGTGACCTGTCAAAATGCCGAGCTTGAGCGTTTCCGAAAGCTCGTCGGCACGATTGCGCCATTGCGCATGGGCGTCCATGAGACTCTCGAGGAATACGCCCTTCATATTAGTGCCGTAGGCATTTGCCCGCATCATCAGGTCGGTCGCGCCTTCCAGGAAGATCGGCGTCCAGATTGCGGCGCCGGCGGCGTGAAGGGGCACCGGAATCTGGCGGACATCGGCCCCCGCATTGGCAAGGCGCCCGGCGGCTTCCCGCACGCGTGTATCGACTTCGGCCTCAGCCCCTGCAAGGCCAAAGCCTTCCGGCACCACTCCGACGCGCAGCCCTGCCACACCCTTTGCGAGGGCTTGCGTATAGGCTTGTCCAGGCGCTCCGGACTGCCGTGGATCGAGACCATCCGGCCCTGCCATCACTTCGAGCATCAAGGCGTTGTCGGCTACTGTCCGGGTAATCGGACCAGCATGGTCAACGGTTAGTTCGACTGCGAAAATGCCCGTATAGGGAACGAGACCGTGGGTTGGCTTCAATCCGACGGCCCCACAATATGAGGCAGGTATTCGAATCGAGCCACCCTGATCACCGCCTGTCGCCATATCGACCACGCCGGCAACGACCAGCGCGGTAGATCCGGATGAGGAACCCCCGGCGTTGTATCCCGCCACCACGGGATTCTCGACGACGCCATTTGCCGATGTGTGGCTGCCGCCTGATGCGCAATAATACTCGCAAACAGCTTTGCCGAGGATCTCTCCACCTGCATCGAGCAGCCGGGTAACGATGGTGGCATCAATCTCCGGAACGTAGCCTTCCAGGATGGACGATCCGTTCATCATGGGCACACCGGCCACGCATACATTGTCCTTGATGGCAATCCGCTTGCCGCTGAGCTTGCCACCGCGCGCCCCTTCGATGCGGGTTTGCATCGCCCAGGCGCCAAAGGGATTTTCGTCCGGCTGCGGACGAAATGCCGGCGTGCGCGGATATTTGACCTCCGGCAAAGGCGCGACCATCGCATCAACAAGATCATAGGCATCGAGTTGTGCCTGCATCAGCTTGTGAAACGATCTGGCGTCATCTTCGCTCAGGTGAAGTCCCAACTCGAGCGCTGCCTGCTGCAGTTCTTTGATATTCGGACGACTAACCCCCATGGATGCCTCGCATGTTCTTGCACTCGCCTGCCGCCTTCATATTATGATTGTCACAATTCTGGATTGCAAGCTATCGTTGGCCAAGCCACGCAAGATTGCGAGCAATGTTTGGATCAAAATTCCCGGAACGCTCTACCTGGGGCACCGTTGCCTGCCGCTGTTCGCTTCGCGTTCTCTTTGAAATTTGTCGATCGAAATCATCGTGCCACCGCGATCTCGATCGATAGCCCAAGGCCGCACGTCAAGGCGCCTGCATCGGCGCGCGGGGACCAAACTCATGTCGGGGCGAATCGAAAACGGGATTTCGATTCCTTTCGAGGCGATCGCAAGATTTTTTTACAAAGTTGATGGTCGGTTAATCCCGGTCGGATCAACAATCACCATTGCAGACGATGCCAATATCCCGGCTTTCCTCCAGCGCGTTTGCGACATAAGATCACCTTCGATCGCCACGTCCACCTCGCGCACGCGGGAGATTATCATGACCTCTTTGACCGAATGGAAAGTGCCGGCGGCGCATCAACCTCGCGTGGGCGACTATGGTTTCGATCTCGATCGCGTGCTTGGTTCGGTGGTTGGCCTACATTCGATCATTCCCGCCGATGCATTCAGCGCCGACACGCTGGGAACCGAGCGTGCCGGCAACGGCGTCGTGATCGATGATGGCCTGGTATTGACAATCGGCTATCTGATTACCGAGGCCGAAGCCGTCTGGCTGCACCTCGCTGACGGACGGGTGGTGGAAGGACACGCCCTGGGCTTCGATGCGGTGAGCGGTTTTGGCCTGGTGCAAGCACTGGGCCGATTGGATCTGGATTTCTTGCCGCTTGGCTCTTCTGCCGCCGCTCAAACCGGTGACCGGGTGGTGATGGGAGGAGCCGGCGGACGTACGCGATCGGTCGCAAGCCTCATCGTGGCCAAGCAGGAGTTCGCGGGCTATTGGGAGTATATGCTCGACGAGGCGATTTTCACTCACCCCGCTCATCCGAATTGGGGCGGGGCCGGACTGATCTCGAATCGCGGAGAGTTGATCGGCATAGGCTCGCTCCAACTCGAGCGCGAGCGCGAAGGCAAGGCCGAGCATGTCAACATGGTCGTGCCGATCGATCTGCTCAAGCCCGTACTTGAGGATTTGCGCAAGTTCGGCCGCGTGAACAAGCCGGCGCGACCCTGGCTTGGAATGTATTCGACCGAAATCGATAACCGGGTCGTGATCGTCGGTGTCTCGGCGAAGGGGCCGGCTGCGCGCGCCGAGCTCAAGGCAGGCGACGTTATCCTTGCCGTTAACGGCGAAAAAATCATGAGCCAGGCCAGCTTCTATCGGAAGCTGTGGGCGCTGGGCTCCGCCGGGGTGGACGTGCCGCTGACCGTGTATCACGAGGGCGTCACCTTCGATGTCGTGCTGACTTCGACCGACCGGTCGCGCCTGCTGAAGGCGCCAAGGCTGCATTAGCGCCGCAGCGGCTTGCTCGGTTGATCAGGGCGGCACAGGAACATTGCCGTGAGCGACGCCGTGCTGGACGACATCGTGGCCGTGCTGCCGCCGCTGCTGCGTGCATTTGAATCGCTTGGGTTCATAGCGCGGAACCTGCATCCGCCCTTTTTCGACCAGGTGATGGAGGCCGTGGGCCAGCCCGATCAAGCGCTTAAGGCGGCGCGTTCGCGCCTGACGGGCTGGCCTGAGCAATTTACCGACGTCATGACGCCGCTTGCGGACGCATGCGACGCGGCATTGGCGGCATTCGATGGCCTGCGCCAGGTGCAGCATGGCAACGGCAACCTGGCCGAGGTGTTTCGCGCGCTGCGTTATTTTGCGCGCGCGCAGGACGCGCTTTATCCGCTTGCCAAAAAATTGCCGCCGGTGAGCGGCTTCTACGTCGCCCCCGAGCTTCGAGAGGATACCGATTTGCTGACGCGCCTGGCGGCGCCCGCAAGCGAAAACACCGGGATCATGCATGAACACGACAAGCCCGGCAGCCGCGGCGGTTTCTCACTCTACGTGCCCGAATATTACGCGCCCGACCGTTCGTGGCCCCTGGTAATGGCGCTGCATGGCGGCAGCGGCAATGGTCGCGGCTTTCTGTGGAGTTGGCTGCGCGACGCCCGCAGCCGCGGCGCGATTCTGGTCGCCCCCACGGCTATCGGCACCACATGGGCGCTGATGGGAGAAGACGTTGACACGCCAAACCTCGCCCGCATTCTCGATCTCATCCAAAGCCGCTGGAATATCGACCCCGCAAGACTCCTGCTGACCGGAATGAGCGATGGCGGCACCGTCTGTTACACCAGCGGGTTGGAGGCCGCCTCGCCGTTTACGCATCTGGCGCCCGTTGCAGCTACTTTCCATCCGTTGATGGCCGAAGTTGCCGATGGCGAAAGAATACGGGGACTGCCGATCTTCCTCGTGCATGGCCGGCTGGACTGGATGTTTCCGGTTCAGGTGGCGCGACAAGCACGCGACGCGCTCGCTGCGGCCGGCGCCGAGGTCAGCTACCACGAACTTGACGACCTCAGTCATTGCTATCCGCGGGAAATGAACGCAGCAATCCTGAACTGGCTGGCCGAAAACGCCGGGAATCAAGTTCCCAACCGACGCTGAGCAGATTGTGGCGCAGGGAACCAAATCGGGCGTTGTTACGTTGTCGGCCATCATATTGGAGGGTATGAGATGCGCGTTTTCCTTGGGATGATTTTAGGTGCGCTGCTTCTGGTCGTCTGCGTCTATATCTATGACTCCCAATCGACCTCCACGGTGGCCAGTGGCCAAAATGCCTCCGCCAGCCGGACAATCGTGAACTGGGACGTTGCCGCGGCCGACTGGCACGCGCTAAAAGCACGCGCCCGTCAAGACTGGATCAGGCTTTCCTCGAGGTAATTGCGCCGCCGCCGTCCGTATTTGAGCGACTTCCGAGAACCCTGTGGCGGTTTTGGCTTGCGTCAAACGCGAGAACGCGTTTGCACGTCGTTCGAGGCGATAGCTCGACAACGCCGATCTGACTTCATTTCTTGGCGGAAGCTGCCTTGCGCGCATCGGCGATCGCCTGGCCGAATTGAGCCATCGTCAGCACGCCCGGCACACGGAATTTGCCGACGATGAAGGAGGGCGTGCCCTTGAATTCGAATGCGGTGGCCTGATCGTTGTTGCGCGTCAGGATGGCGTCGATTGCCGCCGTGTTGCCGGCAAGATCGCGGTCCATGCGGTCGAGATCGACGCCCGCGCCGGCAAGCGCCTCGCGAATCCGCGCCTCGGTCAGCTTGGAGTTGACCGCAATCAGCGCGTCGTGGGCCGCAAGGAATTTGTTCTGGTATCTGCTCGCCAGCACCATTCGCGCCGCAGTTACCGACACCGGTCCCAGGATCGGCCAATCCTTCAGCACCAGCCTGATTTTACCGTCCTCCTGGACCACCTGCCGCAATTCCGGTTCGACCTTGCGGCAATAGGGGCATTGATAATCGAAATACTCGACGATCGTGATGTCGCCCGCTTCATTGCCGGCCACCGGAATTTCCGGATCGCGCAGCACCAGTGCTTCCGTCAGCACGGTCTCGCGCTGCGCCAGTGCAACCGCAGGGGCAATCTCTGCACCAAAGATGAGCGCGCCGGCCCCGATCAGGTGCAGGGCCTCACGCCGCGAGCGTTGCAGTCGCAGCGCCGCCGAATTGAGCATCTTGGTCATATCAAGCTTTCCAACGGTCGCGGCACCCTCTTTTGCGAACTTCGGATTCGATAGGGCACTAGCAACTTATTGTTTTGGTTCAGAAGTCCGCATGACGGACAAGCGGCGGTCATGATGCGGACTTCTGAACCGCCACACTAGCTCTACACCAGTTGCGATCAGGGCTGGAATAAATTTCGCGTCAGCATGTAGATTGCCACAACGATGATTACTGCGGCAAATACGGTATTCAGCGCCCCGTGCCGCGCCGACAAAAGCCGTGCCAGGCGCGTACCGACCAATCCGCCGGCGAGCCCGCCTGCAATGAACCATCCTGCGAGGTCCCAGGAGACCAGCCCCGACCAGGCGTAGCTTGCGGCGGTGGTGAGGCCAAAGACCGTCACCGCGACCAGTGAGGAGCTGATGGCGTTGATGATCGGCATCCCCGTCGCCAGCATCAGCGCGGGTACGATCAGGAATCCTCCGCCGATACCGAAGAATCCTGATAGCGTGCCTGTTGCAACGCCGAGGCCTGCGATCGCCGGCATGTTGCCCAGGCTCATCGAAGCGTCCGGCAAGCCGGCGCGCGAACGGGTGCGAAGCATCAAAACCGCGATCAAGAGCATGAGCAGCGCAAACAATTCGAGCAGCTTTCTGCCGTCGAGCAATTTGCCGAATATCGAGCCGATCAACGCACCGATGATCCCGCAAGCTGCGAACGCCACCGCGCTTGACCATCGCACGGTGCCGCTGCGCGCATGATTGAACAGGTTGATGCCGGCGTTGGCGGCGACCGCAATCGCGCTGGTCCCGATCGCGACGTGGGGGTCCGAGACGCCGACTACATAGACCATCAGCGGCACGGCCAGGATCGAGCCGCCGCCTCCGATCAAGCCTAGCGAAAAGCCGACCAGCGCTCCAGATGCCAATCCGAGCACGCCCTGCATCGCGGAGATACTCAAACGGGCCACCCAACCTTTTCAGCGCACCAAGATCGTCACGGCGAGCGGGACCAGAAGCGACGTCACGAGCGCATTGAGACTCATGGCGATTCCGGCGAACACGCCCGCCACTTCGTCGACCTGAAACGCCCGCGCGGTTCCGATGCCATGTGCGGCGATGCCGACGGCAAAGCCACGGGCGCGGTAGTCCGTAATTTTCATCCGGTTCATCAATGGCGTGACTGCGATCGCACCCATGATGCCGGTAAGGATGACCGCAACCGCCGTCAGCGACGGATCAGCATGCAGGGATTCGCTGATACCCATGGCGACGCCCGCGGTGACCGATTTCGGAGCCATCGACAGTATCACCGCGCGTGGCAGGCCCGCGGCTTCTGCCAGCAGCACCACCGAGGCGACCGCAGTGACAGAGCCCGCGGCAAGCGCCACCAGCATCGGCAGGATCGCCGACGCCACGACCTTGCGATTCTCGTAGAGCGGCACAGCCAGCGCCACGGTCGCGGGCCCCAACAGGAAATGCACGAATTGGGCGCCGGCGAAATAGGTGCTGTAGGAAGTGCCCGTCAGCAGCAGGAACGCACCGATGATCCACATCGCGTGGAGAACCGGGTTGGCCAGCGGATGCCGGTGGGTCCGGATCGAGACCGCATCGGTGATCGCGTAAACCAGCAAGGTCATCGACAGCCAGAGCAGCGGCGACTTTGAAAGATAGACCCAAAGCGAAAATGGATTTTCATTCATGCCGCATCCGCTCCCGCCCCATCAGGCGGCTGACGAACAGGAAAGTCGCCACCGTCACGACCAGCGTTACCATCACCGAGACCGCCAACACCGCCAGAAAGGCAATGCCGTGTTCGGCCACAAGATCGAGCTTCTGCACCACGCCGACCCCGGCCGGAACAAAGAGCAGAGACAGGTTGGCCAGCATGACACGGCTGACGCCTTCCACACCGTCATTTTGCAGCGGCCCGCGCGCGAGCATTGGAAAACGATCGCGCGCCAAGAGCAGGCCCAGCAGAAGCATTAGGCCGATCACCGGTCCCGGCATTGGAAGGCCCATGCCGCGCACGAAGACTTCACCGGCAAGCTGGCACAGCAAGATCAGGCTGAGGCTCGCTATCATGAACAATCACAGGCAATGAATCTGGCGCATCAAAAAAGTACCCGGCAGCGCGGTGGTCTTAGCCTTCCCTGCCGCCGGCGCCGGGCATAAACGCAGACATCCAATCTGAATCGCAGGCAAAAAAGCCTCTAGGCTGCGCCCTTCAGCCGCTTGTTGCACTCGCTGTAATAGCCGCCGCCGCGCTCGATCCATTTCAAGCCGCCATTGGCATTGGTTGCCTTGTTGGCATTGTACTGGTCCACGCAGGTGTGCATGCGGGCCTTGCCAGCGCTCTCCTTGGAATATTTCGGATCGACCGCAAGGGGGAAAATCGCAGGACCGCTCGGCAGCGCCGGCGCAGCCGCAGGCGCGGCTTCCTTCTTGGCCTCCTTGGGAGCGGCGGGCGCGGCAGGAGCGGCTGCAGGCGCGGCAACCGGAGTGGCCTCGGCACCGCATTGGGCCTTGCGGAAGTCGTTCCACTTCTGGCCGTTGAGCGTGCCTGCGGCCTTGGCCGCCTGGTACTTCGCACTGCATTCCTGCGTCGTCAGGGCCTGCGCGGGCGCTAGCGCTGCAAACGCTGCGAAACCCGTCGCGGCGGTCGCGCATAATAACCTGGTTTTGATAGTCATCTCAGTCTCCCTGGAGCTGGTTCTTGATTTTCCTATCCTAACGTAGCCGGCACGCGTGACAACGGCCACCGGGTGCCGCACAAAAATATCGCACCGCCAAACACGACCGGCCAACGGCTATTCATCGGCGGTTCAGCATCGCGGCGCGACCGTGCGCTCCCTTCATTTCGAGGTGGTCCCATGAAGACAATATTTTTCCGCGCGGCTGCTCCCGCTTTGGCATCCCTTATGCTGTTGGCGACTCCCGTTCTTGCGCAGACCAAGAGCGATGCGGCAGCGCCCGCCGCAACCGAAAAGAAGATGGCCAAGCCGCGCAGCGCCGCGTCAATCGAGTGTTCCAAGCAGGATGACGCCAAGGGGCTGCATGGCAAGGAGCGCAAGAAATTCCGCTCCGAATGCAAGAAGGCTGCAGAAGAGAAGAAATAGACCGACCGACCGCCGCCTCCCGCCCTCCCTGCGCTCCCGGTTCGATGGCAGGCGGGAGGGTGGGACCTCATTGTAACGCGATTTCCGTCTCGGGCTGAGTGCCGGAGTGAGGAGTGCGTTGCACATCGCCGCCTATTTCGACCTTCATTGCTGCGCCGCGTCGGTGCATTTGTCCGCTGCTTGAGGATTTGCCATAAGGCGGGGCGTGAGCCAGATCCTTAGATCCCGGATTCGCGCATTCTTGGCCCATGCTGTGCCGAGCCGCGCCAAGACCTTTCGAACCCTCGAAACGCTTGCAATCGGTGCAACAGGCGGGGTTTCGTTTCTGCTCGCCGGCCTGCCGGGCGGGTTGATCTCTGGCGCCATGATGGCGGTCGGCATCGCCGCCATGATGGGACGGCCGCTCGGCATGCCGCCGGCTCTCACACAGGCCGTGCTGGTGCTGCTCGGAATTTCGCTGGGCTCCCTGATGTCGCGCCAGCTCCTGCAGCATGTGAGCGCCTACCCTCTCACCATCGGCCTTTTGGCAGCCGCCACCTTCTGCACCACGCTTGGCGCCAGCTTCTACCTGCAGCGCGTTCACGGCTGGGACGGGACGTCGGCCTTCCTGGCGGCAAGCCCCGGCGCATTGTCGCAAATCACGATCCTTGCGATCGAGAAAGGCGCGGACGTATCGGCGATCGCGGTGGTGCAGACCATGCGCGTCATCATGCTCACCGCGGCCCTTCCCTTGCTGCTGACGATAACGGGAATGACGTCCTCTTCCGCCCCGGCGTTGACCACGAGCGTGGCCACGCCGCTGGGGCTCATCGGACTGATCGGAGCTTCGGTATCGGGCGCGCTGCTACTGCGCATGGCGAAATTCCCGGCAAGCTGGATGTTCGGCGCCATGATCGGTTCGAGCGTGCTGCACGGAACGGGCCTGATCGACGGCGGCCTGCCGCCGCTGCTGCGCAACATGGCCCTGATCGGCATAGGCACCCTGATCGGATCGCGCTTTGCGCGCATGAAGATGAGCACCCTGCTCGGCCACATCAACGCGGCGCTTGGAGCTTTCACCATCGCCATCGTCATATCCGCGCTTTTCGTTGCGGTCATCGCGCTGACCACCTCGGTGCGGCTCGCCGACATTCTGGTGGCTTATGCGCCCGGGGCGATGGATGCGATGCTGGCGCTGGCGCTGACGCTGCATATCGATCCGATTTTCGTCGGCGCCCACCACTTGTCCCGGTTCGTGTTCGTCACCATTGCCACGCCCGGCATCGTGCATCTGTTCGGACGCGCACAGGAAGACGTGGACGATTAGAGCGTTTTCGAGCGAACTGTAGAGCGGTTCGCGGTGCACGAAAACGCGTCAAAATATAAGGTTAGAGCCTCGGTTCTGATTCAACCAGAACCGAAAAGGCTCAGGTCTGGCTTCGAAGTCGCTGCAATTCCCCGCGCCGCGATCGCAAGCATCACAAGCGAGATCAGCACGTTGTAGCCGGCAAGCGACAGACCGAGAAAGCGCCACTGCACCTCATCGCAGCGAATTACCTTCGCAGTGTCCAGCCGCTCCAGCAACGTGCCGGCGCTGCCG
>Ga0163163_10002773_pt1 | contig 14790 bp, 8 predicted proteins | sample S65metaG_FD_119766 | JGI IMG/M metagenome (GOLD analysis project Ga0163163, IMG submission 119766) | Switchgrass rhizosphere microbial communities from Kellogg Biological Station, Michigan, USA - S6-5 metaG | ecosystem: Host-associated > Plants > Roots > Rhizosphere > Soil | place: USA: Michigan... | reverse complement strand
GGTCGAGGCTGGAAGTAATCCAAGGTAAACTTCGCTCGATCCAGGCAAGTGACTTCGCATAATTCCCGAGATACCGGTAATACTCGATTAGCACGCTCATCGCGTTTAATAGCCCAACCGCATCATTTGTGCTTTTGGCGAGCTTAGCAGCCCACAGGCCCGAATCCACAGCCTTAGAATGTCTGTTCAGCTTAAAGTCAACAGCCGACATTAAGTAGAGAGCGCGGATCTGGAGCCCAAGATAGTGCCACCTCTCAGCGGCTAAACGAAGAGAATCGAGTATCCGCCAACTTGGTTCCAGACGGTCCTTGTTAAAATTCTCATTATAATCACAGAAACTCATCCAATACTCGGCAACCCGACCTTCGGGAGAATCGCGTGCCTGTTCAAAGAGCTCTCTCGCGTTTTCGAAGAGGCGTCGGCAGTTGTTGGAGCTGAGCAGACCCCAACCAATGTAGCCCTTCTTCATCAGTTCGCGCGCGTTAAGAGCCAACTGTCGCTGGTTGAAATCTGCCGACTCGTAAAACCTAGTGAGGTCAAAAAAAAAGCGATCCCCGCTTTTGCGAAACGCCAAATTACCCACGTAAGCCAAACGTTGCAGAGCGCGAGCTGCGTCTTCCTTTTGATTCTGGGTAATAGCTCTCAAATAGTCATCAATCAGTTGTTCGACAACGACATTGCCGGATCGGTTTTGATAACTGCTGACGGTGTTCCAAGTTCCCTCTTCATCACCCGAGTTGAGTTGACTGAGGAACCGCTCAAAGATCTCTTCACGGGTTTCGGATGTCTTTTTACGTTCCTGTTCGACCTTCGCGAGTCTTTCGCGGGCTTCGCCAGTCCATTTTGAGTTCGGATCCCTCTCGAGGTACTGGTGCCAATCCTCTTCCGCTTCCGGCAGCAGACCCATCGCTTCGTGAACGAGCGCGCGGTTGTAGAGTGCCTCTAAAAGAGTCTGGTCCAACTGCAACGCTTTGTTCAGGTGTTCGAGACTGCGGGCGAAATACTCCATGCCTTTTCCCGCACTATCTGGATCAGTTTTGGCCCTGTCGATCTCGAGCTTGCCCTTTTCGAGCGATGCCGCACCCTGATCGGCGTGGATCTGCGCATTGTTTGGATCTTCTTTCAGGGCCTCATCAAACTCTTCAATTGCGTTATCGAAATCTTTCTTCGCCAGCAAAACTTTTCCGAGAGCATGATGGGCTTTGGGGGTTGGATTTTTGATTACCACGCCGCGCAGGGTGGCTTCCGCTTGAAGGAGTTCATTTTTTTCGATCTTGGTTGGACCGCCGCGGGTGGAATTCGGCGTATAGGGCGCGTAGCCGAGTTCAGTGATCCGAGACTCGAGCGGACGCTCTTGCTGGTAGGCCGCATTGAACGCATAGAGTGCTTTGTCAATTTCAGACGGTAAATTTCGAAGCACCACGACCGTCGTAGTAAGAATCAGTGCCGCTACGGTCCCGATTCTGAGAGCATACGGTTTGACCAATTGCCACAAGTGGGAAACAGGCTCAGGTTTTGGTATCGGCTTGTAGTCAGCGTGTTCCCGGGCGTGTTTTCTCCACGCTTTACCAATCCGCAGCGCCCGCTCTCGCTTGCTGCCGATCAAAAAATTCTGCCGAAACATGTCGCTGTCAACCTGGTTAAGATTACCGCTCAGGAAATCGTCGATCAGGTCGTCTTCAGCGGCTTCCAACTTGTCAAACAACTCGTCATCGGTGAAAAAACGTCGCGCAAACTCTTCGCGATCTTCATCGTTTAACCGACCCAGTAAATATTCCCTAATGGTATTGTCTTCGTCGCCGCTTGATAACATTTAAAAAACCTTCTGATTCCAAGAAAAGACTCTAACTAAGTATGCCCTTTTACATTCAGGCATTTCACCCCTTGCCGCTCCTCAAGGCATTTTTCGATACATGGCCTGAGCCGCTCACGGATGCGGTGTATTCGCGTCCTTAGTCCGGGCAAACTGAGCCCAAAATTCTTTGCCAGCTTTTTGTGATGCTCGACTTTTGTGGATTTTTCACAACTATAGTACAGGTCAGCTAACGAGTGATCTTCGTTCACCAACATCTGCAGACATTTCTCAAGGCAGAAATCATAGTCCTCGGCTTCCTCCGAAACGATCACAGGAGGCGGTGGGTCACGTGGTTTCAGGTCATTAAGATGTTCGCGACGAATGTTCCTCGCAAACGCAAGAAAGTAGAGAATCTTGTCTCCGGTAAAAGGTTCCGGAATCTCGTTTCGCTCCAGCCTCCTTGCTACACGATCGATGGTTTCGTCTGCTAGCTCTTCGTCCCGATCACCGCAGCCGTTACAAATAAAGTATTTGATCAGGCGCAATCTAGCGCTTTCATACTTCGTCGCAGCTTCCTCGCGATTTGAGTCCAGCCACGTCAGCAGCTTTTCAAAAGACTCTTTGGTAAGCGACCAGGTCGTTTTCATGTAGGCGTAGATTTGACGGCGAACGACAAAAGCCAGGGCGATAACGCACTTTATCACTGCGGCTCACAAGGACCAGGTTTGGATATTAAGAATTGGAGCCGTAAGAATTGGCAATTCCTTCGGCGCACAAGGGCTGCGAGGATTACTCCGACTCAATCGCCTATTGCTGCAAGGCTGCGCCGAAGGAGGTGCTGTCGAAACGTGGTCAAGGTTAGATTCATCATTACGGGATGTCAACAGGAAACGCTCAGAGGCTATCGAGGAGAAAGGTTCGCTTCTTCTTCATTCCATAATCGCGAAACAGTGGCGCTGAAATTTTTAGTTTTCTTTCCCCATACATGGTTGAGAACTTCATCAAGCCTTGGTATTCGGGGCGTTGGATAACATCTAAGTTCCCCACCGGTTTACCTTGCCTCGCCGCCAACTCTCAATGTCGCGGCCGCTGATGAAAACGGATATTTAGCATGTCTCTCTCTAACACGAGGGAACCCATTGGAGGAGTAAAACCATGTCTACTGGAGAAATTGCGCGTCGAGTTTTTCCGCCCTGTTGTCCCGATCTACAACCCGGGGAGAACTGCGATGTGCTTGACTTTCATTATCGTCAACTTTATCCCGTATCAGTTGGTGATCAACGCCGGCCGGTTGCGGTTGAGGTGATTCTCAATGTTCGTCTGACACGCTGTTCCGGTCCGCTGGCGTTGGGCGACATCGTTTACAGCACTACTTTGCTTCCCGGCGAAAAAGTGCGTCTGTTCACTTCTGACCGTCGCAACCGGTTTACGTTTGATAGTTCCAGCCAAATCAGCTACCGCCATGAACAGTCGCAGGAAGAACACTTTTACATGTCCAGTTGGAGCGACTTCATGTCGGATGTGACGGTCAGAGACAGCGGCCGATCGAGCAATACCAACAAGGGGCACTTCGATACCCACGGCGAGACCAGCAGCGTGCTGGAATCAATTTTTGGCAGTCCTTCGATCGATGTTAGTGGTAATTACAATGCTTCCTCCACTAACGAGTTTTTGCGCGAACTGAGTCAGCATGCGAGTAGTTCAAGTCGGCGCGCTGAGATGGGAAGCCGCGCTGCCAGTTCAATCTCAATTGGCGAAGTACAAACTCGCACGCACAGTCAGGGAGAGTCAGAGAATCACTTCGAATCGAGCTCGCGAGAGTTTTCAAATCCTAACCGATGTCATGCGATCACTTTCTTCTTTTATCGCATCAATAAGACACAGACAGTGAAATTTACCCTCGAGAGCATCGAGCGACGCGTCCTCGATCCGGCGGCGGACACGAAGATAACTAACAACCCGTTTCTATCTCATGGCGACGTTGCAGTTATCCCGAATGGTGTGCTGGCAACCGACAGCAAACGTGTCGAGGTAGCAAGAGTCGCGCAGACCGCGGCTAATGTTGAACTGCAAACGGGCGGCGGCTCTTTAGCAGTCAATCCAGCGCTGAGCGTTTTCACGCCTGCAACTTTCGGCGTCAGGATCGGTGCGGAGCCTTTGTCGGCCGAGATCCGCGCTGAGGCGCTCAAGGCTGTCGACGCAGACTTAGTTAAAGCCGGCTTGCTCGACAAGATCGGCGGCAGCGTTGCGAAAGATAAGGTCACGGAAATCTCTTTCGAGAGTAAGTTTTCCTTACCTACGGCTGGTGTTCTGGTCAAAGGATGTCTCGACGAATGCAATATCTGCGAACCGGCGCTAGACAAAGAGATCGAACTCGATCTCGAGCGCAAGCGACTGGAGAATGCGCGGCTCAAACGCGAGATTGATCTGATGGAAAAGGACCAGCAACATCGCTGTTGCCCGCAAGAAGAAAAAGAGGAAGCTTAGCGATAAAGGCGAGGGTGCCAGTTTACATGGCGCCCACTCGCCAAACTCTGCTGCCGGACGCCGGACTCGAACCACCTAAGTCCCGAATAGTCAAGAAAGCAGTGGGAGCGCGCCTGGGATCGCTTTCATTTCGGCTTTTGCGGTAGAGACGGACTTGAAAGCCAAGAGTCTGGTATTGGTGCGCGTCACAGGTCTTAACATTCAGCGCGAATTAAAGCCCGTCTATCGAAAAGACAAACATTTGGGCCGCGCTGCACAGGTCTTCATTTCGCTAGAGCAGGGCCACAAGTTCTCCAAAAATAGGCGGTTACCAGACCGGCTTGTGAAATTTTCAAGTTATGTCCGAAAATTGTAGGAAATTCTCACGTGATGCCCGACAAGAATTTCATTTAATGACCGAATCGTCCTCGTAAGTTGTTGATTCCACTAGTGGGCCAATTTCACTTTATGCCCGAACCCACAACAATCCGGAAGTACAACAACGCGTTCAGCAACTAACACACGTGATGCCCGGAAGTGGAACGATCGAGAGCCAACAAGCTTACGGTGTGATTCAGGGGATGGTGGCCCGACAGGCGATGGTGCTGTCGTACATCGACAATTTCCGCATGCTGGCGTTTCTGTGTGTGCTGTGTGTGCCGGCGGTGTTTCTCTTCAAGCGCGTCCGAGCCAGGAAGGGTCCCGTGGCGATGCATTAACTCTGTGCAACCTCTGCGCTGTTCAGGCAATGGATACTTTTATGAGATGTAGACCTTGAGCACTGCTGACGGGTAAGTAGAGGTTTCCGTCTTGGTCCACCTGCCAGGTTGAGGCAGCTTGCAGTTGAAAGCTACTGATGTGTGAATTCTCGGGCAATGGGTAGAGGGTTTTGGATTTGTATTCCCACAAAGCTCTCCGGACGCTGTGCGTCTCGATTACAAAATTGCCGGAGTCCGTCACGCCGACAAGTTTTGCTAACCTCAAACCGGAAACGTCCACTCGCACATCAATCCTCTTAGCCCCCTCTTCCTGCCAGCGATAAATTATCAGGCTCTGATCGAAATGACTTGTGAACAGACCCTCCGAATTCACGACAACGCTATTGACTGCGAATCTCCACTTTACTGCGAGTTCGGCGGACAGACATGAAACCGTGAGTCCTTCCGCGCAGTAAATATTCCTGCGAGCATCTAAAGCTGCCGGAAAACCCAGCAAGCCATAAGAGTCGCGCTCAGCGGACCGCGTCTCTTTCTTGCCAGTGGCAGGATTGTAGGAAACGTAGACGCGGTTATTAGCTTGCTGATCGAAGATCACGTAATGGAGATCGAGGTTGTCATCCACAAATAGCTTCGGAATGATCGTATCCAGACTCAACCACTCTTCAGCTTTCCCGGTTTTTGAATCGATCTTCAGAATGACAGTTTTAGACGAACTTTCCGTTTGCAGAAAAACCTCATGCTTGACTTCACCAAGAAGCGCCTTACTCATTCCGCTGGATTCGGTTTGCCAAAGAAGGTGTCCATCGGGTTCAAAACAGCGCAACCTGTTGACGATGGTTTTCTCGTTCGTGAGAAGCTGATCCAACAAATAAAACCCACCTTGTGCACTCAAAAGAAAATCAACTACCTCAACTCGCGCTTCGCTTGGAACGTTAATCGTTCGTGACGCCTTCTCATTAACGTCATACACAAGGAAGTCGACGCCGGCTGAATAGTCGCCAGTGTATGCCGGATCATTCGCCAGAATAATGATTTCATTTCCACTCCTGGAAACGCGAAACCGATAAGGAGCCACAACCTCGTCAGGCGAATGTTGATTACCACTATCAAGAATGCTGGTAACAGGTCGGCCGGTTTTAATCAGCGGCAGACCTTCAGGCATATTCCACCCGAAGCGCGCCAACTCTTTGAGTCGCACCCGATTCTGTTCAATCAACGAAGCAGTACTCATCACTAAAACGCGCTACCAGTTTGGGGTGGTGAATTCTATCTTGAACGCTGGATAACCCGCAGCCACCCAATAGTCATTCAATTCTTCAATCGTGGTTATCTTCACCTGGTCAATGGTCCCGCCGGCCGTAAATGCCGTATTCGGTGGCGGCCAGAAACTATAAATCTTTGTCCTGCCCATAGCATCAGTAGATCCGGCACCGAGGGCAACGTGGGCTGCCCCATCAAAGAAGACAATATCTCCAGCCACAGGCCGCTGCGCTGGGCCGCTGGGGTCATAAGGAATGCGACTGTTGAAACTAAGCTCGTTCACCAGGAACGAAAACCAATCCGGCACGCCGGCAGAATAGATGGTGTGAATCTTGGTCCAACTCAAAGCTCCGGCGCGGAAGGCCGCGAGCATTATCATTTCCCAACAATTGATCACGGTCAACGCATTAAGGTTGGGTGTCGGCCCTTGCGGAGTGGTGCTGGCCCACTGTTGGAACGTCGTGCCCGAAGCTTGATTGGATGGCTTCCATTTCGCAGTCTGGCCCACCATTCCACCCATTTCGTTGGCCACTAACAGTTGCTGATGCGCTCTCGTAATCCAACCGGGGGGTGTGTGATCCGGAGAAGAATTAAAGGTCTTATCGCGAATATCTCGCTCCATGATCGCACAGGCAATGTCGGCTTCGCCCGGCGGAAACGCGTTAAGGGTTTTGAATTTGTTACAGAGCCAGGTGTAATCAACGTTCGACGGCGATGCTTCCTCGAGCAGCCATTCGACCGTCGTCTGCATATCAAAATTCAAGTCATCGAGCGCATCCTTGATGGTTTTGTTAGTGCATACACCCACAAAGAAATCGCGCCAACCGATGGTCTTTAAAGCATCTTTATCTGCCTGCGGCGCCGGCGCGATGAGTGAATGGAGATCGGCATAGTCCAGATTACTTGGCGACGCTTCTTCTTCGATCCATTGCAACTGCGTCTTCAGATCGAAATGCAGATCGGTAACGGCAGTGATGATCGTCGCATTCGTGCACACACCGACAAAGAAGTCGCGCCACGCGGTTGTCTTCAACACGTCTCGCTCCGGCTGTGGCGCTGCCAGGATAAGCGGCTGCAGATCGGCATAGTCCAAATTGCGCGGCGAAGCTTCTTCCTCGATCCATTCCAACTGCGTCTTTAGATCGAAGTGCAAATCGGTAACGGCAGTGATGATCGTCGCATTCGTGCATACGCCCACGAAGAAGTCGCGCCACCGGTTTGTCTTTAACACATCTCTTTCCGGCTGCGGCGCTCGCCGAATAAGAGGTTGAATGTCGGCATAGTCCAGGTTACTGGGCGACGCCTCTTCCTCGATCCATTCCAATTCCGTTTGCAGGTCGAAATGCAGATCGGTGACAGCAGTTATGATGGTGGAGTTGTCACATACGCCCACAAAGAAGTCTCGCCATCTGGTTGTTTTCAAAGTATCGCGTGCTGCCTGTGCAGCAGACGTGATCAATGATCTGATTTCTGAGTAGTCAATGTTGCTGGGAGAAGTTGCCGCTTCGATCCATTCGAGTTGCTTGTCCAGCGGCAGAGCTAATATGCGAACGGCGCGGACCATCTGTCCGGTATTAAACGCACTGGCCATTCTCGACTTGTATGACACGGTCGTGATGACGGTGTTTTTTTCCGGCTCTGTCAGTTGCGGCAACAGAGCCAGCACATCTTCTTCCGGGACATTGTTCCGGTCCAACATCTCATTGAGCGTAGTTAAGTGGTCCGGTGGTGGGTCGTCTCGCTGAACAATGACATCTCGGCCGACTTGCGACTGCGTCTGTTCGCCACCTTGCTGCACTACGTGAGTGAGTTCGTGCGCTAGTAAGCGTCGACCGTGGTCGGAGTGCGGTGAATATTGGCCTGGTCCAAAAGCGATGTCACGTCCGACGGTGAATGCTCTTGCATTGATCGACTTGGCCGTTTCCGCGGCTCGAGAATCCGCGTGCACTCGAACATGACTGAAGTCGACGCCAAACCGCGGCTCGAAAAACGAGCGCGTTGTAGCCGGTAGCGGACTGCCGCCTCCATTCATCGAATGGATCTTCGACGCGACAGAATCGTTGAGCTGAGTCGTCTGCGCCGGCGCCGCTTTGGCTTGCAGCGGTTTGGCCTCATCCTCGGGCTTTTGCTCGGACTCGCCTTTGCGACGCAGTATTGGCGGGCCCGCAGCGCTGTCTTTTTCCTCTTCACAGTCTGAGCACGCGCGATGAATAAGATCGCTCGCTTCCTGCGGCTCTGAATCGATACTGGACTCGAGTTTCGTTTTTACTTTTTCTTCGTCGTCATCATCCCGCACTGCTAACGGCACCCGCATGACGGTATCGGCAACACGATCCGCTTCCAGTTCGGAAGGATCATCCGGTGTGCTGACCTGGAGTTTTGCCTGCAGATAGGGAGTGTTAATTAGACGCCGAACGGCGAGATTGCCAATGGAGCGTTGCAACTCGAGCAAAGGATGGCGAGCGGAGGAAGAGCGGCGCACCGCTGGTGTGTGGGTTTGACTCTGTCGACCGGCATTCTTCTGAACCTTAGTTCGTTTCTGCCGTTCCAATATCCACCTCGTACAATGAGGACAAATTTGTCCTGGCTGAGCACGCGAATGTCATAGCCGACCTTTAACCACAAATTGACGCCGAGCACGCAGATCAGCGTTTAGCTGCGTTCATTTCTGTCTACGCCCGTTCACTCCAGTGTGCACCAATGTCGACAGTGCAAACCGCGCACCATCGCCAAGCCTTGATTTGACTGCGGTACAGTGTTTGCCACTATTGGACCAACTCTCGTGAAAACGGGTCAACTCTTCAACCCGAGGTAACGCGAGTTTCCGAACTCCCCCGAGGACGACTCAGATCTCGAATACATTGCTGATCCAACCGGCATTTCGCCTGACGTGTCTTTCACCAATTTCTTCATCGCGATGTTAGCTGTCTGGCGTCTCACTCACCTGTTTTGGGGAGAAGACGGACCAGGCGACATCTTTCTTCGTTTACGTCGTCTCGCCGGTCGCAGCTTCTTTGGCCAACTGCTCGATTGTTTTTATTGCTTGAGTCTTTGGGTCGCAGCCCCAATCGCGTGGTTCTTAGGTGTGAACTCGTGGGAACGCATTCTTCTGTGGTTTGGCTTATCGGGAGGCGCGATCCTGCTCGAACGACTCAGCGAACGCAAACAACCACCACCTCCGGCAATCTGGCACGAAACGCCGATACCGGACAAATCCCTTCAGGAGGAATCAAACAATGTCATGCTGCGGTAAAGGTCGTGCAGCTTATGGTCAATCAAATATCGGCTCAGTTCAATCATACGAGAGCCAATACCGGATCACGACGCCAATCGAGTTCGAGTATTCAGGTCAAGGCGAACTAACCGTTACCGGACCACTCAGCGGCATCGTTTATCACTTTAGCCCGAGTGTCCGGCGTGTCAGCGTCCACGGCTCCGACGCCCCCTCTCTACTCTCAGTGCCAGGACTACGACCAGTGCACTGAACTCCCGAATTCCTTCATGCGCTCCAGGACTGCTGCTCAGAAGGAACAACCGTGGCTCGTGTCGCGCATCGCGCCGCTCCCTCGAAACGCAAGACTTAAAAGGAGTCTTAAATGAGTAAACTCGTTATCCCGATTGATGTATCGCAAGTAACAGATACTGATCGTGGCCAGCAGAAAGTAAAAGTGGCCGCGAAAGTAGGAGACAAGATCGTCTCTGACGTTGTATCCGTCAAAGACGGCAAAGCTGAAGTCACCCTCGATGTTGATCCCAAGCAATCTGTGTCACTTGCGATCGGTCCTGACAATGTTTCAGATCAGGAAATATTCAACTTCCAAACTATCACCACCACTGTCAACCCCGCGCAATGGGCCAACAAGCCAAGCCTGAAGTTGTCGCCATTCATTGTGACGCGAACGTGGTGGGATCTTTGGCTGCGCTGGTGTCGCACCTTTGTGATCCAGGGACGAATAATTTGTCCGGACGGCAGTCCGGTTCCTGGCGCCGAAGTCCGCGCCTTTGACGTTGATTTCTTTTGGTGGTGGTTGTCCAGTTCGCAGGTTGGACCAACAGTGGTCACGGATGCGAACGGACACTTCACTATCAAGTTCAGATGGTGTTGTGGTTGGTGGCCATGGTGGTGGTGGACTTTACGCCGCTGGAGTCTCGAGCCATTGCTCGTCGATAAGATTCGACCAGTGCTCAAGCTTCGACCGGAGTTGAAGTTCAAAGAGCCAAGTCCTGAGATAGCATTTGACTTGCCGACTGTCTCAACTTTTCCACCAGTGCCAATCCTGCCGCAACCCGGAATATCCGGATTACCAGGAATATCCGGCTTGCCAGGATTTGCAACACCCTCAATTCCAATTCCACCACCGCTCAAAGCGATTACGAAGATCGATCCAACCACCATTCCGTCGCTGCGTGACCGGCTCAGTTCAGTGCTGCCGCCGGTGCCGGAACTCGAGCGCCTGCGCATTTGGCCGTGGTGGCCGTGGACGCCGTGGCTCGACTGCGCGCCCGACATCATCTTTCGCGTGACGCAGAACTGTGGCGGCGGTCAGAACAAGGTGATCTTTAACGAGAACCTGTTCCAGGCTCGCTGGGACATTCCCACTTCACTCAATGTAACTCTGGTGGCGAACGATCAGGCGTGCTGTCTACCTCATCACCCTCCGCCTCCGACGGGTCCTTGCGCCTTGATTACGGGAGTATGTGGTGATCCCGGAGTAATCTCCGGCAACATCGGTGGTAACTCGGCCCATCCGGCGGGACCTGACGGCTACGCCAATCCGGGAAGCAGAGACAATCCTTTCTCTGAGACTGTTTCGATCTGGGGCCAACTCGGAACCGATCCACAGACGGCCTACTATGAAATCGAATACAAGGATCACGCTGCTGGTCCAGGTGCGTGGGGATCAGTGCCGCCCGCCGCTTTGATCGGCTTCACGCGTGGTTACTTCGATTCGAGTCCGCCGCACGTGTGGCCCAACCAGTGGTTTTATCCGGGCTTTCCGCTTGTACCGGTGGGCACGAAGCTGTTGTACGAAAGTCGCCACCATTACGAAGAAACTCATCCGCTCGTTGCGCCGTCAAGCTGGGGCAACGTTGCGAATGGGCGAGTCTGGTTCCTGAACGTGAACGAGCTCGGGACTATCCAGACTGCCGGCAATTTTGTTGACGGCACTTACGACTTTCGCATTCGCGGCTATCGCGCATTGCCGAGCGGCGATCCGGATCCGGCTGATCCGGGCGTAGTGTTGGCCGGCTGCGGCGGTCATACGGAGAACAATCTCATCGTTCTGCGCATCGACAATCGAGTGGTTGGTCCACAACAAGCCGGGACGGTACACGTCGACACAATCGAACCCGATTGCGGCATTAATTTCGTCCAGATCGGGAAGACGATTGTGCAGGCGTGTGGTGCACAGCAGTTGTTACCGCATCCACCTCATCCAGCGACGCCGCTCGAGATCGATTATTTCTGTAGCGATCCCGACGGCCACCTGGACCACTATGAACTGAGGGTGCTGTGGGGTGCGGGGAATGAGCGTAACCTGTTCTCGTTCGGCGCCAGCCCGACGGGAGTGGGTGCAGTTCAACCCGGTCCTGATTATTCGCAGGCGATAGCACAGGGAGCGGTAAGGCCGATGTGGCGCGGTGGTCACATGAAGCTGATCATTCCCGACGCGTCGCAGGTGTTTCCAATCACCTGTTGTTACTTGATCCAATTGACGGTGTGGAAGCGCAACATCGTTAATTGCGGAAGTCCCGTTTACTACAACCAGTTCCATCATTCGTTCACGGTCACGGTTGGACCATGACGTAGGACAGAAGCCGCAGATGACGCAGATCTGCGTCATCTGCGGGCTTAAATCGTGATCTCCATTTCGTCGGTGCCCATCTCGTAATCCGGCTTGATGGTGAGAACGCTCTTCAGGCTCGTTTCGAATATCCGCTGGGCAAGGTCATTGAGCTGCGGATGCTCGATGACTTCCTTGATCGAGACTTCGACTGTGAACTTGTTTCGGATCTCGGCGATCAATCTCATCAGGAGTAGAGAATGACCGCCTAATTCAAACAGGTTGGCGCTGGTGCTGATGTCGTTTGCGTCGACTTTGAGCAGGTTGGCCCAGATGCCGGCGAGTGCCATCTCGGTTTCGGTGGCGGGCGCAACGTATTTGCCGTGCGAGGCGTAACCGGGAACGGGTAAGGCTCGTCGATCGAGTTTGCCATTCGCAGTTAGTGGGAACTCGTCGAGAATTACGAATGCGGAAGGCATCATGTAGTCAGGCAGCCGTGACTGCAACTCGCGACGCCAACCGGTAATGATCTCCTCTTGATCCGACTCGTTCAGGTTCTTGTCAGCAAGAGTGACGTAGCCTGTAAGCCTCGGGTCGCCCGGTGCATCTTCACGCATGATTACAGCGGCAGCTCCGATGTCAGGTAACGCAGCAAGCTGCTGTTGCACTTCTCCCAACTCGATGCGGAAGCCACGCAGCTTTACCTGATCGTCACTGCGGCCAACGAATAGCAACTCGCCATTCGGCAACCGGCGCACGAGATCGCCCGTGCGATACAAACGACCATCGCCGAACGGATTGTCGATGAACCGGTCGTCGTTCAGCTCTGGCTGATTCAGGTAACCACGCGCCAATGCGGCGCCCCCGATGTACAATTCGCCGATGCTCTCCGCCGGCAGTAACTGTCGCCCCGCTCCCAGGACGTACAATTCAGTGTTTGCTATCGGGCGTCCGATGGGCGCGGCGGTTAAAGCGTCTAATTGCTCTAACTCTGTGTGATCCTTTAACCACCACACACTACAGCCGACTGTTGCTTCGGTTGGCCCATACTCGTTGACGAAGCTCACCTGTGGCAGTAACTCACTCTTCCAGCGTCGCAGCAGCGTCGCCGGCAGTTGCTCACCACCAATCACCAGTACATGCGCTGCATTGCCGACCGACGCGGGGCGCTCTACATATTGCAACGCCTCGAGGTGCGCCGGTGTCAGCTTCAATAACTTGTTACTGTCAGCGCTAAATAACCGGTCCGCCAACTGAGCCATCAACGTTTCATCATCGACGAGTAACTCCACGCTGCGTCCGGTAAGCAACGGCGTCAGCAGCGTCGTCAACGTCGCGTCAAAGCTCAACGGCGAACTCACCACTGAACCGGTGATCTCGCCTTCAAGGTAGTTAGCCGCCGCGTGGCCCAGGTAGTTGGCCAGTGCGCCATGTTCCACCATCACGCCCTTCGGCCGGCCTGTGGAACCTGACGTGTACAGGATGTAAGCCACCTGCTCGCTGCTTACCGGCCCCGCCTCTAGTTCGCGCGCCTCGGTCAGCCACTCCGGATCAGTGGCAGCGCCATCCATCAGAACAACGTCAACCTCACGGATCTCTCTTCGGTGCTCCGACTCCACCAGTACCAACTTTACGCCCGCGTCATCGAGCATGTAGCTCACGCGTTCCGCCGGCAAACCGGGCTCGATCGGCACATAGGCCGCTCCCGCCTTCAACACTCCCAATACACCGATCAGCAACTCCGGCGAACGCCGCAGATACAGACCAACACGTGACTCCCCTCCCATGCCTACGCTCAACAAATAACTCGCGAGTCGATCCGATCGTGCATTCAGCTCGGCGTAACTCAGCATTTGTTCGCCGAAGATCACAGCTACTTCATACGGCTTCGCTCGTGCTTGTTCGCGAATCAGTTCGTGAACAGGTTGCGGTGCGTATGTCACGGTTGGACCCTGCGCTGCATGCTGTACCTGTGCGAGTTCTGCCGTGCTCAGCAGCGACTGGGCCTGGTGTAGCTGGTCCAATCCGGAAAGCATCTGCTCGTACGCACGGAGGTAACAATCACCGATGCGCTCAATCAACTCTCGATCGTAAAGCTCCGGGTTGTAGACCAACATCAAACTCATTGAACCTTCGCCTGGCCAGCGCGTCACATCCGTGTGGAAATCGAAATTCGTCTGCTCAAACGAGGTCGACGTTAACACCTCGACCTCCTGCGTCGTCTCGCTGGTCAGTTCCCCAAATACATGGAAGTGCGTGTAGTTGAAGTTGACCTCACTCAACACCAATCCGGTTTCCTGCTGAATACGCGAGAGCGGATAACCGCGATAACTCATGCTGACGGCGTTGAGTTGTGCCACTTCAGTGATCAACTCGCGCCAACTGCCGCCGCGCACCTGCAGCGCCTGCGGCAACGCGTTGAGATAAAGTCCGAGACTGCGCTCCGCGCCGGCTGATTCGGGCCGGTTGTTGTGCGTCACGCAAGTCAAGGCTGTCGTTTGCCCGCTGAATGTCGTTAAGACTTTTAAGTGTCCGGCGAGCAACAGCGCCTGAATCGGCACCCCCAACTCCCGCGCCAACTCCAGCAACTGCGTCGACACTGGCCCAAACTCCTCCAGCAACAACGACTGGTTCGCCTGCGTCCCCGTACTTACTGCCTGGTTCCGCGGCAACTGCGCCACCGGCGCGTCCTCCAGCAGCCCGGCGAAGTAGCGCCGCGCCGCTTCATCCGACAGCACCCGCTGCTCCTGCGCTATGAACTCCC
>Ga0163163_10002772_pt1 | contig 14796 bp, 12 predicted proteins | sample S65metaG_FD_119766 | JGI IMG/M metagenome (GOLD analysis project Ga0163163, IMG submission 119766) | Switchgrass rhizosphere microbial communities from Kellogg Biological Station, Michigan, USA - S6-5 metaG | ecosystem: Host-associated > Plants > Roots > Rhizosphere > Soil | place: USA... | reverse complement strand
TTGCTGCATCAGGCCGATCGCCTTTGCTCCACGGTGCAGGACTTCCTGATCGACAAATGCAAGGTCAAAAGGGCCGAAGCTGTTGGCGGCATTCGCCGGCGTACGGAACTGATCGAAGAACTTTCTTTTCTGATCGAGACGGACGATTTCCCTTCGGTCATTTCCAAAATTGAACGATTCGGCGGCCGCAGCTCTCTTCTTCGTTCGGATCGCCGAAGTGCCCGCTTCGCTCTATCGTCGGAAATCCTTCTGGATATCCGTGTCGCATCGGATCAGGACTGGGGGGAGGCTCTGATCGAAAGTACGGGCTCGAAAAAACATCTTCTAAAACTGGGTGCGGCGACCGGTAGTTTGAAAGCGTTCATTCAGTCTCACGGCCCTTTTGCAACCGAAGCTGCGTTCTATGGTGCCGGCGGACGGACCTGGATCGATCCGGAACTGCGCGAAGGTTACGATGAAATAGAACGCGCTGCAGAAGGCCGACTGCCCGTGCTGGTTTCTCTGACCGATCTTCGGGGAGAACTGCATGCCCATACGCTTTCCAGCGATGGCACCGCTTCCATAATGGACATGGCCGAATCCGCCGCCTCTGTCCGTTATGAATATATCGGCATCACCGATCACTCCCAGAGCTTGAAAATCGCAAACGGTGTCCCGGCAGATGAATTATGGAAGCAGATCCGGTTTATCGATCGCCTGAACGCGAAGTCCAGTGTCATTCGCATATTGAAGTCGGCCGAAGTCGACATACTGGCAGATGGATCCCTGGACTATCCCGATGACCTTCTGAAGGAACTCGATTACACCGTCTGTTCCATTCACTCCCGCTTTGGCCAAAACAAGTTGCAGCAGACCGAACGACTCCTCCGCGCAATGGATAATCGATACTTCAACATATTGGGACACGCCACAGGTCGCCTGTTGCTCAAGCGTCCCGGTTATGAAATTGACATCGAGCGTCTTGCAGCCCACGCCATGGAAGCCGGCTGCTATTTTGAAATAAATTGCAGTCCGGACCGCCTGGACCTGTCTGCCGAGAATGCACGTATCGTGTCGGCGGCCGGAGTTAAAGTCGCCATATCCACCGATGCACACGGGATAGGCGATTTCCGGACAGCCCGCTATGGTGTGGACCAGGCTCGGCGCGCCGGTATCGAAAAGAGCTCGGTATTGAATTCGCTTCCTTGGAATTCTCTTTGCCGGCTATTCAAACGTTGAATCGCTTCGTGGAAAATCTTATGCAGCTTGCCGTCAAGCCTCCCTTGTCGCCGATGCTCGCCAAACGAGTAGATCAGTTGCCTTCAGAGGCCACATGGATTTTCGAACCGAAATGGGACGGGTTCCGCGCGCTGGTATTTCGCGACGGCGACGACATCCTCATTCATAGTCGTGAGCAGAAACCGTTGAATCGCTACTTTCCGGAACTGCTGGATCCGATTCGATCTCAATTGCCGAAGCGGTGTGTACTGGATGGGGAAATCGTCATTGCGGGTAAAAAGGGCCTCGAGTTCGAATCCCTTCAGCTTCGCCTGCACCCAGCAGCTTCAAGAGTTCAATTCCTCGCAGAGCAAACTCCGGCATCGCTTGTGTTCTTTGATCTGCTCTGTGAGGGAAACCGCGATCTGCGGAACATCCCATTTGCTCAGAGACGTCGAAGGCTCGAGTCCGTGCTGTCCTCGGCAAAACCACCGCTTCACATCACTCCAGCGACACAGAATCGGTCGATTGCCCAGGACTGGTTTCAGCGTTTTGAGGGCGCGGGTTTGGACGGTGTAATCGCCAAAGATCCTTCCAGCATTTATCAGCCGGATAAACGCGCGATGCTGAAAATTAAACACGAGCGCGACTGTGACTGCGTCGTGGCTGGATTTCGATGGCATCGCAAGAACCCCAGCATGGTCGGTTCCCTGCTTCTGGGACTTTTCGATGACAACGGATCATTGCACCATGTTGGAGTGTGTTCCAGTTTTTCCGATACAGCGCGGCGAAGTCTCGTCCAGATCCTGAAGCCATACCGAAAGAACGCCGCCGCAAATCATCCGTGGAAAACATCGTGCACCAACCCCGCACCAGACCAACCAGGACAATCAAGCCGGTGGAGTCAAGGGAAGGATCTATCCTGGGAACCCCTTCGTGCAGAGCTCGTCGTCGAAGTTGCCTACGATCACCGGCAGGGAGATCGATTTCGCCACATCGCACAGTTTCGCCGATGGCGCAACGATAAGCGTCCCGAAGCCTGCACTCTGGATCAGCTGGAAGCGATAGTCCCCCAGGAACTGAAAGAGATATTCGGATAGTTCAACTGGCCCTCGGTCGCTTCTCGTCCGATCTCTGAACCTCGTCGTCGGATGCACTGAAGTCGTGGCGCTGGATGCGGACCCGATTTTGCACATCCTTAACGCCGGAACACCATTCCGCGATGTCTTCGGCACGCCGTTTCGCGTTCCGATCGGTGACCGTGCCTGTCAGCACGACTTCGCCGTCCCTGCACTCCACGCAGATACCTGAAGCATCCACGTCGTGATCCTGTGTGAGTTGTTCGCTGATATCTTCGAGGATACGGTCATCAGAGCGTTTATAGCCCTGAGGGCCACGGCCGGCAAATGACGGCCGAGTCTGGCCAAACCGAGAGGACTTGTTCGAAGTATCGGCGTACGATGGGTTTTCGCTGTATTCACCGCTCGAATAAGATCGTCCACCCTGATCTCCACTGAATGACGACTCTCCAACGCCTATCCAGCTCCGGCTCCCGCTCTGACGCGATAGCCGACTTGGCCGATACGCTCGCTCGTCGCGCACGTAGTCGCTGCCAAACGAAAAATCCGATTCTTCGTGAATGCCTCTAAAACGAGATTGTGACATGGTTTCCTCCGTTCACACTTCAACGAGCAAGACAGCTTCCATCAGCGCGCGGCTCCCTGAGACATCCATCCGTGGTCGTTCATTGCCCACTACTGTCCTGTCACGGCCACAATTCATTCCTGTCCCTTTGCAAAGTCAATGGATCAACACGGCACTCCAATTGCAAACCCACAATCAGTTTCCACAAAGGAGTTTGAAAATGCTTTGGATGATTATTGTTGGACTGATTGTCGGCGCGCTCGCAAAACTGGTTATGCCAGGGCACGATCCTGGCGGGATCATCATCACGATTCTGCTGGGCATCGTGGGTTCGGTCGTTGCGGGCTTTTTGGGCAGGGCCATCGGATGGTACCAGGAAGGGCAACCGGCCGGATTTATCGCTTCAATTCTCGGTGCTGTCCTGATTCTCTACCTGTACCGCGCACTCATTGGGCAGCGTGGTTCCGGACCGGTTGCTAGAGCGAGCTGACCGGCGCGCGCCGATTGGTGGATGGGGAAAGAAAAGATCGAGGTTTCTAAAGAAATAGCGGCGGCTTCCGGCGCGGAGATTCTGGCTTCAACCAGGTTGACGTGCTGGAGCTGACCGCCGGCCGCGGTCTGGACCGATGCTGAGTCTCGCGGCCACAGCCTCGGCGTCATCTATGATCGTGCGAAACAGGCGCTGATGATGGAGAGAGATCGTTCCAATTCACTGCGGGAGGCGATTCAGTCCTGTTGCAAAGGCTGAACCGTTTCTATACCGGGTGTAAACGGCGGATTGATCGATAAATTCCCCATTGGAGCGGCGTTCGCGAAGGGCCTGACTCTACGGATGGGACAAACTCATGTGCATCGCTATTTGAAACAGGTGCTGGAAAGAATCCGGAATCACGAGGTCGATCCGTCATTCGTCATCATCCCCGCCTGGACCTGGACAGCGCCGGTCACGGGTATCACGTGTTCCAACGAAAGGAAGACGAATGCATCAAGGTCGTCATGACGCCATGAAACTCACACTCGCAAAAGCCGTCTTCTGGGCGACAGCACTTGGAGCAGCTGCGATGCTGCTGCGATCGTCTCGACGCTCAAGATATAGCTTCCGCGAGAAATCTGTTTTCATCACTGGAGGATCGCGCGGACTGGGACTGGAAATCGCCCGCATTCTGGCCCGTGAGGGTGCGTTGGTCACCATTGTCGGGCGAAACCAAACTACGCTGGAGGCAGCGCAGCTCGAGCTTGAGATTTACGGCAACGAAGTCCTGGCGATTCCCTGTGATGTCCGAGACCCGAACAAGGTGCAAGCCGCGGTCAACGAAGTCATCGATCGTCGCGGCCGGATCGACGTGCTGATCAATAATGCCGGTGTCATTGAGGTTGGTCCGTTTCAGCAGATGACAAGGGCCGACTACCAGAATGCGATGGCGACGCATTTGTGGGGCTCTCTGAACACCATCCGATCGGTTGTTCCCTACATGCGGCAAAACCAGAGCGGCCGCATCGTGAACATCTCATCGATCGGCGGGAAAGTGGGAGTCCCTCATCTTCTTCCCTACACCATTAGCAAGTTCGCATTGGCCGGGCTTTCACAGGGTCTAGCTGCCGAACTCGCGCGGGATCGAATCCGCATGACGGCGGTCTATCCGGGATTGATGCGCACCGGGTCGCACGTCAATGCGCGCTTTAGAGGGAACTATCGCGGGGAATACGCATGGTTTTCGATAGCCGCGGGAATGCCGATCATCTCCATCAATTCTCAACGAGCCGCGCGCCAGATTATCGAAGCCTGCCGAAATGGCAAAACCGAGCTGATCATTACGCCCGCGGCGAAACTTGCCGCTCTTATCAATGCCATCGCCCCTTCGCTGATGACGCGAAGCCTTCAACTCACAAATGCGATATTACCCGCACCCAATACGGATTCGTCGCAACATTCCGGTTGGGAAAGCACATCCAAATGGTCCCCATCTCCATTGACGAGGCTCGCGGATCAGGCAACTGCAAGAAACAATGAAGACGGACTCTCCGAGGAACTCCCCAATGCGTATACGCAATAGAAGTATCATCAACCGGAAACTGTTATTCCTGGCCGGTGCCGTCGCGGCCGTTGCCGTGGTTCGTTCGATCTCCAAAAGGAAACGGCGCTATTCCGGCATGAAGTTAAAACGGTCCATCGAAGTGGATCGGCCCGCATCGGAACTTTATGCGTTCTGGCGTCAGGTCGAGAATTTGCCAAAACTCGCAGACGTGCTGACATCCGTGGAAAACATCGGAGGACCCTGGTCCCGATGGACGATTCACCGAGGTGGCACGCAGTTGAGCTGGGAATCGGAAGTCACGGTCGATCGGGAAAATGAAATGATCGGCTGGCGTTCGAAAGAAGGGGCCGCTGTTGAAACCGCAGGCTACGTGAGATTCGAACCGGGCCGCAATGGAACGGTGGTTCGTGTCGCCCTGGAGTACAGTCTTCCTGCGGGCAGGATCGGTGCGGCACTGGCTTCGATTTTTGGCAGCAGGCCAGGGGCGGTCATCCAAGATGCCCTGCGGCGATTCAAGCAATTGATGGAAACAGGAGAAGTGGCTCGGGCGGAAATGGTGGGAAGCGGAAAGCTGTAGGGGCGGTCTATGACCGCCCAAGTACCTTAAAGACGAGACACCTTGGGCGGTCATAGACCGCCCCTACAAGACCGTGCATACACTTTGATAAATTCCGCACCCATGAAAAAGATCTGCGCCGAATAATAAATCCACACAATCAGAACAATGACGGCTCCGGCAGCTCCGTATTCGGCGCCCACGGCCGCTTTTCCCAGATACAGGCCGATCAACATCTTTCCTATCGTAAACAGTGCGGCTGTGGCTGCGGCGCCGATCCACACGTCATTCCACTGAAGTTTCAAATCCGGCAGAAATCGGTACATCAAGGCAAAGATTCCCGTCACGATCACAAAGGACAAACCACTGTCGACGATATGGGCCACCGCCTCGCCACCTGGCAACCATCCATGAAGACCGTGCCCGATTGCCGCCGTGGCCGCACTGATAACCAGAGACACCAGCAGCAGAAAACTCGAACCGACGACTGTGACAAAGGAGAGAAAAGTATCCTTGATGTACCCAACCAGACCACTTGAGGTCTTTGGCCGGGCGCCCAGGATTGTGTTCAACGAACCCCGGAGTTCTCTGAAAAATCCGGATGCCCCAAATACCAGCAAGGCGAATCCCACGACTCCACCGAATGTCGCGGAGCGCTCGCTGCTCTTCGAGGCCGCCGCAAACATCGCATGGGCCGCATCCGGGCTGACAAGGTTTGCGAATTCAGACTCGATGCTTTGGGAAATATCACCGTGATAAACCGCGCGCACCAGAGCAATCAGAATGAGCAGCAATGGTGGAATTGAAAATACGGCATAGTAAGCAAGCGCGGCACCAAGCCTCGGCGCATTGTCCCGGCTCCACTCGCCGTAAGCTTCCTTCATTAGACCTGATTTCGAGGCGATTCCGGGCGACATCGATAACTCCCAGGCCTTCCGGACTGAATCCGGGCGCTCCACAGACGCTTCCGAACGTTTGCACAAAAATGCCGGCGGGAATGATATGCGCGAGCATCGCCTGAATCTTATTCTTCCAGCCGGGACACAACATCCGCATCTCCGCGCGTCATCGCGGAAATATCGCGTTTATAACGGAGCACTTGACGGACCGTTCTGAACGGAGTGCTCCATCCCGGAACAGTCCGTCGTGGTCGGAGCGCGCCAACGTGATCACTGCCGATCCGGCCGGATACACCGAAGACCGCCCCCTCCCTGAGGTGGATGACATCCACCAGAATGTTGCGAGAAGCAACGACACATTTCGGAAGGATAGGTGTTGCCACGATGTCCACTCTGCCTCGGCCTCACCATTTGGGAAATCCAGAAACAAGGCACCGGAGATCGAAATGAAAAAGATCATACCTACCCTTGCCTCATCTGAAATCACTCCCGAAAGCACTTACGTGAATCGATGTCGGAGACCTGAGACCTGGATTCACAACGAATGTCTTTAAGAAGGACCAGTAGTACCCCTCACCCGGCCCCTGGCGGTCAATGATTCAGTCCACGCAGGTAAGCGATGGTCGCGGCATCGACGACGGGCGCGGGAACTGCGGGAGTCGGACCACCTCGAGCGCCACGGCCGCCGGCTGGGGCTGCCGCGGGAGCTGCCGCGGGTGTCGTGGGCGGAACACCGAACGCGATATCGAGCGGAGTTCGACCGGTTGCATCCTTGATATCCAGCTTCGCACCATGCTCGACGAGCATGCGGACAAACACTTCGCCGCGATCCAGACTCTGATGTAACAGCGTCGCACCACCGGGGCCGACGGCATTCACATTCATACCGTGATCGAGCATCATTCTTACTGCCTGGAACATCGGCGCATCCGGAGTCAGAGCGCGCGCACCGCGGCCCGCCGTCACCAGAGACAAAGAGGTTGTGCCATTGGGCATCGCGCGTAGTGGATCACCTCCGCCATCGAGCAGCGCCTTTATCAGACCAAGGTCCATGGCTTTCGCCGCGCGCATCAGCGGCGTCGCGCCCGCGCCAAGCGCCGCATCGCCGCCGGTGTGCTGTCGCAACAGCAGCGGCGCTTTCAATCGTTGATTCGGATCGGCATGGAACTTCAAGAGCACCGGCACCAGTTCCTCCGGTGACAATCGACCAGTGCGCGGTTGTGGAGGACGGTTTGTAAGGGATGCCGGATGCACCATGTCAACTGCGGCATAGAGCGCGGCCATTCCCGCCGCATCCCCGATATTCGGATCCGCACCTTTTTCCTCGAGGCGCGCCGCAACTTCGTAGTGACCATTGATGATCGCAATAACGATCGCGGTGGAGCCTTCAGGATCAGCGATGTTCAGGTTTGCGCCGGCATCGGCCAGCGCGGTCACTCCGTTGAGCTGACCTTCGCGCGCGGCATACATGAGCGCGGTCATGCCGCCGCGCGGAAGCGCCGTGGCGACGGCAAACGAAAAATCGACTTTGGCGTTTGGCAGGGTGATGACGTTTGAGATGGTATCGGGCTTTGCGCCGCCTGCGGTAAGCACGCGGACCGCATCGCCGTTGTCGTGACCCGCGGCCCACATCAGCGCGGTTTCTCCGAACTGGCGTTCGGTTGCGTTGGGATTCGCGCCGGCTTTCAGAAGAAGCTCGACTGCCTCCGGCTGACCGCTGCGCGCGGCAGCCATGAGAACCGTCTCGCCTTCACCGGAGGCGGCATTTGGATCGGCACCGGCTTTCAGCAACAGATCCACCATGGGAGCGCTGCCGTTGACTGCGGCGAGTGCGAGCGGGGTGACGCCATAGCGGTTCGCGGCGCGCACTTGCGCGCCCGCGGCGAGAAGCGCGCGAACCAGACGCGCATCATCGTGCTGTACGGCCCAGTGCAGCGCGGTTGTGCCATCGGCTTCCGAGGAATTTCCCTTTGCGCCCTTCTTCAGCAAGTCCATGGCGGCGGCGGAGTCGCCGGAATGAACAACCTCCGCGAGACGGGCGGGGGTCTGGCCGAACGTCAGAGTTGTCAACATTGTGAGTAAGAAAAGAACCATCGCCCCTCCTGGCCAGGAGGGGTGGCGCGAAGCGCCGGGGTGGTGGTTCAAGAAACACTTTTTTGGAACAACCACCCCGTCTGCGCCTTCGGCGCAGGCACCCCTCCTGGCCAGGAGGGGCAATCGCTGTCTCATAAATCCACCGTCCCGGTACTCACGCCGAACGTCGGCAGATCCGCACTGAACTTCTGTCCCAGACTCAACATCACATTCGCCTGCGGCGTATTCGCCGCGCTCTTGATGTGCCGATTGCCACGAACGCTTCCCGCGCCGCCGCCGATGATGGCCATCGGTATCGGCCCTCCGGTATGCCCGTTCCCGTCACTCATTCCCGGCCCGTACGCAATCAGCGAATGATCCAGCAGCGAGCCGTCGCCGTCCGGCGTCGACTTCAACCGTTTGATGAATCGCGCGAACAGTCCCACGTGATAGACGTTCAGCTTCGTATGTTTCACCATCTGCTCCGGCCGACCCTGATGGTGCGAAATCGCATGATGCGGTTCGGTGAGGCCAAGCTCGGGATACGTCCGCTGACTCACTTCGCGCGCCATCATGAAGGTAAACACGCGCGTCAGGTCCGCCTGATACGCGACCGCGAGCAGATCGAACATCAGCGACACGTGTTCTTCGTAGGAATCCGGCACACCCACCGGCTGCGCCGGCACATCCGCCTGGACTTCCGTCTGCGTCATGGCCTGCTGAATGCGCCGCTCGATTTCGCGCACGTTTTCAAGATACCCATTGAGCCGCACCTTGTCGCTGGCGCCGAGGCCGGACTGCAGGTCCTTGAGATCGCTCGCAACGAAATCGAGAATGCTCCGATTGGCGTTCATTCGCGCGAGGCGCTCTTCGGCGGTGCTGCCGCCGCCGAACATCCGCTCGAACATGACGCGAGGATTGATCTCCATGGGCAGAGGCGTAGTCGGCGAGGACCAGTTGAGCGTATTCATGTACGCGCAGCTGTAGCCGGGATCGCACGCGCCGAGCAGGCCTGAAAAATCTTCGGTCGCTACCTCTATAGATGGGAACGTCGTGTCCTGACCGATTTTCTGCGCGACGATTTGATCGATCGATGTACCGATACGGAAGTCCGGGCCGTCCGTGCGTTTGGGCCGCGTGCCGGTCAACCAGCTGCCCGACGACACCGCATGATTGTTACTGGGCTCGGCACGCACCATATTGCTGATGACGACAAGCTGATCCTTGAAAGCTTCAAGCGGTTTGAGGATGGTCGTGATCTCGAAATCATCGCCCTCTTTTGCTGGCACGAACTGTTCGACGATCACACCGTTAGGCACATACACGAATCCGAGACGCTTGCGCGCTACGGGCGCCGCCGTCATCGCCGGTGCCATCGCGTCGAGAAACGGCAGAGCAAGGGTAGCGCCGGCGCCCCGAAGAAAGGTTCGCCGCGACAGCGAGCGCCTGGTGATGAACATCGGCAACTTCATTTTTTCTCCTCTGCACTGCGCATCCGAAACGGCGTGCTTGTCACCACTCCATCGATCAGAGATACGAATCGGTAATTCTCGCGTTCGGACTGACGCACGATGGCGCGCACTGCGGGCATATCTTCCGGTTCCAGGCCACGGCCGAGCGCATAGGTCATCAGCTTTTCGGTGACGGTCGTTGCAAACACTTCCGGACGCTTCAGGAGAGCATCGCGCAGGCCAGTGACTCCTTCAATCGTTGTGCCATCCGACAACTGCCCGGAGGTATCCACGCGTTCTCCATTGTCGCTTGTACGCCATGCACCGACAGCATCGAAATTTTCCAGCGCCAGTCCCAGCGGATCCATCAGCTTGTGGCAGCCCGCGCAGGCCGGGTTGGCTCGATGTTGTTCCATTCGCGCGCGCATCGTCAAGGGCTTCGCGGCCGGTGTATCGGGAAGCGGCGGGACATCGGGGGGAGGCGGCGGTGGCGGCGAACCCATCAGGTTGTCGAGAATCCACTTGCCGCGCACGACGGGCGATGTGCGATCCGCGTGGGAAGTCAGCAGAAGAATGCCGCCCTTGCCCAGCAATCCGCGGCGCGTCTCGTCGATGCCGGAAATTCTCCGGAAGTGACTGCCCGCAATGTTCGGAATTCCGTAATGCAATGCCAGCCGCTCGTTCACGAATGTGTAGTCGGCAGTCAGAAGTTCGAGAACGCTGCGGTTCTCGCTGATGATGCTGCCGACGAAGAGTTCGAGTTCCCGCGCGAACGCCACGCGCAGCGTGTGATCGAAATTGGGGAAATCGTTTTTGTCTGGCGTTGCGCTGCGCAGGTTGCGGATCTGAAGCCACTGGCCTGCAAAGTTCGTCACCAGCGCCTGAGATTTCGGGTCCGCCAGCATGCGATCGATCTGCCGCGACAGCGTCTTCGGATCGCGCAGCCGGCCGGATTCGGCCAGCGCGAGTAGCTCTTCGTCGGGAATGCTGCTCCAGAGAAAGAACGACAACCGCGACGCGAGCTCCATATCAGTCAGCGTGTACGCTTTGCCCGGAGCGATTCCCGCAGGATCGCGCTCGACGCGGAACACGAACTTCGGACTCGCAAGCATGGCCCGCAGCCCCATTTCGACGCCGCCTTCAAAGCCGCTGTTTTTGCTGCCTTCGTCGTAGAAGCGGAGCAAACCCGACATGTCCGCATTCGTCACCGGCCGGCGATACGCGCGCCGTGCCAGCTTCGCGAGAATCGACGTGGCGCACGTTCGTTCTTCATTAGAACTGGCGGCCTTTGATGGCCGGCACGTGAAGATGCGCTGACGGCTTGGAGTATCGCCGGAGCCGACAGCGTTGAACGGACCGCTGACCGTCATGTACTCGACGTGAGGAAGACCGAGATGATCGGTAGCGACGATCGCGTCGTAAAGAAAATTCTCCAGACGGATCGGGCCGAGCGACGAGGATTGCTGAAGGAACGCCGCAGTGACCATTCGCTGTCCCGCCTTAACGGGCACACGCGCCTGCAGGCGCGTGTAGAGCGAATTGACGGCGTCGGTGGCGTTGTTGCCGGACATCATATAGTCGTCGTGGCCACCGACGGGTGCGAGCATCACGCGCTCGCCGCCGACCGTCACTTCGAGCTGGTTCTTTTCCTGAAGGCCGCGGATCGTACCCAGATTCGTTTCAACGAGCTTCACGCGAAAGACGTACTCGCCATCGAGTGGAAACGTGTGCAGCGCAGACACGCCGCCTCGCGTGCCGAGCGGCAGGCCGTCGATGTGTTCGGACTGCGACATGTCGCCGCGAACGCGATACGTCTCGGAACTGGCCGTGATCTTCGGGCTGCCGACAGCGAGCGCACTGATCTTTGCCGCCGCCGACAGATAGCTTTCCAGCAGCGCGGGCGACACGCTCAGCACATCTGCGATGTTGTCAAAACCGTCGGCCGAATCATCGGGCGGCAGAAACGTGGATGCGTCGACTTCAAGGCCGAGCAGGTCGCGAATGGCGTTGGCGTACTCCGCACGATTCAATCGATGAGCCCCGGTGCGGCCGGGGTTGGGATGATCGGTGGCGGCCCGGTCGAGCCGAGTTTCAAGGAATCCGACAAGAGCATCCTGCGAGACGCGATCCGGTCGCGGCAAGCCGGCGGGCGGCATCAATCCGGTCCGAACTTTGCGCACGACGCGTTCCCATAGCGCGGGGTTGTTCGCGATCTGATTCAGGTCCGCGCGATCGAGCACGACGCCGGTTGCCGTGGCAGCGCTTGAGGCGCTGCTCGCGCGGCTGTTGTGACAGGTAACGCAGTATTGGTCCAGCGTGGCGCGAGCGGAAGGAGATTCGGTCTGGGCGCTGTAGTTCCGCGAGCTCTGCCACAGAAGTACCGCCAGACATAAGCCCCCCGCCGTCATGAACTTCCCCAGTTTCATCGGCGACGATTATAGGATAAGTCCATGGCATGTTTAGAAAAAGTCGGCAGATGCGAACTGTAGGCGCGGTCTATGACCGCGCACGCTCTCTCATCCACACCAAATCCGATTGAAGAATTGTGCGCGGTCATAGACCGCGCCTACAGCATCGGAATCATTTAACCCCTTTTGAATTGACGGACGAGGCGGTCAGTGATTGTATGTGCGCATGAAAATCCGGGTGTTCGCTGGTTTCCTGATCCTATCCTCTATATATGTCGTTGGCGGTTCCGCCGGCGGTCAGAACCCTCCGGCCGCGCAGGCCGGAGGCCGGGGCGCCACGTCCCCACCGCCGATCACCTGGCCGTCGCCGGCGCTTTCCGATCAGCCCATCGTGGTGGACACCGCGATCCAGAGACCGATTCGCCTGGTTCCCACGAAGGGGCTCAATCAACCCTGGAGCATGGCGTTTCTTCCAGACGGCAGCATCCTCGTGACCGAGCGCGCCGGACGTCTGCGAATCGTGCGCAACGGTGTCCTTGATCCCACGCCGATCGCGGGAGTTCCCTCAGTCGCGGCAACGGGCCTCGCCGGACTGATGGATATTGCCCTCCATCCACGATTTAATGAAAACCAGTTCATCTATCTCACGTATCACAAGCCTGCTGCCGGGGCAGGCGGCGGAACGATTACGCTTGCGCGCGGCCGATGGGTGAACGGAGCGCTCACCGGAGTTCAGGACATCTTCACTGCGATTCAAACGGGCAACGCATCACGGATTGCTTTCGGCAAGGACGGCATGATCTACATGAGCGTGGGCATCGGCGATCCGCCAAATGCCACGCGCGCGCAGGATCCCAACGATCTCGCCGGCAAAGTACTGCGCTTGCGCGACGACGGCTCTGTGCCGAACGACAATCCATTTTTCGGCAAGGCCGGATACCGGCCAGAGATCTACACGATGGGCCATCGGAATCCGTTGGGACTCGCTCTAAATCCGGTCACCGGCGAAATATGGGAAAACGAAGATGGCCCAAACGGCGGCGATGAAATCAATGTTCTCCAATCCGGAAAGAACTATGGATGGCCGATAGTCAGCTTTGGCCGCTTCTATCTTGGCCCGCGCGTTTCCGAAAACCCGTGGAAAGAAGGCATGGAACCGCCGCTGGTTTTCTGGGTTCCCGCCATTGCGATCTCCGGCATGGCGTTTTACACCGGCGACAAACTTCCTGCATGGAAAGGAAGCGTGTTCGTCGGCGGCATGCGAACCGGCGAGGTTCCGCGATCCGGACACCTCGAGCGGCTCGACTTCAACGACAAGTGGGAAGAACTGCATCGGGAAGGGATGCTCCGCGATCTCGCGCAACGCATTCGCGACGTTCGCCAGGGACCCGACGGTCTGCTATACCTGCTCACTGCCGAAAACGATGGTGCTCTGATTCGAATCGAGCCTGTCCCGCCTCCCGCGCCAGCGCGCTAGGCTCGCGATGAGAATCCGAACTTTCCGGTAGTGCATAAATATTTCAAAAATCGCATTCTTACATTCAGCTCAAGTAGCTCGCCAGGAATGCGGCCGCTTCATCGGTAATGCCGACGATCTTGTTCGTTGCCTGACGATAGAATTTGAAATTGAGCTCAGTCTCGGGGCGGCCATCGTTCCAGTTGGAAAACGGTTTGAGTTCGCTTCGTCCCAGGCGCCGCTTCGCCAGAGCCGTACGTCGGATGGTGATGCTCACGCGCGGCGTTTGCCGGGCGATCCCGGGTTTCTTTGCGATCGCTCGGGCGGCGGTGACGACTCCCCTTGCAATGAGACCTCTTCCACCTTCATTCTCGCTCGCGAAGACGAAGATCGCGTCGCCCGCGGCGATGCATTTGCCGCCATACATCGTCTTCTGAGCGGTGAATACAAGCGTCTTCGCAGAGGGATCATGAACCGCGGCTTTGATTGCAAACATCATGTTCGACATTTTCCACTGAGATTGGGAAATCTTTTTGAAAATTGACCGCTGTTCCCTGTAGGCGCGGTCTATGACTGCGCACGATCCCGGATTGAGCGGCTGTGCGCGGTCACAGACCGCGCCTACAGGGGGAACGGGGAGTCGAATTCAGAAGGACGTAATAGCCGGTATCATGTACGATGCAAAACCACACGAATTTTGTTTGACGAACCAAAGGAGCTGTATGAAGAGATTGATTTTTTTACTGCTGATGACCACGGCGGTATTCGCCGCGGTCGCGATGGCGCAGAACCCTGCGGCTGGCGGGCAAGGCGGCCCCGGCGGCGGAGCACAGCGCGGTGGACGGGGAACTCCCGCGCCTCCAGCAACCGGCCCAATCGCCGACCTGGTCACGAAGTTTACTGACGCCGTGAACAAGCAGGATGAGGCGGCGTTGCAGAAAATGGTGACTGCCGATGCGGTACTGATCGACGAGGATGGCCACTTCGATCCCATTGGTCAATGGATTACAAAACTGACCGCGACCGGAACCAAAACGTTGACTGTTCTGGGCGGGCGGGGACTGAGCCCGCTGAAG
>Ga0163163_10002771_pt1 | contig 14797 bp, 12 predicted proteins | sample S65metaG_FD_119766 | JGI IMG/M metagenome (GOLD analysis project Ga0163163, IMG submission 119766) | Switchgrass rhizosphere microbial communities from Kellogg Biological Station, Michigan, USA - S6-5 metaG | ecosystem: Host-associated > Plants > Roots > Rhizosphere > Soil | place: USA... | reverse complement strand
CGCACGCTGATGCACTGGACGAGGGTCGTCGGTTGCCAAGAGGTCGTCATCGCTTACTCCCGGAGCTATAGGCCGTGGCGCTGGAGCGCCACGGCGCGCCTCGAGCTAAATGTGCAATTCGCCGGCCACCCTCCCTCTGACGACCGGCGACGGGATTCAGTTGCGTCTGATGCGTGCTACACCGGCTACGAACGAACGGCGCTTCGTGTGTTGTCGAGCTCGGCCGGATTGCGACGGAACCACGACGACAGCAGCAACAGCTCATCGATCTCGTGCGTCGGAACCGACGCCGTTTGCCGCTCGGGCGGCGAATAGACCGACTGGACCAACTCGTCCAGCGACCGCCGATCTCGGGACGTTCTTGGGGCAGGGACTTCTGCCCGCACACGCCCCCGACGAATGAGATACAACCGATCGTCGCCTTCGTGCCCTCGTACCGTGTAAAGAAATGACAAAGTTTCGACGGCGAACCGCAGGCGACCGAACTGCTCGCGAAGCTCTTCCAGCCGATGAAGCTTGTCGCGAAGCGACGCGGCCCGCTCGAACTCCATGCGGTCGCTCGCTGACTGCATGTCTCCGCGCAGCCGTTCGATCGGCCCGTCATCGGCCCCTTCGAGAAACGCGCGCGCCATCGACACGCGCTCGGCGTACGCGTTCACCGTGCACGCACCAACACACGGCCCGAGACACTTCCTCACTTCGTGACGAATACAGCCAGGGGTCCGCACTGGCGCTCCGAACAGATCCCCCTGATCCGCAAAGTACATCTTCTGATCGAGCGAACAATCGCGGAGGCCAAGCGCGTCACTCAATTCACGCACAGCTTCGCCGATTCGCTGCGCTCCGAGGAACGGCCCGTAATAAACTCCGCCGTCTTCGCTGCCGGCGCCGCGTACGACCAGCAGCTTCGGCGCCGCCCCGCGACTGAGCTTGATGAACGCGTAGTGACGCGCATCACGCTTCATCGCCACGTTGAACCGAGGCCGCAGCCGCTTGATCAGCCTCAACTCGGTCAGCAGCGCGGCGAATTCACTCGGCGTGTACTCCCAGTCGATGGACGTCGCCTCGCGCAGAATACGCGCACCCTTGTCCTCCGGATAAGCGCAGCGGAAGTAGCTGAGGAGGCGCGTCCGAACTTTCTTCGACTTGCCGACGTAAACTACCTCGCCGTCTGGGGACAGCATTCGATAGACACCAGGCCGGTCCAGGGCGCCCTCACGGACCACTCCACGCATTCGCGTGATGTCTTCGTCGGAGGTCGTCGCTCGGCGCGACGTTCTCAGCGCTGACATTGCCAGCAGAACACGGTGGAGCGGCCGTCGACGGCGTGTGTAGCGACGAGCGTACGTCCGCAGCGCTGGCAGCGCTCGCCTTCCCGGCCATACGCCTGCAGGCGTTCCGCGAACGACCCTCGCGCTCCGGACGCATCACGATAGTCGCGGAAACTCGTACCCCGCGCGGCCACGGCCTCGGTCAGCACGCCACGCAGCTCGGCGTGCAGACGCGCCGCTTCAGCCGGCGACAACGCCGCCGCTGGACGCGAAGGATCTATCCCGGATCGCCAGAGCGCTTCGTTCGCGTAGATGTTACCCACGCCAACGACTCGACGTTGGTCCATCAACACTCGCTTGATTGCCTGTCGCGAAGCCCGAAGAATGGCCGATAGTCGTTCGATGGTAAAGACCGAGTCCAACGGCTCGTCACCCAAGCCTGCCGAGTAGCGAGCGAATCGTTGCTCGTCCATCACGCTCACGGTCCCCAGCCGACGAATGTCCCGGTAGTGGAGGGAGCGCTCGCGGTCGAGGACGAACTCGATGGTCGAGTAACGTCGCTCGGCCTCCGGAAGCGAACCATCGTCAATCAGCAGCGCGCCGGTGAACCGCGGCTGCACGACGATCCGATCGCTTGACGACAGATCGAGCACGATCAGCTTTGCGCGACGCCACGCGTGGTCGATGACGGAGCCGACGACGCGGCGCCGGAGCTGACGCGCGTCCACCTCACGCAGCACATCGCCCCGCCTGACCCTAACGTCGGTGATCCTGCTGCCAGCGATCGTGCGGTCGAGGTCGCGCGCGATCGTCTCGGTTTCAGGTAGCTCGGGCACGCCGTGCCGATTCGCGCCACCCTATGTCGGCGCGATACTGCCCGCCCTGAAAGTCGACGCCTGCGGCGTACTCCGCGCTGGCGCGCTGTGCCTCGTCGAACGACGCCGCGACGGCGGTCACCGCGAGCACTCGTCCGCCCGCGGTCACGAGGGAACCGTCCGGCCTGCGTGCCGTCCCCGCGTGGAACGGGATGACGCGATCGTCCGGCTCGGGCAAGGTGATCGTATCGCCCGTGACGGGCGACTCCGGGTAACCACGTGCGGCAAGGACTGTGGTGACGGCGAACGACGGCTCCCACTCGAACGGACGAATCGTGCCGAGTCCATTGCCCGAAGCAACCGCCATGAACGCGTCGAGCAACGAGCTCCGCATGAGTGGAAGGATCGCCTGCGTTTCGGGATCGCCGAACCGACAGTTGAACTCCACGACTTTCGCTCCCTCGTCCGTGATCATGAGTCCAGCGTAGAGGAGGCCGCTGAAGGGACACCCGCGCTCGCGAAGCGCGCCGAGCATGGGCGCGATGATTCGCGTAGCGGCTTGCCTAACGATGGACGGCGTTCCGATTGCCACCGGTGCGTACGCGCCCATCCCGCCGGTGTTGGGGCCTACGTCGCCGGCGAAGAGCCGCTTGTGATCCTGCACCGGCAGCATCGTTAGGAAGCGGTCGCCATCCGTGAGGGCGAAGAGTGAGAGCTCCTCGCCGTGCATGAACTCCTCGACGAGCACCTCGCTTCCCGCCTCGCCGAGCGCGCCGTCGCGGAGCATGCGATCGATGGCGGCGTGCGCCTCGGCCACCGTCTCGCAGACCACGACCCCCTTTCCGGCGGCGAGTCCGGTCGCCTTGATCACGACCGGCGCCCCGAGCTCCGCAACCGACTGGCGAGCCGACTCGACGTCGGTGTGGTGGGAGGCTCGCGCCGTCGGCACGCCCGCGGCGACCATGACTTCCTTGGCGAATCGCTTGGACGTCTCGATTCGGGCGGCAGCAGCGGACGGCCCGAAGGTTGGGATCCCACGCGCCCTGAGCGCGTCGGCTACGCCTGCCGCGAGCGGCGCCTCGGGTCCCACCACGACCAGGTCTACTCGTTCGGCGGCCGCGAGCTCCACCACGCGCCCGACATCTGTCGCCGACACTGCAACACAACGCGCAAGCTCCCCGATGCCCGGGTTGCCCGGGGCAGCGAGGAGCTCGAGAGTTGGATCATCGCGTTTGAGCTTCCACGCGAGGGCGTGTTCTCGTCCGCCCCCGCCGAGGATCAGTGCTCTCACGAGTCGGACGTCTTGAATGCGTTGTTGAAGGCGTCGCGTGCGCGGGCGAGCACATCACCAACCTGTGTAAACGCCTCGCGTGCCTGGTTCCCGTAGTATCCGGCGGCGTCGACGTAGTCCTCGCTGAGCGGCTGCCCCGGGTCGCCGCGACGCGGGTACTCTCCGTTGAGGATCGCGTCGTACTTCCCGCTTCGCACCCATCGCTGCAACTCGGCGGCGCGAACGTTGCCGAACGGGTGGGTCTTGAAGGCCGTGTTGATGACCTGGAAGACGCGATCGGCGAGGTCGCCCTGCGTCTCATAGGTCTCGGCCTGCTCCATGAATGCCTCGAGGCTGATCTCGTCATCGCCAGGGCCGCCGCCCGCCATCTTGAGGAACGTGCGAAGCGAGACGTCGAGATCTTGCGTGGCGAGTAGGCCCGCACGGTCCGCCGACAGCTCGGCCTTTCGGTACCACTCGAGGAGCGCGAGCTGGAACGGCAGAAGGGCCATGCCTGCCAGAAATGGAAGATTGCGCAGACCGACCGTGAGAATGATGATCGCGATCGTGGTGTAGGTCGTGTGACCGCTCATGATATGCCCGAGCTCGTGGCCCAGGATGTCACGTCGCTCCTCCTTCTCCAGCAGCGAGATCGTCGCGGAATTCAGGACGATGAACGGCTTGTCGAATCCGACGGCGGCCGCGTTGACGAACGGCGTCTGCGAGACGTAGAGGTCGGGGCGTTCGGGCCAGTCGAGCGTCTCCAGAACCTCGCCGTACAAAGAGTTGAGCGCGGGCCGTTGCTTTGGGCCGACGAGGACCGCGTTCGCGAGGAAGAGCTGGCGCACGCCCTTCTCGCCGAAGAACCCGGCGATCTTTCGGACGACCTCATCGAATCCCGGGATGGCGCGTAGGCTGTTGAGCGCCGCGCGATCGGCCGGGTGCTCCCAGGCTGTCGAAGCGATCTGTGTGAGGATTTTGCGGTCAGCCATGTCTTTAGGGACTGGGGACTAGGGACTGGGGACTCGGCGCACTGCTTTTCGAGCCGAGCGACACTCTTTCGTCTACGAGACGAGCCCGCCCGAAGTGTCTGCCCCCTGGCCCAAACTACCCGCCGGGATGTTCGGCAGCCAGCGTCGCGCAGTCAGCCCAGCTGGCGCAGCCAGCCACCGATCGGCGGCTACTAGAGACCCTCGAACGCCTGGTCGAGATCCGAGATCAGGTCATCGACGTCTTCGACTCCGCAGGAGAGGCGAATCAAACCATCTCCGATGCCGATTTTGGCGCGCCGCTCGGGCGGTACGGACGCGTGCGTCATGGCCGCCGGCAGACAGATCAAGCTCTCGACGCCGCCCAGCGACTCGGCGAGCGCGAAGATCTTCACGCGCTCGAGCACCTGGTTGGCGCGCTCCCTGGTGCCGAGATCAACCGAGATCATTCCGCCGAACCCCTTCATCTGGCGACACGCGAGCTCGTGCTGTGGGTGCGACCGGAGCCCGGGATAGATCACGCGCTCCTCGTCGAACCGGTCCGCGAGCCACGCCGCGATCTGGCGCCCGTTGGCGTCGTGCTGGCGCATTCGCAGGTGCAGCGTTTTCGTACCGCGCAGCGCAAGCCAGGCATCGAAGGGACCGGCCACCGCGCCGGCCGCGTTATGAATGAACTTCAACTGGTCGGCGAGTGAGTCATCGCGCACCACCGCGATGCCCCCGATCATGTCGCTGTGCCCGTTGAGATACTTGGTCGTCGAGTGGAAAACGACGTCCGCCCCGAACTCGAGTGGGCGCTGGAAATAGGGCGTGGCGAACGTGTTGTCGACGATCAGCAGGGCGTTGGATCGACTGGCGATCTCCCTCATGGCGGCGAGGTCCGCGATCCACATCATCGGGTTCGTGGGCGTCTCGACAAGAATGGCCTTCGTCTCGGGCGTGACCGCATCGGCGACGCGATCTGGATATCGCGTATCCACGTACGTGAAGCGCAAACCGAAGTTGACGAGGATGCGATCGAACAGTCGTGAGGTGCCGCCGTACACGTTCTCGCCGCACACGATATGATCGCCGGCGCGGAACAGCTTCATGATCGAGTCGAGGCAGCCCATGCCGCTCGCGAACGCGAATCCGTGCGTGCCGCCTTCCAGTGCGGCGACGTTCCGCTCGAATGCCTCACGCGTCGGATTTTTCCCGCGCGCGTACTCGTACCCCTTGTTTTTCCCGACGGCGTCCTGCACGTAGGTGGACGTCAGGTAGATCGGAGTCATGATCGCGCCGGCAAGCGGCTCTGGGCGCTGCCCCGCGTGAATTGCCCGCGTGCCAAAGCCGGGTTCGAGATCTTCGTCAAAGACGCGCGTCATTCGTTGGGCTCAGTGTCGGTGGTGAATGGGTCAAGATAATCCGAGTGTCTCGACGCTGCACTGCGTCGTCGCCGATGACGAAGCACATCTTCGTCGGGTGCTCGTGCGGCTCATGCAGGGTGAAGGCTTCACGTGTCACGAAGCACCGAACGGCCGCGTTGCACTCGAGTTGCTCGAGCGGGTGCCGGCAACGCTCGTCATCTCGGACCTGCACATGCCAGAGCTCGACGGCATGGGACTGCTGCGCGAAATACGAGAGCGTCTGCCCGACACGGCCGTCATCATGATCACGGCCGTGGCCGACGTGGCCACCGCCGTAAGCGCCCTCGCGGTTGGCGCGATGGACTATCTCACCAAGCCGTTTCACCTCGACGAGGTTCGTGCCCGCGTGAGGCAGGCGCTCGAGAAGCGACGCCTCGTGCTCGAGAATCGCAGCTACCAGCAACGGCTCGAGGAGCGTGTTGCGGAGCAGAGTCGCCGGCTCGAATCATTGTTCCTCGCCAGCATTCAGTCGCTGGCCGACGCGCTCGAGGTGAAGGACCCATACACGCACGGCCACTCGCTGCGCGTGAGCAGCTACTCGGTCGCCATTGCGCGCGCGATCGGCCTGAGTGACCAGATGGTCCAGCAGATCGAGATCGGCGGGCGCGTTCACGACATCGGAAAGATCGGCGTGCGCGAGGCCATCCTGAACAAAGCCGGGCCGCTGACCCCGGACGAGTACCAGCACATCATGACGCACCCGACGGTCGGCTGGCGGATTCTGGCGCCACTGCTTCGCGAGATGCCGATGTCGCTCAACATCGTGCGATGGCATCATGAGCGCTACGACGGCAGCGGCGCGCCGGACCGACTCGTATCGGACGCCATCCCGCTCGAAGCGCGGATCGTCGCGGTTGCCGACACGTTCGACGCGATGACGAGCATCCGCCCGTATCGTCCCGGTGTGCCGCTCGATGACACGCTCGCCGAGCTTCGTCGCTGCAGCGGCGCGCAGTTCGATCCGGTCTGCGTCGGCGCGTTTCTCGAGGCGTACGAGGCCGGCGCGATCGAGCTCTCGCCCGGCGGGGCGCTCGCTCGCTAGCGCAACGTTCGCAGACGCGTTAGGCGCGAGGGCTGATCGAGATCGACGACGGCCGCTTGTAGACCGAGAGTCGTTCGTCGCACCAGCGCTTGACGGCGGCGGCTTCCACATCGCCGCGAACGTCGATGGCGATGTCATTCTCTCGAATGGGGTGGGGCATGGCGCGGACCGTCACGCTCTCAACCCGTTCCATTTCGCCGACGACCCGCTCGATCTCGCGCGGATAGATGTTGAAGCCGTTGCGCGTGAACATTGGCTTGATCACCCCACGGAACGACGCCGTGCCGTCCGCGTTGCGCACGCCCCGGTCTCCCGTGCGGAGCCAATCGCCGGTGCGACGCAGCCCGCCCGCCCACGGTTCGTCCGCGGTAGGCTGGTGTCTGCCCACATTGACATAGCCGGCGAACACGTTAGGCCCGGAGACGCAGATCTCGCCGCTCTCGCCAACGGCAACCTCCGTGTCCGCCCGCTCGGCTCGAATCGACACGTGCACGCCAGGGAAGGGAACGCCGAGCGTGCCACGCTGGTTAGGCATGTCGACCCGGTTGAAGAGACACACCGGGCCGGCCTCGGTGAGGCCGTAGCCTTGTCGCAGCTCGACGCTGGTCAGCTCGAACCACGTGTCCTGCAGCTCGACGGCGAGCGGCGCGCCACCGCAGATGCACAGGCGAAGCGCGGAATCCCGTAGTGTTTTCCCGCGCCGCTCCGCCAGCGCCACGACCGTCGCGAACACTGACGGGACGGCGACGAGATCGGAGATGCCGCCTTCCTCCAGCAGCTCGGCGACACGCGCCGCATTGAATCTCTCCATCGTCGTGACGCGGCCACCGGCGAGCAAGGGCGCGGCGCCCGAGACCACCAGGCCGAATAGATGCGCAAAGGGGAGCACCGCCAGGGCGCTCACGTGGCGATCGATTCGCGCTGCCTCGAAGGTGGCGCGCGCATTCGAGAGGAGGTTGGCGTGCGTGAGGATGGCGCCGAGTGGTGTCCCCTCGAGTCCGGAGGTGTACACGATCGCTGCTTCCTCATGCGATCCAGGCACGTCGACTTCATCCTCGAGCGTTAGGCCCCAATGGGAGCCAAGGTCGATGCGGCGAGCCGTGCCGTCCGTGATCACGAGGGCCGATCTCGGTACGTCGTCGAGCAGCACTCGGGCGACGTGGTCGGGAAGGCGGCCAGCGAGCCCCGTCGTCGTGAATACGGCGCCCACGTTTGCGTCCGCGATCTGGTACGCCGCTTCGAACCGTGATGCGAGCGGGTTGATGAGCACCGCGCCATGCCCCTCGGATGCGGCGAGCGCCGTCACGAACGCCGGTGACGTTGGGAGCAGGATCGCGGACCGTCGCCCACTCAGTGCGCGCACGAGCGGCGCGCTGCGCTGCAGGAGCGTCAGCCCCGCGGCGACCAGTTGCTGCGTCTCGAAACCGTCGATGCGGCCGCCGCCAGCGGCGAGTGCGATTGGAAGAAGGCCGAGAGGGTTGCTCACGGCCGGAAAGCTTACAGCTCGAAGCGAGTCATTGCACCCTTGAGCCGGTTCGCAATCTCGGCGAGGTGCTGGCTCGAGTCGGAGACGTGCGCCATCGACGCGGTCTGCTGCTCCACCACGGCGCTCACTTCCTGCGATGTCGCTGCGTTCTGATCGGCGACGGCGGAGATCGCCTCGATCTCACGCGCGAGGGCGTCCGCTTCTTCGCGCTGCGCGTCGCTGGCGTCGACGATCAGTGCGATCGCATCGCGGCTGCTCTCGATCTCGGTAGAGATTCGAGTGAGCGACGCCGCCGACGTTCGGATGACCGATTCGCCGTTCGATACGCGATCGCTCACGAGGGAGATCCGCTCGGCCGTGCGCAGCGATGCGCTTCGCATCTCCGCGGCGAGCTTACGAATCGTGTCGAGCGCGCGGGCGCTCTCGCCAGCGAGCTTGCGTACCTCGTCGGCGACGACCGCGAACCCCTTCCCATGCTCGCCGGCTCGTGCCGCTTCGATCGCGGCGTTGAGTGCAAGCAAGTTCGTCTGGCGAGCGATGGCCCCGATCGTGTCGGTGACTTTCCCGATGCGTTGCGACTTCTCGCCGAGCTCCGCGACGACCGGCACTGCTTCGCTCGTTACGCTGCTGATGGACGCCATGCTCTCGAGCGCCTCGGCGGCCGACTGCGCGCCGCGTCGCGCCGACGCGACGACCGAGTCGCCCGCGCGCTGGGCACTCCGCGCGTGGTCTGCCACGCGCGACGCGCGCTCGGCAAGGCGCGAGGAGCCGGCGGCGAGCTTGCTGATGCCGCGAGTCTGCGTGCCGACGGAGTCCGCGATCGAGTGAGCCGCTCCGGCCACCTGCTGGGTGCTCGCGCTGATCTGCTGCGCGCCCGACGCGAGCTGTTCGGCCGTCGCGGCGACTTCGCCGGCGCCACCGTCGATGTCACGGAGGAGCGACCGAAGACTCGACGTCATGCGTCGTACCGCGTCGGCAAGGCGCCCGACCTCATCGCCCGACGTGAAGCCGAGCTCTCGTCGAAGTCCGCCACCGGCGACGGCGTCCGCGTGGGCGGCGACGGCGTCGATCCCGCGCGTTAGGCGCGACGCCGCCCAGAACGACAGGACGACAGGGAGCACGAACGCGAGCAGCGGATAGACGGTGAAGCGAATGAGCGTAGCGCGGATCTCAGCCAGAAATGCGTCGGCCCGCATAGTCGTGATCACATACCCGGCGACCGAACCATCCACGCGCTTGACCGGCGCCGCCGCGGTCAGCAGCTCGCCCACGTCATCACGAACCAGCGGGCTCACGCCGCCCCGGCCGGCGTCGAGCGCGTCCAGCAGGGAATCCGGCGGCGTCCACGTGGTGGTGTACTGGGGCTGCCCGGCGTTCCACGATGAGTGCGCGAGATACCTGTAGCCGCTTGGCATACGACGGACGACCGCGATGCCGTTCGACAGCTCACTCACGTCGCCGCCGTTCACCGCCCACAGCCGCTTCAACGCCGCGCGCGTGCCGACGAACGCCTCGGTGTTCTGACCGCCCGGTCGCGCGATGACGTCCAGCGAATCCGCGGAGATCGCCACGCTCGTGCTTCGCGCGATGGCAGCGAGGCGCTCCCCATGCACGTTCGCGAGATTGGCTCGCGACCGCTGGTAGACCGGCACCAACACGACGATGAGCGTGAGCAGCACGGCTGCGGCGCTGACTCCCGCCATCTTCCAGCGAAACGGGAGTCGCGACGCCCGCGCTCCGAGCGACGATGTCAGGACGTTCCTCCGGTGCAGCGCAACGTTGTCTTCGAGAGAGCAGCCATGACCTCGGCTGCCGGAAGGAGACGAGGATGCGCTGAGCACGGTCACCCTCATCGATTTGCACTGCTTGCCGGATTGGTCGTCACTCGTCGTTGCGGATAGTTACGCTCCGTGTCGTCTCGGTACGGCCGTTGTGACACAGCTCACGATCCGCCACCGTGTTTGCTCGACTATGAGAGCCCACTAGCTTTGCGGGACCGCTTCGGAGGGCGAATTGGGTCCAGACGGGTTGATGGTGAGTGTTTCGGGAATTCGCGGCCGTGTCGGCGCCGGATTGACGCCGGAGGTCGTTACGAGCTACGCCGCCGCGTTCGGCGCGTGGGCCACCGGGTCGGATTCGAGCAGACCGATCGTGGTCGGGCGTGACAGTCGGGTCTCCGGACCCATGTTTCACCGGTCCGTCGTGGCGGCCCTGCAGTCGGTCGGAGTGCGGGTGATCGACCTGGGACTCACGACGACTCCGACCTGTCAGTTGGCCGTCGAGCACCACCATGCGGCCGGCGGGCTCATGATCTCGGCGAGCCACAACCCCATCGAGTGGAATGCGCTCAAGTTCGTGGGGCCGAGCGGGCTGTTTCTCGACGCCCCGGAAGGCGCGGCCATGCGAGCCCTCGTCGGCCAGGCCTTTCCGCGGGCGACGTGGGAGCGGCTGGGCATCGTCGAAGCTGACGACGAAGCGCCGGCGCGGCACATCGATGCGGTCCTGGCGCTACCGGTCATCGACAGCGCGCGAATTCGCGCGAGAAAAGTTCGCGTTGCCCTCGACTGTTGTCGCGGAGCCGGAGCGGTCATTATGCCCGCGCTGCTCGAGCGCCTGGGCTGCGACGTCACCGTGATCAACCTGGAGCCCGACGGTCGCTTTCCGCGCCCACCTGAGCCGGTGGCGGAGAACCTTGGCGAGCTCGAGACGCTCGTGTCGCAAACCGGCGCTGACGTCGGCTTTGCTGTGGATCCCGATGTCGATCGCCTCGCGATCGTCGCGAACGACGGGAGGGCAATCGGCGAGGACTATACGCTTGCGCTCGCGGCGCGGGTCGTGCTAGGCCAGCAGCCGGGCACTGTCGTCACGAACCTGTCGACGAGCCGGATCGTGGACGACGTCGCTGCCCGGACTGGCAGCCGGGTCGTGCGCGCCCCGGTGGGCGAAGTCAACGTGGCGATCCGTATGCGCGAGGAGCAGGCAGTCGTGGGCGGTGAGGGGAACGGCGGGGTGATCCTGCCGGGACTTCACCTCGGCAGGGACGCCCCGTTGGCCGCGGCGCTGGTGCTGCAGTTGCTGTCGGATGGTGAACAATCCTTGTCGGAAATCGTCTCTGACTATCCACGCTATGCGATCGTGAAGGACAAGATCGACAGGCCGTCCGTAGCGCTGGATTCGGTGTACGATGCCTTACGCTCGAGCTTTTCGGACGCGAACGTAGACACGCAGGATGGATTGAGACTTTCCTGGCCGGACAGCTGGGTTCACATCAGGCCGTCCGGTACCGAACCAATCGTTCGCGTCATTGCCGAGGCGCCCTCGGTCGACGCGGCGCGCGCTCTTGTAGCGCGCTCGCGGCAGCCACTCGAGGCGCTCGCGGGTCGATCACTCTAGCTCAACGACCAATGTGCGGAATTGTCGGCTACATCGGAACGCGCGTCGCGACCCCACTCCTCATCGATGGGCTGAAGCGGCTGGAGTATCGCGGCTACGACTCCGCTGGCGTCGCGATCATGAACGGCAAGGGAGTGGAGACACGCAAGGTTGCCGGCAAGATCTCGCGGCTCGAGAACGTCGTGACGGCGAACCCGGTGCACGGATCGATTGGCATTGCGCACACCCGCTGGGCCACGCACGGCGCGCCGACCGAGGGGAACGCCCACCCGCACACGTGTTGCAACGGTGAGATCGCGGTCGTGCACAACGGGATCATCGAGAACGCGACGGCACTGCGGCAGATGCTGGAGGAGCGCGGCCACGAGTTCTCGTCGGAAACCGACACCGAGGTCATCGCCCACCTGATCGAGGAGCTCTTCGACGAAAACCTCGAGGAGGCAGTCATCCAGGCGCTGCTCAAGATCGAGGGGACCTACGGGATCGCGGTCATCTCGAGCGAGGACCCCAAGAAGATCGTCGCCGCGCGGAAGGGCAGTCCGCTGTTGGTCGGGCTGGGCGATGGCGAGTACTTCATCGCGAGCGATGCCTCGGCGATCCTCGCGCACACCCGCGAGGTCGTCTACCTCGATGACGGCGACCTCGCCGTGCTCGAGCCGTCCGGGTACCGCATCATCGACCTGAACGCCACGGAGCAGCACAAGAAGGTCAACAAGATCGATTGGGATGTGGCGCAGATCGAGCGAGGCGGGTTCGCCCACTTCATGCTCAAGGAGATCTTCGAGCAGCCAACGACGATCGAAGATGCCATGCGCGGCCGTCTCCTGCGAGAGGAAGGGACGTCGAAGCTCGGCGGGCTCAATCTCACGGACGACGAGCTCCTCGCGTTCGACAACATCGTGATCACCGCGTGCGGGACGAGCTGGCACTCCGCGCTCATCGGCGAGCACATGATCGAGGAGCTCACTCGGGTTCCGGTCGAGGTCGAGTACGCATCGGAGTTCCGCTACCGCAATCCCATCGTCAACGAGCGCACGCTCTGTATCGTGATCTCGCAGTCGGGCGAGACGGCCGATACGCTCGCCGCCATGCGGGAGGCGAAGCGCCGGGGCGCGCGGACGTTAGGCATCGTGAACGTGGTCGGCTCGACGATCGCGCGTGAGGCCGATGGCGGCATCTACCTGCACGCCGGGCCGGAGATTGGCGTCGCGTCCACCAAGGCCTTCACCAGCCAGGTGATCGCGCTGCTGCTGTTGACGCTGAAGCTCGGCCGGCTCCGCGACGTGTCGATCCTGCGCGGCCGCGAGATCATCGAGGCGATGCATGCGATTCCGGCCCAGGTGAAGCAGATCCTCGACCGCGCCGAGGAGATCGAGGACATCGCGGAGGAGTTCAAGCGCGCGTCGAACTTCCTGTACCTGGGACGCGGCTACAACTTCCCGGCGGCGCTCGAGGGCGCCCTCAAGCTGAAGGAGATCTCCTACATCCACGCCGAAGGGTATCCGGCCGCGGAGATGAAGCACGGGCCGATTGCGCTCATTGACGAGATGATGCCCGTCGTGTTCATCGCGCCGCACGATTCGGTGTTCGACAAGGTGACGTCGAACGTGGCGGAGGTGAAGGCAAGAAAGGGCCGCGTCATCGCGATCACGAGTCGTGATGAACCGTCCCTCGCCGGAAAGCTCGATTACGAGTTCCGCATTCCGGAAACGGTGGACATGCTGACGCCCGTACTCGCCGCCGTGCCGCTTCAGCTGCTCGCGTACTACATCGCGGTCAAGCGCGGCTCGAACGTCGACCAGCCGCGCAACCTCGCGAAGTCAGTCACGGTGGAGTAGGCCGCCCCAACGCCATTCGCGGCAGCGTCGCATGCGCGTGCTGCTTCAACGAGTCAGTCGCGGTGAGGTTCGCATCCGGACGCCTGACGCAGAGCCGCGCCTCGCGGGTCGGATCGGGCGCGGATACGTGCTGCTCGTCGGCTTCACGGCGACCGACACCGACGAGCACGTAGCGTGGATGGCGGACAAGGTCGTCGGCCTCCGGCTCTTCGCGGATGCGGATGACAAGATGAACCTCGCGCTTGCTGACGTTGGCGGGTCACTCCTCGTCGTCTCGCAGTTCACGTTGTACGGTGACTCGCGGAAGGGTCGGCGGCCGAGCTTCATCGATGCCGCACGGCCGGAGCTCGCGATACCGCTGTACGAGCGGTTCGTCCAACGTCTCCGCGAGACCGCATCTCAGGTGGAGACCGGAGAGTTCGGCGCGATGATGGATGTGGAGCTCGTCAACGACGGTCCGGTGACCCTCTGGCTCGAGCGGTGACTTCGCCACGGGTCGTGCTGGCATCGTCGTCGCCACGACGGCGCGAGCTCCTGACGCTGATCGGCATTCCGCACACCGTGTCGCCGGCCGACATCGACGAGACACCATTCGCCGCGGAGCAGCCGCAACCTCACGCGGAACGCCTGGCGCGGGGAAAGGCCACTGTCGTCGCTGCGCGGGAGCCCAACGCCTTGATCGTCGCGGCGGACACGATCGTGGTGGTCGATGGGGACATTCTCGGCAAGCCGCGCGACGAGGCCGAGGCGGGAGTCATGTTGCGCCGGCTGTCCGGACGTCAGCACGTGGTGTTCACAGCGGTTGCCGTCGCGCGTGACGGCGTCATCGTGTCGGACGTCGAATCGGTCGACGTGACGTTTCGGGCGCTGTCCGACGGGGATATCGCGCGCTACATCGCGACCCGAGAGCCGATGGACAAGGCTGGTGCCTATGGCATCCAGGGTTTTGGCGCGACCATTGTCACCAGAATCGACGGCGACTACTTCGCCGTCATGGGGCTCGCGCTTGGGCTCATGGTGCGTCTCATGGCCAGCGTCGGCGTCGAGTACCGATTCGGTGAGATCATCCTGCGCGATCAGGGCTCGCGTAGCGATCTCGCCATACGGCAACCTTCGCCATCACATCCGGCACCGTGATGCGAGGCATCCGATCGAGTCGCGTTTCCATCGACAACGGGTAGTCCTCCCCGGGGTCACCGTAGGCGTCGACGATGAGATCGTGGTACCGGCGGTAGGGGCCGGTGCGCTTGGGGTTCGTGTACCCGATGAGGCTCACGACCGGCCGTT
>Ga0163163_10002769_pt1 | contig 14802 bp, 11 predicted proteins | sample S65metaG_FD_119766 | JGI IMG/M metagenome (GOLD analysis project Ga0163163, IMG submission 119766) | Switchgrass rhizosphere microbial communities from Kellogg Biological Station, Michigan, USA - S6-5 metaG | ecosystem: Host-associated > Plants > Roots > Rhizosphere > Soil | place: USA... | reverse complement strand
CTTTCCGGCAGACCCGGCTGAGGAGTGCGAGCGATTCGCTATTGGCAGCCCGACTTCCATCGACGCGAGCGTTTTGCAAGCGGCATTAATCTGTCAGCACTGCGGGCAGTTGATTTTCGAGAAGAAACATCAGCGTGACGCCTCGCTTCTTTGCCCCCATTGCACCAAGTCGCGCATACATCAGATTCCGTTTGTGTTTGTTCACGGTTGCGGCGAGCTCGTTCCTATCCAGGAATGGCTTCCCGCCACGAGGAAAACCAACAACGGGGGTGCACTCCCTGAGGCTACCAAGCATCCGATCCGATGCCGTCAGTGCGAGAGCGGAGCAAATCTCTATATTCCGGGAAGGTCAGATCGCGTTAAGGACATGAAGGTGGTCTGCCGGAAATGCAACACGGTGGCACTCGAACGCTTCACCGCCTCCTGCCATCGCTGTCTCAAGCGCTTCGGTCGGGAGGGCCTTCCGGTGAATCAGCAGGGCGGCACTATTGCGTCCGCTTTGGCGATGCGCCTGGCGCGTTATAGCGCCAGTGACACGTATTATCCTCAGACGCTCTCCGTTCTTAGGCTTGACAAACCACAGCTCACGAGCGTCGATGACGAAATTTCGTCGACGCTTCGGCGGTTGCTTCCTCGCTCGCACCGTCCCGACACGGCCGGCACGACCTCGGAGCGGCTCAAGGCGCTATCGGAACGCATGAAGGTGGCCGAATCGGCTGGCGATGCTGCGGAGCAGGCGCGATTATTGGCAACGATTCTCGAGATAGCCCAGGGGAAAGCGCAGGGGCCGGAGTTGGCGGAGACTGGTCTGTTAAATATGGTCTCCCAGGACCTCGAGAAGGCGATAAAGGAGAGCCTGGCATTCCGCGGAACCGTCAGCGTTGAACCGGCGGAGCAGAAGGCGCGTGAGGGCGATGCTGGCGAGCTACTTGCGGGAGAAGCAAGCAGACTAAGAAATTCCCTCGGTTTGGCGGAGCTGCTATATGTCGATGACCTTCCTATCATCACCGCGACTTATGGATACACGCGGCGGAGTTTCGAGCCAATCTATGATGAACTCGGTGCCCGTAATCTGCCGGTCGAGATCAGGGCTTTCCCGTCGGTCCAAAAATATGCCGCCCAACAGCTCGGCAAAATGGATCTCGTCGGCACAATTCCGGTGTTGGCCCGCGAGGGCGAACATGAGGGTGTTTTCATGTCGTTGCAACCGGATCGCGTCATCGACTGGCTGGCTACGAATGGCATTGCGCTTCCCGATTCACACTTGCCTGCAATCGCACGAATTCTGGCAGCGCTGGAGCCCATTGACCGAGACCGCTATTACGACACTATATGGGCCTTGCCGATCCGGCGGATGGTATTTGGATTGATTCATAGTCTTTCCCACGCAGCAATGCGATCGATGACGCGGTATGCGGGCATTGATCGCACGTCGGTCGCGGAATACATCTTCCTCCCAATGCTCGGGTGCGTTGTCTACGATAGTTCGAGCACCTTTAAGCTCGGAGGTGTTGCAACCCTCGTCCGCGATCACCTTGCAGCCTTCTTGAGGAATATTGCCGACGAATCTGTCGAGTGCCTTTACGATCCTGACTGCGCCGACCACTCGGGAGCCTGCCACGGTTGCCTGCACTCTCCCGAAATATCGTGCCGGGTGTTCAACCACGGCCTCTCCAGGGCTTTCTTGCTTGGTGGGCATATACCCTGGGCCGATGTGTCCTTGGAGACTAGATTGGTCGGGTATTGGGAGATGCAGGCTCCCAAGTGACATGAGAGCCTATGTCTTTGCTTTGAGATCGCATCCGTGGCTGCTTCCGGCTGTCGAAGAAGCCCTGCGGAACATGCCCGCCGGCGGTGTTGAAGATATCTCCAAGGTGGTAAGAGCCTTACGCGTCAAGGGCGGCCGCCCGCTGACTGATGGCGACACTCTCATTGCACTCACGGCTTTGAGTGATTTGGGGGTGCTGCGGAGAGAGGGGATTCGATATGCCTTTGATAGGGACAAATTCTCTGCGACCGAAGGATTTCGTGCCGGAATTCAGTCTACATTGCGGATCCTCGCCGACGAGGGACCTTCTGATACGCAGGATACGCAGCTATGTGTGTCTCTTCCACCGGCGCTCTCTCTTGCTGCAGAGCACGTAATACATGAGTCCGCGACGGATCTGCGAAGCAGTTTGTTGGACGTGATTGCGTCCGCCAAGCAAGCCCTGATTGTGGCCTCTCCTTTCTGGGATGCTGGTACAGCCGCGGACATGGTGACTCTTGTGCGAAAGAAGCTTGCTTCGGGCACACAGGTGGCAATATTGGGACGATTCTCACGAGATCTCCCCGCGCAAGTCAGATCCGAGCTTGAGAAAGTCTGTCATGATCCTGCTTGCTCGGTTCTATCGTGGTTCGAAGGAACGGGCAATGAGACACAAACCTTCCACTTCAAAGCTATCAGTGCCGACTACGGACAACGAGGGTATTTAGGTAGTGCTAACATGACAGTATCGAGCTTGCGGTCGAGGATGGAACTCGGAGTTATCTTAAGCGGTGGAATCGCGAAGCAGTTGGACAGGGTGTTACGGATTGTGCTGACGGTGGCTACGCCCGTGCGAATTGAGAAGATGTAGGTTCCAAAGCGACTGACCGTGTTGGAAGGAGGCGAGCCGGCTTGGTTAACAGGTATGAATTGAGACGATCGCCGCGCATTTAAGGGGCCTCACATGGTGGTGTGAGCTGAAGGAAAGTTTGCTCTCTCAAGAGCGCCCGCGGCGCGATCGCCGCGGAAGAGAAATTTCCGTTTGGAAATTTAAAAGGGAAGAGCGCCAGCGCCGCTCGGATTGTTATTATTTGAAAAATATGGTGCCGAGGTTGGAGTTGAATAGATTGCGGAAGCGGCTAAAGCGTAGCGTTCGGCAGTTGGTCTGAATTCGGTACCCACAGCAATACCCACAAGAGCCGATTTGCGGCACGGTTTGAATCCCAATGCCACGGTTTTCAACGCTGAGCGCCCACAAACCGCACACACAGCTGTAGTCGATGCGTTCGGATCTCATTGCGAGTTAAGAGAGCGCTATTAGTTGACCGGTGGCGTAGGCTCCCGTCCGAGAATGCGGCCAGGTATAAACAAAATGTCGGTAGATCGTATGATCGGAGGAATGGATAAGGTTCAGCTGACGGCTCCGGGATGGCTGCCTGTCGTGACCCAGTCGGCAGACAGCATTGGGTACGCCCCAGGAGATTTGAGGAGGACTTGTACCCTGACCCCCATAAAACACGTTTGCAGTAGGCTCACTTCAATTGTCTTGTTTCTTGAACCACTCGTCAGCCAACCGCTCAGCCGCCGGAGTGTCTCCCGAGAGAAGCAACCGAATCACCTGTCGGTAGCGTCTCGAGATACCTTTTAACCGGTTGGTTGTTGGAATTCGAATGTCTTTCAGATCACCAGGCTCGAATTTAAGGAGTCCATCCGGATATCGTCTTCCGACTTGAAGGAGGGCATGACGTACGACGGATGTAGTGAGCGCCAGCGCTATGGCTGCACGGTCCGCCATTGTGCGGGCGTATTTGAATCGAACGACATACAAGGTATTTGTTGCGCTGAGATCTGCCATGCTCGAGAGGCTTATCCACGGCCCTAATGGTGACATCCCGCTCATGAATCCGTCGACACGCGTGGGCAGCTCAGTCTGGTACCAAGTGCGTCTGGCACGGATCTTATACCGACTGCGGTCGCACCCGCCCGCATCGCGAGGCAATCGCAAATATCGCCGAACCGCCTTGTTGTGCCGATGTCGATGGTCTGGACGAAACAGCCATACGCGCTCTTCACGGCTCTTCAGACTCTTCCAGATCCGCTGTGTTATGAACGGCGTCCTCAAATGAGCACTGCGAGAAACTATTGGCACGCAGGAGCTGACCGGAAGTTTGAGCTTTAGCCGCTCAGTTTCGGTCAGCAGGAAAAAGTGTGCGTCGCCGCAGACTGCACCGATGGGAATGTCCATTAGGTCTCCGAGCTTACGGAAACTTGATTTTGGACTGGATTGGGTGCGTCCTCGGCACTCGAGAGTTTTAACAGCAGGTTCAGGCTCTTTCAGCGAACGGACTAAGTCGATCAGTGAGAAGTGTTCCTTTCGCTGGAAGCTTTTGTGCTCACGGCGGTAACCGTGAGCCGATAGGATTACTGAACCTTCTTGAACTCCTTTGAACAATGGAGTGCGACTTCGATGAATGCGAACACTTTCAAAATGCTTTGGCAGGCTTTCGCGCATCAGCTCAGCGTAGTTGCAGTAGTCCCAAGCGGCTGGCAGCAGGAACGTGATTGCGCCATTCTGTTTCAGCAGATTTAAGCTGGCACAAAGGAATGAGTGCCAGTAGTTTCCCAGCAATGGTAGAGATTTGCCCGTGAGGGGGTTTCGAACTCGAAGTGCATTCTCTCTCAACGTGCCGCCCAAGCGACTTAAGGCGAGAAAAGGAGGGTTTGCAATTATCTTGTCGAATCGTTCGTCAGTTCCAGCCGACCAACGCAAGAAGTCAGTGCCGCGGATTACATCTGCGTAACGGTCGGAAACCCGAGTTATCGGATCCAAGTCTAGGCCGCGAATCCGCGTCTGCGGAACGCCATGTCGGGACAGTGCCCGGATAAGCGACCCGCTACCGACGCACGGCTCCAAAAAATGTTCTCTTGGACGCGGATCCAGTACATGTGCCATCGCATCTGCAAGTTTGGCGGGCGTATAGACGACGCAAGAAGAAGGAGGCTGCACGGCAACTACTTCACGAATATATTTTCAGGGGGCTTGGCGTACTTCAAAGCCGACCAAGGCGAGAGCTGACTTTGGCCGGACAGCACCCCTGTCTGCCAGTCGTAGAGCCGCTTAAATCTGTCGCGCTGAATGGAGCGCCAGTGCTGAAGATCCGACGACTCCGAGAACATATGTTTCTTCCACGAGTCTTGAAACAGCTCAGCAATCAAGAACTCCAGTGCGACCATCGGGCTCGGCAGGCAAGAGGGCAGTCTGGGTATTGATAGTTTTTTTGGAAAAGGTCCTTCGTCTTCTTGCCCCATCACTTGTACATGAAAATGACATCCTGGTGACTGATCGTCACCGATCTCGCATCGCCACATTGCGATCTCGTCACCTTTCGAATCGTCATCCTTGATCTCAAAGACTCGAGCGACAGTGGACGCGTTCCCGACTAGACGAAATTGCTTCGCGCGATCTTTTGCTTTCTTAGGCGCCATTCGCTGTATTTTCCAAGTAAAAGATAGTTCGCCACACACCTTGACGCCTCCGCCACCTGGCTCGTATTCACCCCTGGACAATTTTGTGCGAAGCGGTTGCGATAGAGGGATTCCCCAGTTGGTAGCTGATTGCGAGCGCTCAACCTCAAGGCTTTCCATCTGTACTTTCAATTTCGGGAATACAGACTCAGCGTTCTCGGTGAAACGTCGCGTCAGTTGCTTCGCAGATTCCAACTCTCGAAGAGTGTCAGCGATTGAAAAAATGAGACCAGGCATAGTTGTCACCGAGCTGACAACGGTGCGATAAGGCTTCGCAGCCTAGGGTGCTCATTGGCCAGATCCCGCCTGGCCCAAGGCTTCCCCGCATAGCTCGGCCAATCATCAGGTCTGAGCTCTACTGCGTCAGATAACTCGATCAAGTCATCCATGGGACGCAAGGTCTCGTCGAATGGTACCACTGGCTCGGACAGCGAAATTGGTTCGAGGTATCGCGAAAGCTCCGCAATTACCCTCTTTAGTTCGTCCACATCGAAGGGGTTCGCCTTGGTCTTGCTCCACAAAAAGTGTTCGATGCCAGGTCGCCACCATCGATGGCCAAGAAAGTCGTGCAGTACACCCTTATATGCAAACGGAGCGAGCTTTCTGGAGAATGACGAGTCTTCTTTTAGTGCACGTTCCAAGGAACCGGGAGTCACACGTAGACGAGCTGCGAGATATCGATAGTCCCAGAGGAATGTAGCGAAGGGAAGGATTGAGCACAGCATCCAACGTACAAAAGTGATCGCATATGTGGGTGGCGATAGCTCGTGTATGGGAGGATGGCACTCTTCGATATGTTGCCACGCCCGCTGCTTCCAAGCCGCGGGAATGGGGCCTAACAAGTTCTCGAGTATCTTCCGTATCCGTGACTGATTGTTTGCTGGCCACTTGGTTGGCAGTGAACGAATGGCGCGCGCGAGGGATAACACCTGCTCACGCCTTGGACGCGCGTTCTCTGCTTCCTTTTTGGAGAAGACCCACTCAACGTTATTTATGCGTGCGATGAGATGTAAGTGCGACTGTGGTGTCAATCCACATGAAAGACCATCGAGCTGTCCACTGTGAATCGCCAACGCTGTTGTGGCTCCCTTGGCCAGATGGGAGCGCAGTACCGCAGCAAGGGCGACGCCATCTTTTGGATGGCTTGCGATAGATTCGCTGTCCGGATGCCAATCGTCCAACACGTAATCGATAAGTACAACGTCAGCGCCAGCGAGGTCGCTTTCGGAGACGTCGCCCGGCGTACGAGTTTTGACAGTGGCTACCCGCGAGAATGGTAGAGCCGCCGCATCCGCTTGTTCCAAGTCGTCGTCGACGATAAGGATGGAAGGCACACGCCCCCTTCGTTCACCACTTCCATGTCTAGCCATTAAATGTGATCTCCAGTGCAGTGGAAAAACCGTGGCTCGGTTTGACGAACTCGATGGTCGCCCCATATTCATCGAGCATCGTGCGGGTAATCGTTAGGCCCAGGCCCATTCCTTGCCCGAGTATTGGGTCGATCTCCGCGGTGGATGACTCGAAGGGGCGAAACCAGCGCTCAGCGGTCCTTAGATTGACAGCTTTGCCCGTGTTCTCTACTCGGATCGAGGTTCCCTTGGATTTCTGTTGGCCTGAAGCCTTAATGCGGCCCTTGTTGCCCGCAGCCTTGATAGCATTCGACAGCAAATTCGCAAAAACAGTGGTTAACTCTGCCGCGAACATTGGGGGTGACCTCAAGTCTGGAGGGATACCATTACGGATCTCTATTTCACGACGATCAGCGGCTGTCTGCACGAGACGGGCGGCGGACTCGAAACGAGTGTGTAGCTTTTGACGAGAGCGGCGACGTCGCGCATCTACGCTTACAACGTCCACCAGGTACGAGGCTTGCCGCTCAGTGTGGCGACGCAAGTCGCCAACTGACTTTTGGATTTCACGCAGCTGCGAGCGGACTTCTCGCTTCAATTCCGGGCTATGCTCGATTAAGCGCCCGAGAGCACTTTCTATATTCTCAGCCATGCCGAGCAGGCCGTTCATCTCATGTACGAACGAAGATAACTGTGTGCCCACACTTGCGAGTACACGCAGCATGGCCGCCTGGTCAGCAATGTCGGCCGACGCCGAGACCACTTGGTTCAGACTCGCCATTCCTTCGTCCAAAAGTTTTGCAGCGGATTTCGCGTCTCCTGCACCCGTAAGACGACGTGCCGCGGAAAGAGATTGTTGCGCTTGATTTATGACTGCGGCAAAGGACGGTTGATCAGGCAATGCCACCTCGCGGGTGATTTTTGCCCGTTGCTCGCGGCGCTCTTGACGTGTGCTTGCGCTTGCGACCGCCCGGACCCGAGTTGTGAGGGCGATTCCAGTTCTCACCACTTGGACCAGCTGGTCATACTGCGCGTCCGGTATGAAGCCTTCACGGTTCACTAGCATCTGCAGAAAAGGGGCGTTCTTTTGTGTGAGGAATATAGCCCCAAAGTAGTGTTTGTTTGGGAGGTTGAGGAGGCCGGGGCGATCTTCAGGGGCCAAAGGTATTTCGGCTTCCAAAGCTTGTGATTCGGATTCGCCGGATGAGTCCGATCGTTCCGTAGCATCTCGATCGAGAGAGAGCCAATCGTTCGAGGAATCTCCGTAGGGCAGAACTCTAAAACCTTCCATATAGATTCGTATGCCGCTTGACTTTCCAGACCATGCACGAACTTTCGCGTCGCCTCGAGATTGGCCAGTCCTCAGTAGGATACGTGCCTGAAATTTTGGCCCTTTGCCATCGCCTGGATACGGAATTTGATAGTAGCGCGGTTCCATATCAGGGAATTCTTCAAGAGCACGCTTCGTCGGCGCAATGCAATACCGGACCTTGCCAACCTTCGATAGCGCGTCTATTTCTAAGATCCAGTTGGCGGCTTCTAGTACAGCCGGCCAGTAGTCATCAGGAGGCGCCAGATCTCCGTCGAGAGAGACCGTGAATTGTGCATCCATTTGAGTGTCGCGGACACGTGGCCTAGTAAATAAGAGTTGTTTGCCAATCACGCTTGTGGGAAGTGGGGCTGTGAGCATTTCTGGCACGCTGAACGTTTGGACTTCCTCAAGGAAGCGCGCATGCTCTGCCTTGGTCCACTTCCGACGAAGTCGGCGCAGGGTGATTCGAGTGCCAGGCTTGGCCTGCGAGCCGGGTCTGATCTCTTCTAGTTTGATTGCATCGGAAGTTTCGATTTGATCGAGAGTTTCCTTCTGCTCAATGCGGTCCCAATCGATACGAGCAGATACGCCGGTTACCGAACGCCCCTGACTGAAAATCGATTCGACCTCGATGACGCGCGCAAGCTTATGCGCTGCCAGCCGCCCTATGCCTTTGGCTCCTGTGAAACGTCGCTTGAAGCGAGTCGAGCGCCGATCACCCGTGTCTTTCGCCCGAGAAGCGATCCTCAAGAATCCGTCAGTAAAGATTCGTGAGTCCATTCCCACGCCGTCGTCCGTGATGACGATCACTCCTTGTTCGGTGTCCTGGACGTCGCTGCCGTAGACGACAACTTCGGTTGCATCAGCGTCATAGGAATTCTTTATAAGCTCAATGAGGGCTGTCGAATCTCTGCCGACGAGAAGCTCTCCCAACTCACGGAAGACGTGTGTATCTACAGTGAAGCGGGGCATGTTCTTTCGTCGAGCGTGAATGATACGAAGGAGTTTGAGACCGGCTGCGGGAGAGTCGGCAAGGAAGCGACCGGGATTGGTGTACTCGCTGAAGTAGCGGTGGGGGATCGTCGCCCGATCGCTGATTTCGATTTTGGTATCGCCGCCACAGATGACGACCTCGGTTCCACTTTCATTCCGCTTTAGTGGATCTGCGTCCCAAGACCCTAGCCGCGTCGGTCCAAACCTTGGCAACTTCAGGATGCTTGGCCCGCTCCGCTGCGAGCTGAGCGAATACGGGGGCAGGGGCGCGGCCGAGAACGCGTGCGGCGCGTAGAGCCATCTCGTCGCTCATCTGCGTCCGACCTGTCCGATAGCTACTGATTGTCTGTGTCCTGACGTTCAGCAGTTTGGCCAATGCGTAGTCGGACCCCAAGCCCTTGAGCTTCAGGACCTCATCCAAAAGGTCCGTGGTCATGTTCTTCACCCTGCCACGCGCCCTCGCATCTGTACGGTGTTCGATATGCAACGACCCGTTGCTGACTATACGCCTCAACGTATTGCATACGCTAGGCCCCGAGGCGTATTTCGAGGATCTGATCACAAAGGAGGGCTGCGCCCGTGCAACGTGCCATGTGATGGGTATCCCGCTCATGAGCCGTCCTCGTTAATCCAGACGTCCTCTAGGCCTGTCGAGGCCGACGGGCCAGCACCCCGTCAGCACCACACGTGTAGACAACGAACATATGCGTAGACTTCTAGGTCATCGACAGTCCGTGATTGAATCAAGCGAACTCTCATTAGTTCATGGATGTCCGAATGACATAGGCCACTCCAGCTCTCGAGCCCACGGACCGCGGTCGGAGAAGTCGGGTACTTGGCAGAATCAACTAATCCGGCCGTGTTTCGTGGCTCAGCTCTTTGAATGCGTGGACCGTAGCGCGTCCCCGATGTTGGTGCCGATCAGCTCCGGGTTAGCCATCGCTCAATCGTTGAACTCCGCCAACCTACGGGATGTGCGTGTGGTGCGTCCTTTGCCGGAAACCTGCCAAGCTGAATCCATCGATAGATTGTGCAGCGGTGCACTCGGACGATCTTCACCACATCCCGCATCCCCACAATGGAATCTAGTCGGGTTTGCGGAGTGCGTGGTTCGTCGGCTGGCAGCGTGAGCGGACTCCATCGGCAGTGGTGGTTGAGTGTTGCATTCCGTCGCGTTCTGTCTCAATGAATGTCTGATTAGTTGGCTCACGGGCGGACGTCCCTGACGGCCAATTGCTGGCCAAGGGCGTCACACTGACTTAGTGCGAATATCTTTTCAAGCCTATAAGCGGCACGAGTTTCGATACAACTATAATCAACAACAATCTCCGCCCCCAGACATCCGGCTCCGCTGGGTGAGGGCTAATCTCGCTGCAGTCTAAGTGTTGGTAGTTGTCCGCTATTCAGATGGTTTTGCAGGATAGCCTCGAGGATCTTCCTTTCGCGCCATGCCCTGTCGCGCTTGGTCGCGGCGTTCGCGCGCCAACTTTATCGGAACGTCCGGGTACATGCCGAATGAGCCCATCTTCTCAATGCCGTCGAATCGATACCTCATGCGCCAAAGCTTCTGGCCGGTGGGCTTCACAACGAGAGTGAGGCAGCCGCCATCGGCCATTTTGTATGCTTTCTCGCGCTGTTTCGCGGCGCGAATGGCGGTATCGCTAAACGGCATGATGTTGTGGGTACCGATTCCGTGGACCCGAGGCGGCACTCACGCGAATAGCCGCCGGAGCGTTGCGCTGTCAAGCTACAGAAGGCAGCGGTTCGCGACAGAGTTGAGTGGAAAACACCGAAAAATAAGGCATTTCGCGCAAACCCGTGAGACGGGATGCAACAAGCTGCAACAATGAAAAACATGTGAGTGGTGCCCGAGGTCGGAGTCGAACCGACACGCTTTTGAGGGCTGTGGATTTCCTTGCTACTTCGGCTTTCGTCGCCGCCGCTCAATGCGACGTGTAGTCTGGAGCACGCCTCCACCGTAGTCTTGCGACCGTAGGTGTCCGCCGTCCGCTCTCTACACCTTCCCCGGAACTCCGAGGCTGGCCCGGCATTAGCTCGGACGCTCGGACTCTCGTCCATTACGTAGAAGACTTCTGTTCTGGTGTAAAGAGATAACACGAAAAAAATCAATCACATACCCTGGTGCGAGGGCTTGGGGCTCCATCGTAGCTTGACAGTTCACTGTCTGCAGATAAACTGCAGTTTATCTGCAGTAGGATTCTAAGTATGGCTTGGTCCTTGTCGATACTGAACGTAAACGCCTTGGCTGACGGGGTATGGCGAGCGCGGCTCACACCGGAGGACCTACAGATCCTTGCGGGACAGCCAACGCGAGTTGGGCCAGTGAGCGTGCTCCTCCTGCTTGATAAGCCTTCCTTCGACCGAACGAGGGGGACGCTGAGTTTTTCGCCATCTGGGGCTCGCGTTCTCAACCTGGGCGGTAGTGATAGCGCGGTTATCGTGGAGAGTGCCTGCACCGCCGACGACGTCAACCGCAGCATTCCCCCAGCGACAGTCGCGGAGGTGGGCGGAGGTGGTGACGCGGAGTTCATTGCCGCACTCCCGTCAAACCTGAGCTCTTTTGGCAAACAGCTCTTGGGGACTGTGCGCGCCACATACCCAGGTGCGCTGAAGTATTTTCCGAAGTCCGGCAAGTTTGTCGAGACGCCGGACAACTTCTGGACCGTCCGAATTCAATCCCGAGATAAGTCGTTCCGTGCAACTCTTCGTGGGCGACCTGATGAGTTCGTATCGACGGGATCCCTTCAGTTGATCCCGGATATGACGGGCTATTCGTCTTTGAAGCTGACCTCGCCAGCGCAAATCACAGACTTCATGAACGTGCTACGGCAGGTTCCAAAGAAGGGCCGTCGGACGTAGCGGGTCCGATGCATGGGGGCGCAATCGCATGAACGCGGCTGTTCAACCGCCAGCAACACCTCTATCGCCACAGCACGCACGACCAGCGCGCGCGCTGATAGGTTGGCTGCCACGAGAAATGGCTCAACAGTTGCTGGCTGGACCTGGCGAGCAGCCGCCGTTTGAACCACAATCGCGGCCCGCGCAGCCGCGGCTGATGTGGCCGTAGCGAACCGTCAGCGTCACGGGGCAGACGCCGGAGTTATGAGTGAACTGCCGAACGAGCTGGCAGCGTATGTGGATGAGTTGAAGGTGCAGCCGTTCTGTCAGCAGTTTGCTGTCGAAGGCTAGCAGGTTCGGATGGCGGACCTGCGGCGAATTCGGGCAGTGCAGCCGACGGTTCACACGGATCACTCCACGGATCGAACTGAGGGCGCAATTCCCGGTGACCTGTGGTCTTCGGCTCGCATAATCCTCCCTTACTCACGCGCGAAAGAGTAATGGCGGCGATGCGCACCGCCGACGGACGTGGCTGGATGATTACCTGTCGCAATCCTCAACTGCGTGTACGTGGTCCATACAAGGGTGACTTTGATAAGGATTGCTACGAGGTCAAGGTCTTCGGCCTTGAAACGGAAGTTGTGAATCCACTCGTCCAAGTTGTTCGGTGGCGGGTGTGTTCATTCTCCGCGACGGGTATCGCCGTGCTTATGGCTTGCTTTCGCGAGGAATAGGTTCGGTCCCGGTCCTGTATCACGAATTCCCAGATCATCAGCCGCCGGTTTTGGCGCCCGGCCTATTTGACCCCACTGACTACATCGGCGCGCGGGCGCCGCTGTTGACGGATTATCTGGACGGGGGGGGTATCGGCAGACATTGAGGTGCGGCGCACGCAGAAAACGCTGGTGATTCAGGTCCAGGTAATGGAGTTGGATACACCCGTTCTCTAACATGGTAGTGCGCTGATCTGCCGCTGGCATGGCTTTGAAGTCTACTGAGAGTGGGCCGATTGGCGATTCCGCGGGAGGTAACCGCAGGGATTCTCTCCTGGGACAGAAGCGGATAAGATCAAGAGCATCGCGGATCTGAGAGTCAGGCGAGTAGGGGAGTGCCGCTATCAGCGCGAAGGCAAGCCAGAACGGCGTTCGCCGTGAAGAGAAATTTCCCTTCGGAAATTTAAAAGGAAAGCGCCGGCGGCGCTCGAATTGTTATGTTTGAAGAGATGGTGCCCGAGGTCGGAGTCGAACCGACACGCTTTTAAGGGCGGTGGATTTTCTTCCTACTTCGGCTTTCGCCGCCGTCGCTGAATGCGACGTTCGTAGTCTGGAGCACGCCTTCACCATAGCCTTTCGACCGTAGGTGCCCGCCGTCTGCTCTCTACACCTTCCCCGGAACTCCGGGGCTTGGCTCGGCATTAGCTCGGACTTGCGTCCAGGGCCTCTACCGAGTTTGACGGGCTTCACCTTCAGGGTTTCCCCCGGAGGGCTCAAATTTGGTCTGAGTCCACTGCGTCTACCAATTCCGCCACTCGGGCACTGGCGCCAGCAGTTAATGGCGCCAAGCCAATTATTGTACCAGCAAGCCTATGGTTCGGCAGCCTCTTCGGGCTGCTCGGCCTTCCGGCGGACCTTGCGGACGTTAATGGCCGAGGCGTCCAGCATGTTTTTGATGTGGGAGGCGTAGTACTTCTCGATCATTTCGACGCTTGTGCGGCAGTTCTTCGCGACCTGGTAGATGTCCGCGCCTTCCATGAGGCGCATGCATATATAGGTGTGGCGAAGGCTGTACGCCGTGCGTCGCTGCCCGTCGCGATCGATCTTGAGGCCGAGCTCGTCGAGAACAGTGTTGAAGAGTTCACGCTGCACGTTGCCGAAAATGAGTGTGTCGGGCGACGGTGGGCTGTTGCGCTTTCTGAGACGCTCAAACGGTATCACGGCGCCCGGCATGCTTTTGCAATAGCCAACACCGCGCTTGCCGCGTACTTCAATTTCTAGGATGCGCATATCAGCGTCGTCTTCTTGGACGATCGTGACGTCACGGTACTGCAGGCGCGCGGCTTCGTCCGGCCGCAGTCCCGTGTTGGCCATGAATAGAACGTAGTCATGGAAGTTCTCGCATTCCGTTCTCCAGCGCTCCTTCTTCGGTTTTCGCGCCCGCTCGCGCGTTGCCTGGTAAAGCGTCTTGTATTCTTCCGGCGAGAACCATGCGCGATGCACGATCTTTCCCGATGCCTTGTAGGGCGCCGAAAGGTCCGGCAAGTGGTCGAACCATCCGTGTCTGATCGCGGTTTTGTAGACCTGCCGGATGACGACGATCTCCTGGTGCATCGTACTGCGAGAAGGCGGCTTGCCCGTCTTGCAGCTCTGCGCACGGTGGATGCGATATTCAGAAATTGAACCGGGTGCCTCGGAAAGATAGCGGTTGCCCAGGAATGGCAGGATCACGGCCAAGCGCTTCTTCTGGTCATTGACGTAGCGCTCGCTGCGCTGTCCGTGCGTCAGGATCGGCAACTCCTCGAGGAATTTAGCCGCCGCGTCCTTAAACTTTTTTCCTTTCTTCTTTTCGTCCAACAGCCCAGCGTGGCTTTTGCCACGCAAGTTCAGATACCAGTCCTCCGCGAACTGTTTCGCGAGCTCGAGGCTGTCTGTCTTGGTGCTGCTGCGCCAGTTGCGGCCGTTGAGGAAGGTGGAGCATTGCCACTTGCCGCTGTCCTCACGTCGGTAGACGTGAACGGTCCCACCAAACAAGTCGTGTGTTTCGTTCATGACTCGAATCCCTTCGAGGCAAAAACTGTGTAACTGTGTAACGACTGTGTAAGGGTAGCAGGCGAGTGTTGAAAATGTAAGTTGTTGTTTTTGTTGGTGTAAACGCTAGAAACGATTAAACGGAAAGGATTTTGAGTCCGCTGCGTCTACCAATTCCGCCACTCGGGCTACGAGGGGGCGCGAATTATAGCTGAGCGCCTGCGACCTTTCAGGGATCTGGTGCATCTAAGTAGGTCGTGGCCAGACTCGTAG
>Ga0163163_10002768_pt1 | contig 14805 bp, 12 predicted proteins | sample S65metaG_FD_119766 | JGI IMG/M metagenome (GOLD analysis project Ga0163163, IMG submission 119766) | Switchgrass rhizosphere microbial communities from Kellogg Biological Station, Michigan, USA - S6-5 metaG | ecosystem: Host-associated > Plants > Roots > Rhizosphere > Soil | place: USA... | reverse complement strand
CGACGCGATCTAAGGGCCTGGACTGGTCTTGCAATTTCATTCGCGGCCGTTCTCGGTGTCATCGCGGGATACGAGCTCCTCTATCGGCGGGCCACACATGAATCGTTCCTGGCGGTTTACATTTCGCGCCAGATCGGGGCCGCGGCCGTCGCCCATGGGTCTTCCTACGTGGTTCAGAAATTATCGAACCTGGTCTTTTATGGCGGACGATTGTTATGGTTCGCATTTCCGGGAAGCCTCGCTGTACTGGCAACGATCTGGCAACGACGTCGCGAACCGATACCGAGCCGAACACAACAGGCATTCGTCTTTTCCGTCGGGATGTCGTTGCTCTATGTTGTCCTGTTCAGCTTTTCCGATCGGCACGCGGACCGCTATATTTTTCCCGCATACTATCTGTTTGCAGCGTGCGGAATGATGTCCGCTGCGCATCAATCGGCATGGCTTCACCGAATCATCGAACGATGGGATCAGCATCATCAGGTTCTTACGCCGCTGCTGTGGTTGATCCTGTTCTGCCTGAACCTGGCTTCCGGCCCGGCAGGCGTTCCCCACATCGAAGTTTAATGGCGCACATTTCGCTCGTTATTCCTACACGCAACGAACGCGAGAATATCGCTCCTCTGCTGAATGCGGTTCGCGCCGGATTGTCGGGACGCGACTTTGAAGTCTGGATAGTGGATGACGATTCTCCGGATCACACGTGGGAGGTTGCTGCGACGTATGCGCAGTCTCATCCGGAAATATCCGTCCTGAGGCGCATCGGCGAGCGGGGACTGAGCAGCGCGGTGGTCGCTGGCTTCAAGAAATCCAGCGGCGATGTTCTGGCCGTCATGGACGCCGATCTTTCACATGATCCTTCACTTTTGCCGCGGCTGATCGACGCCGTCGACGCCGGTGCCGACATGGCGGTTGGATCGCGTCGCGTGCCCGGCGGTGGAGCGGACAACTGGAAATGGCATCGCCGCAAGACTTCCGACGTCGCGACATCCCTCGCAAAGTGGTGGCTGGGAACACCACTCTCCGATCCCATGAGCGGATTTTTCGCGCTCCGCCGTTCGGTGTTCGAATCCGTCAGCGGCGTACTTCAGAACGAAGGTTATAAAATTCTTCTGGAAATCGTCTGCCGGGCTCGACCGAAGAAAATTGTCGAATTACCTTACGTGTTTCACGACCGCCGCCAAGGCGTCAGCAAACTCACACCCAAAGTGGGTGCCGAATTCCTGAAGAGCCTCTGGGATTTGCGCCGCACCACGCGTTAAGCATCTGCTCATGCAATCGCTTTCCACCTTAGATGCGCCAGCGCCACAGCGAGTCCCAGAGCGGCGACGCTGACAATCGACATCGCCATGAGGCGCGAGTAAAGAACGCGTCCCATCAGGTCGAAGATTGTGAAGCACATCAGCACAAGGGAAACACCTGAAAAAATGCGCCAGCCCCGACTCATCCTGGGCCAGCGATCCAGCAGGAGGATGACGGCGGGCGTCGACAGCAACAGCACATAATCCCACCCCTGAGGCGATAACAGCGGAATGAGAAGCATGAGCAGTGCGATTTCCAGGTAATCCGGTTTGCCGGCGCGGCGTCGATAAAACCACACTGCAGCGGCGAGGCCGAGCGTCGCTACACCAGAGGCAGCAGCCAGCCTGGATGCGAACACACCCGGTCCGAGCCATTTGGACCACATCGCCGCCAGGGAAATGTTGTCGTTGCTAAGCAGGTTTGGCGCCGTCGAATCCGTCACGGTGCGAAACCACGCCACGAGCAGATCGATATTGCCGGTCCATCCGTATATTGCTGCTGGCAGAAGTAGTCCGGCCGCGATGACGCACAGGCACGCTGCGGCAGCAGCCGCGCCGTAGGTGAGACCGATCCAGGGCAGCAGCACCAGCGCGTAAGGTTTAACGAACACCGCCGCTCCGATCAACGCACCTGAAATTAAGGGGCGGTTCGCCTGTGCCGCCATGAGCGCCGCCACAAGCATGAAGCCGAACAGCACGTTCGTCTGTCCGAGTGTCAGTTCGTGACCGAAGAACTTCGCCATCAGCAGAACAGTCAATCCGATAAGGATGCCTTCGGATTGCTGCCGCGACGGAAGGGCACGAACCGACCAGAGCACATAGGCCGCAAGCAGTCCCACCGATATCGCGAACCAGAGCGCCTTCGCGGCATCATTGTTCAGCAGCACAAATGGCATCATCGCGATCGCGAATGTCGGCAGATACTTGAACTGGTAATGGCCGTCTTCAGAACGGTAGAGGGGTTCCGCGGAGCGTGCGCGTACTGCGGCGGTGCGATAGACACCAAAATCCACCATCTGACGATGGATCTTCGATTGGTACAGAATCCCCGAGACAACGATAAGCAGTACGGGAATCAGAAAGGGTTTCAAGCGCGCGAGCACGCCGAGAGTCTATGCGAAAGGACAGGAAGGGCAAAGAACGTTGCCAGATGTGTTCTCAAATAGCTCCTCGAAACATCCGAACGGTTGCAGGCGCGGTCATAGATGCTTTGAATGAATTGGAGGAGAAGGACGAACAACTCCTGGAACAGGAGGGGAGTTGCTTCTCGTCCAATTCATTCACAGCTTTGTAGACCGCGCCTAACCATTCGGTTGCCTTCGGCGGTATTTTCCATCAGCCTGAACTCAACCCGTATCGACCAATTTTCTGATGACGATCCCAAACTCCTTCGCGAACTTCCAGGACAAGATCCCGAATTGCGCTTCATCGATGATCACTCCTTTGAAGTCTTCTGGCCTGCCACCGATACCATCGATTTGCGAGCCGCGGATGTCGGCTCCCTTCAGAATGGCGCCTGTCATCTGAGCACGTGTGAGATCGCAGTCGCGAAACACAGCTCCAGTCAGGTTCGCTTCCTGGAAGTCCACATCCTGAAGGATGCACTGCTGGAAGCGGACGTCCTTAAATGAGGCGAACCGGCACGTGCTGAGTTTCATATCGCATCCTTCAAACAGCGTGTGTCGGACGTTGGAACTCGAAACGTTAATTCCGGTCATCCGGCAACTTCGGAATTCTGCGCGAAAAAAAGAAGCTTCCAGCCAGTTCGCGTTGGCCATCTTGCACTGGTCCAACCGGACGTCGGTAAACTCCAGTTTCGATATTCGCGATCCTTGCAGGTCCGCATGTTTGAAAACGCTTCGCCGGATATCCCAGTGACGTGCTGTCACGCCAGGCAGTGTGAGGCTATCGAAAAAAGCCTCATCGTACTTTTCGCGGTCATGGCCTGCTGCGGGATCCATGACCCCTGATTCCGGCTTCGCCGGCAGCCGAGGCGCCAAAGTCGGGATTGCGATTTCTTCATTTCGGTTTGGCATGGATACATCGTATCGTCCTTTCTGGAGGGCACTCTCATGCCGGAAGACGAATTTGAAACATTGGAGTTCAAGGAAAAACTCGAAGAAGCCACCGAGCGAGCCGTGGAGGCCGCGGAGAAACGGGAGTCGTGGGTCGTTGCGTTATCGTTTTCGACGGCTATTATCGCGGTCTTTGCGGCGATTGCATCGATGCAGTCCGGCGCGTTTTCCAATGAAGCATTGATACAGAAAAACGAAGCGATGCTGGCTCAGGCGAAGGCCTCGGACCAATGGGCCTACTATCAGGCAAAGGGCATCAAGGGAATCGTCTACGCCACCCAGGCCGCAGCAGCAAAGACGTCCAATCCGGAACTTTCCAGCGAAGCCCGCAAGGAAGCCGATCGATATTCGGCGGAGCAAAAGGAAATCAGCGATGAGGCGAAGAAACTTGAAGAAGAAGTGAAGGCCAGAAACGCGGAGTCGGACAAGAGCCTCGACCACCATCATCGATTTGCCTATGCCGTAACCATGTTCCAGGTCAGCATTGCGCTCTCTGCAATTGCCGCTCTCAGCCGGCAGAAGATCGTGTGGATTGTTGGACTCGGCATAAGCCTGCTCGGCCTGCTGTATTTCATAGACGGATTCCGGCTGTATTTCTGAATAGACCCCTTTACTTCGCCATGTCCCGGAACAGTCATTTGAATCGAATTTAAAAAACTGTTCTGCATTAAACGCGGACACTGCCCGGGCGGTCGAAGCGTTTGACGATGAAGAATGGCTGCATAAACACGGAGGTTTTTTATGAAATTCACGCTATTGATCTCGCTTGTGTTCGCGATGAGTCTGGGCACGACACTTGCCGCCCAGAATCCAAATCCCGACATCACCCGCCGGGAGCTTCAGAACTTCGATAATTTTCTCGATACCCATCCTGCTGTGGATCAGGAACTCACAAAGAATCCACGGCTTATTGAAGACCCGTCTTACATTGCTGCACATCCGGAATTGAAAACGTTTCTTGGAGATCATCCCGGCGTGCGCGAGGAGATGAAGGAAACGCCACGTTTCTTCATGCACCGTGAGGAACAATTCGACAAGTCCGGACGCGACATCACGCATCGGGAAGCCGCAAGCCTCGACGTGTTCCTGGATACACATCCTGGCGTCGAGCGCGAACTTCGGAAGGACCCCTCGCTGGTGAAGAATCCGGAATTCCTCTCCAGGCATCCGGAGTTCTCGGAGTATCTCGGCAAGCATCCAGCGGTGAAAGCCGATCTCGTCGAAAATCCAAAAGCGTTCATGAGACGGGAAGCGCAGTACGAAAAGAGCGAGAAAAGAGAAATCCGCGAAGAGGCCCAGGAAGAACGTCGCGAAGCCAGACACGAAGCCGCAGCACCACGTCAGGCCGCTGCTGCGTCCGCCTCCCCCAAAGCTGCTCACTAAAGCTGAAAGGCGCGGTTTCATGAATTGGAACCGCGCTTTTAAAATCCAATCCGGCGCAGCGGGATCTGGCTATGAATCTCCCGCCGACGTTATGATTGCTGTCATGGATAAATTAGGCATGACATCACGACTGGTTGCAGCGGCCCGCGAGCGTGAATCCAACAGAGCCGATCGACTGTTCAACGATCCGTTTGCGGGAGCCCTGGCAGGAGAGGAAGGCCGGGCAATGATGGCCATGACGGAATCCGTACCGCGTCAGGTTGGAGCATCCGCCCCCACCGAGAATCCCTACCTTTCGATTCGAACGCGGTTTCTGGACGATGTTGTGCAAGGTGCGGTTCAAAGTGGCATACGGCAGTTTGCGATTCTTGCCGCATGAATGGACGCGCGCGCCTTTCGGCTGCAATGGCCCCAAGACGCGATTGTGTTCGAAGTGGAACGGCCGGACGTTCTGTCCTACAAAGAAGAAGTTCTCAACTCGATCGGTGCGAAGGCGACTGGCAAGCGGATTGTTGTTGCATGCGATCTGCGCGATGATTTCCCTCAGGCGCTGAGGAGCGCGGGATATTCGGATAGCAAACCCACACTGTTCATCACGGAAGGACTTCTTCCCTATTTGCCAAATGAAGAAACCGTTCAGAGTCTATTGACGTCCATCGCGGGAATCGCTGCGCCGGGCAGCATCCTGGCACTCGATACCGTCGGCGAAAGTTTTCTCAAATCTCCCTGGACGCAGCCGTTCCTGGAGCTGATGTCCAAAGCTGGAGTGCCGTGGCAATTTGGAACCGACGAGCCGGAGAAGTTGCTGGAGAATGCAGGTTTCCGCAATGTCCTCGTCGTCCAGCCCGCAGAATATCTGCCTCAGCGCTGGCCTTTCCCCTCTCTTCCGCGATCGGTTCCCGGCATGCCGCGCAGTTACCTGGTCACCGCAGCGCGAATGTGATTCGCGAAAGGTATGCCCTGAACTGGGAACCACTGGGGCGCCGGTTTCAAGGGGCAGCCGCGGCGATGACCTTCGTATCGATCCCCAGCTTCGCCGATTCGTCCACGTGCACGGCTTTTCCGAGAACCTCGTATTGTTTCAGAAAGTCCGGGTCGAAGAATTCGGAGCCGTCGAGCGCTTCCCAGGCGAAAAGCTTGTAATCGCCCGGTGCGATGTCCCGCATGTTGTATCGCCCAGCCTGATCGGTGGTTGCCGCCTTGAAAAGATCCGCTCGGTCCCGATTCTGATTTGGAACCAGAACCACCTGCACACCCGGCAACCGCTGCATCTTCTCATCGGTGACGGTGCCGTCGATCTGGGCTACGTTGGGACTGAGCAGGACTTCGATGGTCGGGCCGGCCGTCGCATCGTCTGTCACCTGGACTGACGAATTCAGCGCATCCTGATTATCGAATCGAAGCTCCTTAACGTAGTGGCCGGTAACGGCGGCGCTGATGCGGTATTCACCGGCGAGAACGCGATCGATCCGAAAGGTGCCATCGGCCGGACTCGAAGGTACGGTCGGCACGAATCCCACAAAATGAGTGACGCCCTTCAGGTACGGCCTCATTTGAATGCGCACCGGGCCTGGTGGCAGCGGCGCCGCTCCAGCCATTTGAACTTTTCCCGTAATATTGGCTCCGCTGCTCAAATTCAAAACCACATTGGAAAGGTCGGCATTGACGACATCGACGACAGCTCTCGCGGTTGCTGCGCCACCATTGGCCTGGAGCGCATATGAGCCGGGAACCACATTTCTCAGTTCGAAATTGCCCGTGGCCGGATCGTAACTTTGACTCATTTGGAGAAAACCGCTTCCGCCTTCCAGCCTGAGAAATCCAAGAGAGATCCCGACGTTCAGGGGCGTAGGCCCGTTGGGTCCGTTGACGACCGCTGGAGCTCCCGCGATTCGCCCGGATATCTTGTAAAGCTGCGCGTGAGGAACGGTGAAATCCATCGGGACCTCGGCACCGGCCTTCAATTCAAGCTGCATCGCACGGGCCTGGTCTGTTGTTCCGGGATAATAGGTGAACGTGTAGGGATCCGGTGTCTCGTTTGGACTGGGAACGCCACCGGGATCGAATGCCGGGGGAATTCCGGGAGGTGTTCCCGCGACCAGGTAATAGCGTCCGGGAGTCATCCAGTACAGACGAAATTCTCCGCGATCATTGGTGCGCGCGGTTCCTGCCTGCTGAAAGAGCCGGATGCCGTTGATGTTGTACGTGGACTTGATGAGCCGGACCGGAACTCCGGATGCCGGCTGTCCGTTCTCGTCCGAGATGCGGCCCGTGACGTTGGCGGCGCGCGTCATGCGCACGACGAGATCTTTCAGTGTTTCGCCTTTGCCCAGAGTGAGCATCGAGCCTTGCCCCGTGAAGGACCGCTGACCGTATTCCTGTTTGACGAATCCGTTCAGCGTAACGACAAGTCGGTAAGAGCCTTCATCCAGATCCGGAACCACAAATTTCCCATCGTGATCCGTGGTGACCGTCGGGATTGGAGGCGGTTGAACCGGTTGTTGAGGCGGAGCCGCTGGCGCAGGGCCCCCGGCTCCCGGGGGTGGAGGACCGCCAGGCAACCCAACGTTCGGTGTCGGATTGATGAGAAATGTGTTAATCGTTCCCGCTGTCGGAAGAGCCGCGCCGGTGGAAGCATTGACGCGCGTCACGGTGACCTTTGCGCCCGGCACCGGATCGCTGGTGTTTTCGCGGAGAACCGTTCCCTCCATTCTTCCGTGAACGACAGGCGCCTGTGGCTGCTGTTGCGGCAGCAGAAGTAATGCAAATGTCAGTGCGATGAGTTTCATGGCTGGTCCCCCAATTTCCTTTCAGCGACCGAAGACTAGTTAACGATGACCAGATCGGAAATTTCCGCTGTTACCTTCACCGATCCCGGACTATCAAACCCAAATCTGGATACCTTTGACGAATCGTGTTTCATAACGAGGTCAAAACTGAACGTGAGCTCGACATCTCTCTCCGATCGATTTGCGCTGGATGGAAATTTCCACTGGAACACATTTTCCTTCACCGGCTTACCCGGAATGTGCGGCGTCGGCTTGTCCCCAGGCTCCAGAATCTCAGCAGATAAGACACTGCCATCCGGCGAAAGGTTACACCTTATTTTCAGAGTGCCCGTAATTCGGGCCGGAGCAGCCAACGGCGGGTAGTTCATGCTAACGACTCGGATGGGAATCCGCTCTTGAGAATACGCGGACTCCATCGGCGTCAACCAAAGAAGCGCGAATAGAACACCGATTTTCCGAAGAGACTTCATATCGGACCGTTATACCGCCACAAACTACTACAACAGTTCGGCGCCTTCAACGATTCTTCAGTGCCGCCATTGCCCTTCAGAAATTGTTCCAGACGGCAGCAGGCGCACCAATACAGCCCACAGTTATTGTGTCGCAAGCGCCGGGGTCTTTGATCTGGGGCTTCCCAGGATGTTCCATAGTGCACAGACTCGCTATCGCGAATGAAGCACGCTGTGTGAGCACCGTCGCACGGACAAACGCATCAACGCAGTAGCGACCGGCGGCCATTCGATGGGTGAGAGAGGTTGACTCTGATGGCGGCAGCACGAACTTGCATGATCGCGGCAGTCCTACTGATCCTTGGCGCCTGTAGTCGAGGTGCCGACAATCCTCCTTCGGCTGCGATCGCGCCCCCTGAACCCGCGCCGCAACCGGACCGAATTGCCGAAGCAGTGCCACCTCCCGCGACTCGTCCCGCTGTTCCGGTGAATACTCCGGTTTCGTCGACGGTGAAACCGCGCCCGACTCCAATCCCCAAGTCAGCTGCGACGAAGACTCCCACTGCCCCGGCAGCGGCCGTCACACTCGACCTGGTGGCGCTGGAAGAGCGGTTGAAGGCAACAAAGGCGATCGGCATCTTCAGCAAGATCGCACTCAAGAATCAGGTCGACGACCTGATGAAGCAATTCCGGGATCACTACGATGGGAAAACCAGCATCACCATGACGGAATTGCGCCGATCCTACGATCTTCTAATGATGAAGGTACTGTCGCTGGTACAGAACCATGACCAGACCCTCGCTTCCGCAATCGCTTCTTCACGAGCGGCAATATGGGACTTGCTCGCGGATCCGAAGAAATTCGCGGCGCTCGATATATAAAGCTGGAGAACTCATGAACAAACTCAACCGGGTGTTCGTTCCATCGATTTTGCTGGCGGCAATCTTTGCCGTGCCGTCATTTGCCATTTTTGCAATGGATGACGAAGCCCTCAGGAAGGACCTGACGGCGGTGATTGCGCTTCAGGGTTTGCCCTGCGTGCAGGTCGTCACCGTCAAAACACAGGCCGAGAGTGACTATGCTGTGACCTGCAAGGATGCCAACAAATATCGTGTTTATTTGAATGACAAGGGACGAGTGGTTGTCGAAAAAAGCAAGTAGCCCGCATCACATAGTGCGAGGTGCTCTACTGACCAGACGACATGACCAGGATGCGTGGGCAGGGCTGCGATCCGCTACTTCTTCATCAGTACCGCAGGCGCCTGCTCGGCGGCGAGGATACGCTCATAGAAACTGCGCACCACGTCGTACTGTGAAGCAGGCAGCGTGGATCGTTGCAGCGTGAGAAGCCGGGTCAGGACAAGGTCCGTACCATCGACTTTGTAGTTTGCGAAGTAGGATCCGAAACTCGTTTCGAGTTTAACCGGATCGGGAAGCTCGTCGACGACAAATCCTGCAGGAAGCTTGATACGTACGGTTTCCGTGTATGCCTGGGAAGGAATCATGATCGGAAGCGTGCGTTGCGAATCCGTCAGAAATACAGTGGACCGGCGAGAAACAATGACCGGCTTGAAGACCAGCAGGCGGTTCTGCATCAATTGACCATATCTCGCCGCCGCGATGTCTGCCTGGAGCGTGAATGTCCCGGCTATCGGGTTGTCGCCCGCAAGGATGTTCGAGACTTTCGCGCCCGAAACACTTCCCGACACCCAGGATTCGATCAGTTTGTCGTAGTCGGTCCGTGACAGACCCCGGAATTCCCTGCGGCCGGTCGTCGCGGCATGTCCGATCGACTTTTCGTGAATTGCGGCCACGAGCGAGCCGTCCGGCCCCAGTGTTGCCACAACTTCACGTTCGAGCCGATTCGACTCCGCCGGCGTATCCGGCATCCGAACCATGCCGCCCGATTCGCCCGCGGCAATCAGCGCAAGGCTGCCCTGTTCGTGATCGGGGATTTCACCCACGGCAGTTTCCGGATCCGTCGGATCGAAAATCATCAAATCTCCCAGTACCGGATGCTTCAAACCACTTGCGATGGCCTTGCCCGATGAGAATGCGATGGCGATAATGGCGTGATTGAACTGTTGCGGCGATGGCCATTCTTCGCGCACGTAATCCGGATCGCCGGAGTAGATTGCGACCGGATACGACGTGATTCCCACGGCCTTTAGCATCGCACGCATGAGATTGGCTTTGTCCTTGCAGTCTCCGTATGCCTTGCTGAAAACCTCGGCGGATGTATGGGGCTTGTATCCTCCGCCACGCCCGATTCCGGTCTGAATGGAAACGTAGGTGATTCCCTGAACGAATCTTCCGATCGCAGCAATCCGATCGTAGTCTGTACTTGCGGTGGCCGTGAGAGCCTTCGACTTCGCGACCAGATCGTTACTCAAGATCACCTGGGGGTCGCTCAAATCCGAAAGCCATTTCGACACTTCCTGCCAGCTTCCAAATGTAACGCTGCTGCTCGATCGGGTGCCTGTCGGAGGAAACACGTTCACCCCGATCCGTGCAACGAGGCTGCTCAGTTCCTGGCTTGCGGGTTCGTCTTCGATCTGTGGCAGATTGTCGAGCTGCCACACATAGGTCGACCCATTTACGGTCGGCCGGATTGTCGGATGATTGAAAGTGACGCTCTCGACGCGCCACCCGGCCGGCACGGTGATCGAAAAACGCGAAAGCTGCGTCGGCAGTCCGTATTGGAACGAGTATTCAAACTGCGTGAAAATCGCACGGTCTTCTGTCTGCGATTCGTAACCGAACACCGATCCCGGCTGGGCGTCGCCGCTGGCATTGATCCGCTTGACCCGCGCTTCGTTGTACAGATCGTTGTTGACCATCGCCAGATCGGCAACATCGCGATCGGCGTATTCCCGAACCGCTCCCGTCGCGGGAATCATCCAGCCATGGAGTTGCCGAACTTTACCAGTATCGGTACGGTAGACTTCCGCTGCATCAGCGGCGGCGCGGCCAGCTCGAGTCAGAACGCGTGCGGCGTGAGATACGGAAGTGATAATTCTTCCATCACTTTCAATCGTGACTCGTTCGTCATGCAGCAATACAACGGCGGGAACAGATGGAGGCACCGCCTGTGGCGCTGCTTTTGCGGCATCTCTCAGCCATGCCGGCGGTTCCACCATTGCGCGTGCCTCCGGCGCCGCGAGTGAGAGGGCGGATACCATCGCCGCCGACAGTAAGAGTTGTCTACCGAGCCGGCGCACTGGCGCTTTCACGAAGAGTAAGCATGTGGGTGTTCTGTGCATAAAACGAGTCGAAGAGTTGCTTCACAGGTCCGTACTGCGCTGCAGGAAACAGCGGGACCTGAGTTCCGCCGAACGAAAACTTCCGGTCGTAATGCAATGTATGACCGTCCTGACTCGTTGCCATTTTGATCTCCAGCAATGCGATGTCTCCGACCTTCGATGGAGCTGGTGCGTCCGCATTCTCCAGTTCAAACCCCTGTGGCAATTCGATCGTCACATCGTCCTCCTCAGACCACGAGAAGGGGAAATAGATCGGATACCTGCGGGATGAACTGGTAAATGTTGCGGAGTCTCCTTGCGCAAAGAACCCTGGCTGGAAAAACAATCGGCGCCCGGTACGCTGAGCGTACTGCGGTACTTTGATGTGATATCGAAAGGTCACTGGCTTGATCGGGTCTTTTGCGTTCTCGACTGTTATTGCCGAAATCTGTGCGGTGCTCAATCTGCTTTTGATATCGCTCCCGATTTCCTGTTCCTGCTCTGAGGGAGACAACGCATCATGCCGCTCTTTCTCGTCCATTGCAAAATGTCCGGTGAATTCCTCAACCACGTCGCCTTCGATCGTGCCATCTTCCTGCAGTCGAAATCTTGCCGTCCGCTTCTGCAAGGTCTTATTTGGCGGTGAATACGGCGTCATGATCCATTGCAACTCTTTGGGATCGGGAATCAGGGCACGCACACCCTCTTCCCTCCATCCAAGCATGCCCATCGGAATATAACGACTGCCGGGATTGAAGAATCGCCATTCCGTGCCGACCTTGATTGCAATGTCATAGGTACTGAGGAAATACGAATTCGCCAGGCTCGCATCGAAAAACATGTCGCCCCGATCGCTTACTCTGGCGATACGGGCATCGAAGCCCGCGGCAACGGCCATCGTGCCAAACAGCATATCGATATCGAACGGAGTTCCCACGGCGTGTTTGAGAGTGTCTCCTGGTGTCAGGTTCTGCTTAATTTTCGAAAGCTCCTCAGTGCGGACTCCTGAAGCATCATCGTAAGGATTTGAGATCTTCGTGCGAACAAACTCATAGAGCCTGGACAACTTTTCTTCAGGAGCGGTGGCTCCGGCGATCGCTGCAACTGTTGCTTTCTTAATGTCGTCAGTGACCTTGAGGTCCGTTTTGTCGGCATCGTAGCTGCTCTTGCCAAACCGGCCCCAATACTGAGCCGGCGATGGGTCACCCGGCGGTGCATAAAAAAGAAGTATCCACGGCTTCACTTCGGACTCTGGCGGCATCGAGGGCTCCGCCTTGAACGCCTGCACGTTCTTGAGCGTGAAACTGAGAAAGCCGTTCTTCTCCTTTTCCAGTGGAATATTCGGCATGTGGAAGACGTTGAACACCATCGGATAGGGAAACGCACTGTTCACGAACGGTTTGATGAAATACTTCACCGTTCGAACCGGTATCTCGCGCTGAAAATCCAACCGAACGTATTGGGCGAGGGAATCCCGGTCCTCACGCCACTGGTATTCGATGATGGCTCCAGGTTCGGCGCCGGGCACCACAAACGACTTCGCCTTGATCTTGATGTTTCCCGCCTTCACGATCGTGCGATCGAAAACCGCGTCCTTCTTGAGTTCGACCACCGACCCATCCGCCTTCGTCGTCCGCGCCTGAATATCTGCGATGCGAGTCCCGCTCATATATGGCAGGTCGATGCGGCTCTGAGATTCTGTACCGCGCGCCGTGAAAATCTTCATACGGAGATAGTGACGCAACACGGTCTTGTCTGTTTGAGCGTCGTCCAGCCGGACTTCCCAGAACAGAGCCTCGGCATCGGCATCCTTTTCGACAACCGCAGATTTCGACGCCAGATCGTCGGCACTGATCGGACGCCAATCTTCGGCGGCTTCAAGACGACAGGCGAAAATAATGGGAAGTAAGATGGCGCTTTTCAGCAGTCTCAGGGTTGGGTGTACCACATGGCCTCCAGATGAGGAAAATGAGTCACGGCACTATCTCAATGTGTCGAAGGTTCGTCAAGAAAAGTCGTAGAAATTGGTGAGAAATGGCTCTCGAATCCCTCTTAATCGGAGACATCGGAGTGGGACGTTAGGGCACCGGATTGGCGGTGGAGTCTCAATTGTTGAGGAACCCTGGAAGTGTCGAAGCCAGCCAAACTGCCCTCCTGAGTCAGGAGGGCAGCACGATCGAGACAGCAGTCGAGATCGTGCGGGGGGTGGTTCCAGAGCCGCATTCTTTAAGAATGCATTCTGAAACATTTCGTTTGAGGAACCACCCCTCGCGTCATCGCAAAGAACGCGATGACGCTGCCCTCCTGACTCAGGAGGGCAATTAGCCTGCGTTCACCGTTACCAAGCCCCTCATCGATTCCCCCGCTCGATTACCTGGGCGCGAACGTTCGACTCCATCTTCGGTTCAATCACAACCTGCACTCCGCTTCCCTCATACGGACGCATGAACTCGCGGTTGAAGTACGCGCCGGTGTCGATGACGTCCCACGCAAAAAGCGTGTAAATCCCCGGCGCGATACCCCGTATCGAAAACTCTCCGGACTGATCGCTGGTGGTCACCTGATACATCGGACGAATGCCCCGATACTTTTCTTCCGGAGCAAGAATGACTCGCGCTGCAGGAAATGGCATACCGGCGGCATTGGTCACTGTTCCCTTGAGACGTCCGGAGGCGGCGCTGATAACAATATCCAGAGTCTCCCTGGAGTCCGGTGAAATTAGGATCTGTCCGGGAGTCATGGGAAGGAGTACTCCATTCACCGCCAGTGCAAGACGTATCTCACCGGGATCCGGAAACGAATCGGTCATCGCGTTGGAACGGCCAAACTGCGCGGATTTGATATAGAGCCCGGTAGTCAATCCGGACACCGCCACGGTGGAGCTTCCGCTGCGGACGTTCTTGATCTCAAATGTTCCGTCGGGTTGGACCTGCGCATTGCCGCCCGGAATCAACGACACGCTGAGCTGAGGGAGGTTCAGCGACGGGTCTTCCGGATCTGGAGCAATGCGGCCTCGAACAGAGAAACCTGTCTCCAGGACGATCCTTAGACCCGTGAGATCCTTGTCGATCACATCGATGGTCCGTGAACCCTGCGCATTGTCGGACGTTGAATAGGCAGCAACGGTGTACGTCCCCGGTCCAACGCCACTGAACTGAAATTTCCCCGACGAATCCGACAATCCTTGCAACAAGCCACTACTCCGTAGATCGCCCTGTTGAGAAATCACGAGTTGCGCAAAGACGCCGCTTCCAGTTTTTTGATCGACAACGGTGCCGCTAACATTCACGGTTGGCATTGGAGTGAATCGGAAATCGATAGTTTCTCGCAACTCTCCGGGCTTGAGACGAATGGGCACCGCATGCAGAAGGTCTGGAACTCCGGGATAGAACCACGCCGGGTAGCCCGTCCGGATTGCGGGCAGATTGGGATTCAATGGAGTAAACGCGGGGCCATTGTGACCGGCCGAAGGAGAGGCGCTCACGTAGTATTCGTCCGGCGTGAGCCAGTAGAGGCGGTAGTCACCACGATCGTTCGTTCGCGTAAACATCACAGACGAAAGATT
>Ga0163163_10002767_pt1 | contig 14806 bp, 13 predicted proteins | sample S65metaG_FD_119766 | JGI IMG/M metagenome (GOLD analysis project Ga0163163, IMG submission 119766) | Switchgrass rhizosphere microbial communities from Kellogg Biological Station, Michigan, USA - S6-5 metaG | ecosystem: Host-associated > Plants > Roots > Rhizosphere > Soil | place: USA... | reverse complement strand
TAAGTGTAGCCGCGCTGGGTACAGTACTTCTGTAGCCAGTCATTCAAAGCCTTGATGAAAGCCGGCGGGCGCTGCAGTCTGCGCTCGTAGGTAGGGTCCTCATCTTTGTGGTAGTCGCTTACCGGCAAAACGGAAGCGAAAATCACTTTGATCTTATTGATGGAGGCCATGTCGGCCAGCATCTGGTAATCGCTCTCAATGGTGGTCACCGGCGTCTCGCGCGCCAGATCGTTGGTGCCGATCAGAATTAGCACCGCGGCGGGATGCAAATTCACCACGTCGTCCTGCATACGCTGCACCAGCTGACCCGCGGTCTGTCCGGAGATTCCCCGGTTGACGTGATCGCCGTCCGGAAAATATTCGTTCAGGCGCCAGATATCGGTGATGGAATCGCCGAAAAATACCACTCGCGGCCTGCCCGGCGCAGGAGGGGGCAACTTCCGGTTAGCCTCCGCATAGCGCGCGAGATTCGCGGGATCGGGACTGGTCAGTTGCCGGTCGCGGGCCTCGATCAGCGCGCGGAAGTGTGAGTCCAGACGGTTGGCGTCATTGCGCAGCTCGGTCAACTGCTGTTGCGCCGCTTCGGAAAACGGGAACGGCTTGGGAACGGAGTCGGCCAGCGCCAGATACGCGCGCAGATTGGTCAGCAGCGAGTAAGTGACCTGGGCGCGAGCGGGCCGCAGGCGCAACTGAATGCAATTTTGCCTCGTGTTTTCGATCACTGGCGCCGCCGCGCGCTGCAGGTCCGGGATGGCCACGCCTCCGGCGTCCATCAGTTCGCCCAGCCGCCCGCACAACTCGTTGATCTGGGCATTGGGCATCAGCGGGGTGGAGGGTTGAATGCCGGGCGCCTGAGCCGGACCGCTGCCCGCGCTCGCTAGCAGGATCGCTGACGCCAGCAGCATCGGCCGCGTCATTTCGCTTCCTCCTTCTGAAGCTGCAGGGTTACCGTTCCGATGGGGAACGCCAGGCGCAGCCGGATCTGCACCGGTAATCGCTTTGCGTCGTCCGATACCCACACGAACGCCCGGCCTTTGCGCGGGTAAACTACGCCATTCATCAGATTCACTTCATAGCGAATCGTCTTGAAGGTCCCAGCCGGCGTGGTTACTTCCTCGCGCTCCTGGGCATCCACTTTTACCTGCGCGGAGCGGCGGCCATCGCTCATGGGAGTGAGCGTCGATTGCCCTGGTTCGAGGGTTGACCCGCGCAGCGTCAGAAGCCCGCCCAGCACATCGTGAACGCAATGCGGGATATCGACCTGGGCCTTTCGCAGCACCTTGTTGTTATCGAGCACGTCGTGTTCCACCCAGGTTGCCCGGTTCTGGTTGCGATCGAAGGTCACAGTGGTCTGGCGATGGCGCTTGCCCTCTTTGGAATCCATCTGGCTTTCGGCGGCGCAGAAAGCTGGTTCAAAGCGCACCGTATAGGTGTCATCGACCTTGAACAGCGCAGAGACCAAGCCGGCGGAATCCAGCTTCATGCGCCCGTCGGAATTGCGCAGATCGAGCACCGCGTCTCCGGCGTGGATCAAGCGCCACTCAATGTAGTAGGTTAATTTACCAAGATCAGGGGGCGGGGGGCCAGCCGACGCCGGTGCCGGGAAAATCCACAGGGCCGCGGCGAGAACCGGCGCTCTAAGGACAAAGCGCACACGATCAGTTTACACTCTTATCGTGAAGCATATCTCATGAAGTATAAACCGTGAAGCAAATCCCTGGCCGTCATTTCGTTCGTAATCTGGTGCAGCGGCGCTCGCTGGTCGCGCAACTGGTCCGCCGCGACTTCCAGCAGCGCTACGTGGGCTCGGCCGCGGGCTGGATCTGGGGCGTGCTCCACCCGCTGGCGCTGCTGCTGAGCTGGACGTTCATTTTTCAAGTCTGTCTGAAAACCAAGCTACCGCCGGGCTCAGTGACACAGAACTACACCATGTTCCTGTTCTGCGGGATGCTGCCCTGGCTGCTGTTTCAGGACACCGTGCTGCGCTCGGCCTCCAGCATGCTGGAACAAGCGACGCTCATCACGCGCACGCTGTTTCCAGCAGAGGTGGTCCCGGTCTCTATATTTCTGTCGTCCTTGATCCATCATCTGATCGCGCTGCTGCTGGTGATGATAGCCTCGGTGATTGTGCTGAAATCGATCAGCCCCATGGTGCTGCTGCTGCCGTTGTACATGCTGTTTATCGGGCTTTTCGCGGTAGGAGTCGGCTGGTTCGTCTCCAGCCTGCAGGTTTATCTGCGGGACACCGCGCAAATACTCACAGTAGTGATGACGCTGTGGTTCTGGTTCACTCCCATCATGATCAGCGAACAGCAGATTCCGGAACGGTTCCAGCCCTTGCTGCGGTTAAACCCGATGTCCTGGATCGTGCGCGCCTACCGCGACCGCCTGCTCTCGGCGCACTGGCCGTCGTGGGAGGAATTCGCGGTATTGTCCGCTTATTCGGGCCTAACCTTCATCGCCGGCGGGCTGTTCTTCCGTCATCTGAAACGCGGTTTTGCCGATGTACTGTAAATAACCCCGTAACATCAGCCGATTATACTGACGAATCAACAATGCAGACTTTTGACTTGGTCGTAATCGGCTCCGGCCCGGCGGGGCAGCGCGCCGCCATTCAAGCGGCGAAGTCCGGCAAGCGCGTCGCCCTGGTGGAAAAGGTGGAATGCATGGGAGGCGTGTGCATCAATACCGGCACCATTCCCAGCAAGACCATGCGCGAAGCGGTGCTGCATCTGTCGGGTTACCAGTATCAAAACGTATACGGCGTCAACTATCGGGTCAAGGAAAAGATTTCGATGGGGGATCTCGCGTTCCGCGTGCAGCACGTGATTCGCACCGAAGTCGACGTGACCATTTCGCAGCTCAATCGCAACAACATCCAGGTGCTGGTCGGATACGCCAGTTTCCTCGATCCGCACACGGTCCGGGTGACATCCGCGATGGGCGCGGCCGATATCCAGGCGGAACAGTTCATCATCGCCACCGGCACCAAGCCCGCTGGTTCCCCCAAGGTCCCCATCAACGGCCGCAACATCATCAACAGCGACCAGGTTCTCGACATGCCGCAGATCCCGCGAACTTTAATCGTGGTCGGCGGAGGCGTGATCGGCGTCGAATACACCTGTATGTTCGCCACGCTGGGCGTGCGCGTGATTCTGATTGAAAAGCGCCCGCGGCTTTTGGAATTCGCCGATGCGGAAATGGTGGAGGCGCTGTCTTACCATTTGCGCGACCAGCGCGTCACCATGCGCCTGAATGAAGAAGTGTCCAGCGTCGAAGAGACCGCCGACGGCAATGTGGTGGCGTATCTGGATAGCAAAAAGAAACTGTCGGGGGATGCGCTGCTCTACGCGGTGGGCCGGCAAGGCAACATTGATGAGCTGGATCTCGATAAAGCGGGCATCGTAGCCGACGCGCGCGGGCGCATCCCCGTCGACGCGGAGTATCGGACCAAACAGCCGCACATTTTCGCGGTGGGGGACGTGATTGGTTTCCCCAGCCTGGCGTCGGTATCCATGGAGCAAGGCCGCATGGCCGCTGCCATTGCGTTTGCCCGCCCGGCACAGACCAATCCGGCGACCTACCCTTACGGAATTTACACCATCCCGGAGATTTCCTTCATCGGCAAAACCGAGGAACAGCTTACGGACGAAGACGCGCCTTACGAAGTGGGCGTGGCTTACTACCGCGAGATCGCGCGCGGCCAGATCCGGGGCGATACCACCGGCCGCCTCAAGATCATCTTTCATCGCGAGACCCGTGAAATCCTGGGCGTCCACATTATTGGCGAGGGCGCGAGCGAGCTTTTGCATATCGGACAGGCGGTGATGGTGCTCAAGGGCACGATCGACTATTTCGTCGACAACGTCTTCAACTACCCGACTCTGGCCGAATGTTACAAGGCAGCCGCCTTCAACGGCCTTAACAAGCTTTCTCGATTCTGACCGACTGGGACAGCCAGACCCCCTGAAAACCGGGGCCGGACGGTACTTATAGGCCCCTGGATCACGATCAGAAACGTTTTTTTCGCCTAACCCCTCCTATCTGTAGGCTTTGACTGGCACAATAGGAAACGACCATGACGATTGAGACCGAGCACACTCCCGCCCGCGTACTGGTAGTGGATGACGAAGAGAATCAGCGCACCGGTCTGGCCGGGATGATCGCGTTGTGGGGCTATGCGGTCGAAACCGCCACCGACGGGCAGGACGCCCTCGACAAGCTGGCCAACTTTCGCGCCCATGTGATCGTTACCGATCTCAACATGCCGCGCATGACCGGACAGGAGCTTCTACAGCGCCTGAAGGACCAGGGCAACTCCCCCGTCGCCATTGTGCAGACGGCGTTTGGGAGCCTGGAAACCGCGCTCACCCTGATTCACGACCTGGGGGCGCTGTGGTTCCTGGAAAAGCCGGTTCAATCCCAGGCGTTGCGCCTGCTGATTGAGCGGGCCGTCGCGCAGCATGGTCTCGCGGAACACGCCGAGCGCCTAGAACGCGAATTAGGCTACCACGGGATCCTGGGCGAAATGACCGGCGCCTCTCCTAAGATGCAGGAGGTGTTCGCGCTGATCCAACAAGTGGCCCCCAGCCGGGCGGCGGTCCTGATCACCGGGGAGAGCGGCACCGGCAAGGAACTGGCGGCCCGCGCCCTTCACGCCTTAAGCCCGCGGCGCAGCGCGCCCTTTGTGGCGATCAACTGCGCGGCTCTTCCGGAAACTCTTATCGAGAGCGAACTATTCGGCCATGAGAAGGGCGCCTTCACCGGAGCCCTGGAACGCCGCGCCGGCTGTTTCGAGCTGGCTCAGAACGGCACCGTACTATTGGACGAGATCGGCGACATGCCGATGGGCACGCAGGCCAAGCTGCTGCGGGTGCTGGAAGACCAGCGCGTGCGCCGCCTGGGAAGCAAGACTGAAATTCAACTGGACGTGCGGGTGATCGCGTCCACCAATTCTCCGCTGGAAGCCGCGATGCGCGAGAACCGGTTCCGCGAGGACCTCTATTATCGCCTCAACGTTTTCCCGGTCCCGCTTCCGCCGCTGCGCGATCGTCTGGAGGACATCCCGGCACTCGTGAGCGCGCTGCTCGCCGATATGAACCGCAAGCATTCGATCAAGGTCACCGACGCTGCGCCTAATGTGCTCGACATCCTGCGCACGCACTCCTGGCCCGGCAATGTCCGCGAACTGCGCAATGTGATTGAACGCGCGGCTATTCTGGCGGGCGAAGGCAGTATACGCCTGGAACATCTGCCACCGCTATTCCAGCAAGGAGGCGGAGCGGCAGGTGGAGCGGCGCGCGCCTCTTCGGCGGCTCCAGCGCCAAATTCCGCCGGCGGCGGAAACGAACTGCGTATTCCCGTGGGATCGACCATCGACCATGCTGAGCGCGCCTTAATCGAGCTCACCCTGGAGCACACCAAGAACAACAAGACGCGGGCCGCCGAGATCCTCGGCATCAGCCAAAAGACTTTATTTAACAAGTTGCGCGAGTACGGCGCTCAAGACGGTTCGGGCGCAGCCTGACGGCCCAATGTCTCTGCGAATTCGCCTGATCCTGTTGACCGTGGCGTTGGTCACCGTGGTCGTCCTGACTCTTTCCGGGCTGTACCTGGCCAACTTGGTGAACTCGCTTTCCGACACGGCTCTCGAACGCGCGGTGCTCGCGAGCCAACAGGTCAACGCCTATATCAACGACCGCATCAACCGGTTTTCAGCGGTCGAGCCGGCGCCCACCGACCTTACGCAAACCGAAACGCAATGGCGCGAAATCGTGGCCAACGATCCGGATGTTTCCAACATGCTGTTTCGCACCATGGCGCTCTCGGCCGCGCTGCTCGAAATCAACGTCGCCGGCCAGGACGGCAGCATACTCGCGTCGTCTAACCCGTCGCGTCTTGGGCAGCCGTTGGAGCATCTCGAAAATTTCGCGGACTGGCGGGGCCGTTCGCTGTACCGCCTGGTGGATTTGACGGTTCGTAAGCCGGATTACCAGGTTGTGGTGCCGCTGGGCGTAGGGCAGCAATCGATTTTCACCATCCAGGTGGTTACCTCGAGCGTATTCCTGATCGACCCCGTGTTGCCGCAGGTGAGTACGGTGGCGGAGGTCGTGGCCGGTTCGGTGTTTCTATCGCTATTGCTCGCGGGCGTCGCCACCAGCAGCGTGCTGCGCCCGCTCAAGCGCATTGAGGCCACCATCGACCGTATAGCTCAGGGCGATTATCACGGTGAGGAGCCGCGTAGCGCGGAGCACCGTTCGCCCGAATTCGTGGCGCTGGAAAGCAAACTCGATCTACTGGGCCAGAAGTACAGCGGAGCGCGGCAGGATAACACTCTGCTGAAGCAGAGCCTGGACGACAAGATCGCCAGCATGGCATCGCAATTCGATGTGGCAACCCGGTTGGCCGCCATCAGCCGCATCAGCGGGGGTGTGGCCCACGAAATCAAAAATCCATTGAATGCGATTTCGCTGCGCCTGGACCTATTGCGCGCTCACGCCGAGGCGCAGCAGGATGGACTGATTCCGGAGATCGACATCCTCTCGAATGAAGTCCGGCGGCTGGACCGAGTAGTGAAAACTTTTCTGGATTTTTCGCGTCCCCTGGAAGTGCGATTCGCGGACGTGGATCTGGGGGCGCTCGCCGGCGAGGTTGCGAATTTGATGACTCCCCAGGCCCGCGCCTCGGGAGTGGAGATGCATTTCGAAGCACTCGCCGAGCCCGCCATCATGCGCGGCGATGCGGACCTGCTGAAACAGGCTATCCTCAATCTGGTCACCAACGCTCTGGAGGCCATGAAGAGCGGAGGAAAAGGCGGAGTCCTGAGCCTAAAGGTGGAACGGACAGGCGATACTGTAGCCGTCGAAATTGCCGATAATGGCCCCGGCATCCCGCCCGAGGTCCGTGATAAAGTTTTCCAGTTGTACTTCACGACAAAGGAACGCGGCTCCGGCATCGGATTGGCCATGACGTACCGGGCAGTTCAGTTACATAATGGTACTGTCGACTTTACAAGCGAGTTGGGCCGGGGAACTACTTTCCGCCTCCAGTTCCCGGCTCCGGTCAACCATGCGTAAATTGAGGCTGCTCCCGTTCATCCTCGCGCTGTCGCTGGGCAACACCTCGTGCCTGTTCCGTAAAGCCACACCGCCCCGGGTGTTTGTGCCGCCACCACCCGTGGCTCGCCCCCCGGTGGCCACGGTGCAGCCCGACTTGCCTCCGCCTCCCGAAATCGACATGCCGGAGGATACGGGCATCGTGGAAGGCATACCGCCCGCCATGCCGCCAGCGGAGCCACCTCCGCCAGCTCCGCCCAAACGAACGCCGCCGCCGGTACGGGCCACTACGCAGCCTCCAGCCCCGGCCCCGCCCGAAGTGCAGCCGCCAGCGCCGCGGCTGGGCCAGATCTTCACAGCGGAGCAGTTGCGTGAATATAACCGCACGGTGGATGAAAGCCTAGCTAGCGTGAGAAGGATATTGGGAAGGGTGGCTGGCAGGAATCTGAATCCGGAACTAACAGATATCGTCAGCCGGATTCAGACCTTCCAAAAACAAGCCGAGCAGGCGCGAGAGCAAGATCTGGTGACCGCAGTCAACCTGGCGAGGCGTGCAGATCTCCTCGCGCAAGACCTTGTCAAGCGCCTGCCCTAATGGCCGTCAGGTCGGAGGGTCTGGCGGCCAAGTCGAAGGACCGCAGCAGGAGCAGTTCCGCGCGGCGCCCGAACCGTTAATACTTCGCTTAAATCTCCGGAACAAAAACCCGGACGTCAACCTTGCGGCCTTGCGCCCGTTCGTCCCGCGTCTTCTGATCACCTTCCGCCACGCCTGAACCCAGCATCGTGATGTTGCGGAGGGGAACCTTGTGGTTGGCCAGATACCGCGCAACGGCTTCCGCGCGCGCCTGGCTCAACTCGTCGTTATAAACCACTGATCCGGTCTTATCCGTGAAACCCTGGATCTCCACCACGTAGCGGCTCACACCATCGAGTGCTTGCACTACGCTATCGAGCTGGGCCTTGGCCTCATCGCTCAAGGTCTTGCGGTTGAAGCCGAACAGCACGGAGTCGGACTTAGTCATCTTGAACTTGCCCGCACGCACATCTTCGCGGAGGGTATCGACGTTTTTCGCGGCCATCGTACCCTTCTCGATACCCTGCTGGCCCTTGGCGTCGGCCGCACTGGCGGCGGCGGCGGCCGCGGCAGCTTTGGCGTCCGCAGCAGCGGCGGCGGCCTGCGCCTTGGCATCCACATCGTTCAGGCGCTCTTTGGTGCGCGACAGGTCCTTATCTACGGCATCGATCTGGGCGGTGTTGGCGGTAATCTTGGTGTCCTGGTCGGTATTTTTGGTTTCCGTACTGGCGACGCGCGCTTCCACTGGAGCAATGCTCTTGGCAACATACTTTTTGGTCGCGCAACCGGTGCCTAACAGACTCAAGGCGAGTCCGCCGGCAATTAAAAACGAAGATTTCATAAAGTTGTCCTCTGGGCGTTCCGCGCCCGAATATTGTTAGAAGTTAACTGGTGAGTGGCACTCTCGTTGTGAACCGGCTGCACATTCCGGCCATCCGAGGCGCCCAATCGGTACGAACCATCGTACCGTCCTCTATCGTGCTCCCCCATACAGTCGTCTATCCCGGGGCTCCGTAAACTTTTCCGGGCTAGAATAGGTAAATTCTGCTGAAGGGCGCACTTAAAGCTTTGATTCCGTTCGGTACTGCACTGCACGGGCAAGTATCAAGCACGCTTAGTACCAAATTAAAGGATACGCCTTACGTGTGTGCGCGGCTTTTCTCTAGCGATGTCAACACGGGTCCGGACATTGCATAATGAGAACATGTCCTTTCCGGTCCACCGCCAACGCCGGCTTCGTGTGTCCGAGTCCATGCGCCGCCTGGTGCGGGAAACGCACCTGGAGCCTTCGCAACTGGTGCTGCCGCTGTTTGTCTGCCCCGGTGAGGGCGTCCGCAATGACATTTCGTCCATGCCTGGTCAGGCGCAGCTCTCGATCGACCGATTAGTGAAGGAATGTGAGGCGGTTTATGCGCTGGGTGTCGGCGGCGTGATCCTGTTCGGGATTCCCGAGACCAAGGACGAGCAAGCGTCCGGCGCCTACGCCGACGATGGCATCACGCAGCAGGCGGTGCGGGCGGTAAAGCGGGCGGTGCCGGGTCTGATCGTGATGACCGACGTTTGCAATTGCGAGTACACCAGTCACGGGCACTGCGGAAAGATTGTAGGCAAGGATGTCGACGCCCACGTCGATAATGACGCCACGCTGGAGTGGCTGGCGAAAACCGCGGTCTCGCACGCGCGGGCCGGCGCCGACATGGTGGCGCCGTCCGACATGATGGACGGCCGCGTCGGGGCGATCCGCACGGCTCTCGACGCGCACGGTTTCCCCAACACGCCGATTTTTGCCTACGCCGCAAAATTTGCTTCGGTGTTTTACGGACCCTTTCGCGAAGCCGCCGAATCCACGCCGCAGTTTGGCGACCGGCGCAGCTATCAGATGGACCCTGCCAACGGGCGCGAAGCCTTGCTTGAGATGGAACTCGATCTCGAAGAAGGCGCCGACCTGCTGATGGTGAAGCCGGCGATGCCGTATCTGGATCTGATCCGGCAGGCGCGCGATCGCTTTGACGTCCCCATCGGCGCCTACCAGGTATCCGGCGAATTCAGCATGATCCACGCCGCGGCGCGAAACGGGTGGATCGATCTGGACCGCGCGATGATGGAATCGCTCACGTCGATTCGGCGCGCTGGAGCGGGCGTCATCCTCACATATTTCGCGCCGGATGTGGCGCGCGCGCTGGCCTAACTGTCAGGCACTCTCAGGCCTTGGCCCAATAGCGCTCGCGGTATTGCAAGACCAAGTCTTTGCGTTTAGTGGAGAGCTTCAGCGAACGGAACTCGGAGATCTCGTTGGGCCGGTCCGAGATAAAGCCCAAGTTGTATTGGCTGCGAAGCTCTTCTTCGATCGCCTGGTAGATCGCTGTGATCCCCAGCTTCTTCGAGACCTGATAAAACGAGGCTCCGGTTTCTTTGGAGAGACGCAGGAGGATTTCCTTCCCGTGCATGCCGCCGAAGCCAAACGGCGGCGCCGGGTACGACGAATCGGAGAACAGGATCGAGTAGATCAGCGTGTCGGCTCGCTGGGCCGCCTCGATGGCGTCGGTTAGAGTTGCGCTGCTGCCGTTCTCGCCGCCGTCCGACAGCACGATCATCGCCTTGCGGTCCTTCTGATCCTTCAGGACTTTGTTGGAAGCCTCGACGATAGCGTCGTAGAGCCGCGTGCCACCGCCATCCTGCATGCTCAACTCCTTGCGCGTCGGAGTGTCGACGTAGGGCAGAACTTCTTCCAGATCCCTGCGCGACGCGGTGAGCGGCTGGCGCAATTGCACCGCCATATCGAACTGCATGACGAACAGCTTATCTTTGGAATCGCGCAGAACCTGATCGAGGAAACGGAAGCTGGCGCTGCGCTCGGATTCGAGCACCTTCTTCTGGCTCATGCTGGTATCGACCATTAAGCCTAGTGTCAGTGGAAGGTCCGTCTCTTTGGAAAAATAACGGATGCTCTGCGGGCGGCCGTTTTCGGTAAGCGTGAAGTCGTCTTTCGTCAGGTTGCGGACAATCTCGTTCTTACGGGTGCGCACGGTGGCGAGGACGTTGACGACTTTGACGCCGGTTGTGAAAGTTGCTTCATCCTGGGCCTGGGGGCGCGCGACTGAGGCGGCACCGAGCAGCGACGCGGTTGACGCCAGAAACTGGCGGCGGGAGTGCTGCGCGTGGGTGGTTAGCGCTGAGGATTGCATACCGAACTAATGTAACGATGGACCTCCGAGCCCCGTGGTTACAGTACAGTTACGATACACTGGAACCCAATCGGGAACTACCACATCTAAACTGGTAGAAGAAGGTAATCATATGATGAAATTTTCTAAAATCGCGCTCTTCGCCGCGCTGTTCTCCCCGGGCCTGATTGCTACGGCTTATGGGCAGCGCGGTGGTGGCGGCCATGGCGGTGGTGGCGGCGGCCACATGGGCGGCGGCGGCCACGCGGGCGGTGGATTCTCGGGTGGTCATAGTGGCAGTTTCAGTGGTGGTGGTTTCCGTGGCGGCAGCGTCGGCGGTTACCGTGGTGGATCTGTGGGCGGCTTCCGTGGCGGCAGCTACGGCGGTTACCGTGGAGGCTACCGGAGTGGTTTCCGCGGCGGCTACTATCGCGGCTATCCTTACTACGGATCGAGCCTTTACTTTGGATTCGGCGGTTACCCTTACTACTACGGCTACCCTGCTTACGGGTACTCGTACGATCCCTATGCGTACGGGTACGATCCGTATGCTTACAGTGGCGGCTACGCCTCGGCGCCGCCACCGCAGCAGGACTACGGTTATCAGCAGAGCTACCCGCCGCAGCAGCAGGATCAAGTGCAGGGCGGTCCTCCCCCTCAGCAACAGCCACAATACCAGCAGCAAAACCCTGCTGAGACGCAGCCGCAGTCGGCCAATGAAGGCAACCAGCCTCAGTTCTATCTAATTGCTTTCACCGACCACAGCATTCAGGCGGCTACCGCTTACAAGGTTGAAGGCGATCAGTTGTATTGGCAGGACCGGGAGAATAAGGAGCACCATGCTCCGCTCTCCAGGATCGACCTTCCGTTCAGCCAGCAGATCAACCGCGATCGCAACGTGGATTTCCAGATCCCATAAGCGCGTCGTCAGTACTGTTTTCGCAAATGAGCCGGCGGACCTACTTAGGTCCGTCGGCTTTTTTCATGCATGGGCCGATGGAGTGCCGGCAATCACCGTGCGGCAAATCGAAGGTGCCCAGCTAGGAAAGCCGCTCGGACGACGGCGGTCACAAGCGGTAAACGTTAAACCAAGACGGTAAAGACGTTTTCGGATTCTTTACGCTCGACGGGATGATAAAGCGTATCGCGCTCCAGCGGCTCGCGGCCGGCCTCGCGGATAAGCCGCAATAGTTCGCTGCGGCGCAAGCTTCCACTAGTGGCTCCGCCGGCGTCGCGATAGATTTTTTCTTCCACCACGGTGCCGTCCAGATCGTCGGCGCCGAAACGCAGGGCGATCTGAGCGATCTGCGGGGTCATCATCACCCAGTAGGCCTTGATATGCGGAATGTTGTCCAGCATCAACCGTGAAACCGCGATCTCGCGAATATCGTTAAAGCCGGTGGTGGTTCGAATGTGGTCCATTGCCGTGTTCGCCGGATGGAACGCCAGCGGTATGAAGGTCTGGAAGCCGTGGGTGTCGTCCTGCAAGGCGCGCAGACGCAGCAGGTGATCGATGCGGTCTTCCGGAGTCTCGATGTGCCCGTAGAGCATGGTGCAGTTGGAGTGAATGCCTAGCTTATGCGCGGTCCGCGCGACCTCAATCCACTGGTCGCCGGATAGTTTGTGATCGCAAATGATGCGGCGCACGCGTTCGGCGAAAATCTCGGCGCCGCCGCCGGGCATTGAGTCCATGCCTGCGTCTTTCAGCCGCTCCAGCACTTCGCGGGGGCTGATCTTCGTGCGCTGCGCAAAGTAGCCGATCTCGACCATGGTGAAGGCCTTGAGATGCACTTCCGGGTAGCGCTGCTTTAGTCCGCGGAGCATATCGCAATACCAGTCGAGTGAAAGTTCGGGATGCAATCCGCCCACGATGTGGAATTCGGTGACGCCCTCGGCGTGGCCGCGGCCCGCGCGTTCCCAGATTTCCTCCAGCGAAAAGGCGTAAGCGGTGGGGTCCTTGGCCTTCTTGCCGAAAGCGCATAACTTGCAACTGGCCACGCAAACGTCGGTGGGATTGATGTGGCGGTTGACGTTGAAGAAAGTCTTGTTGCCGTGCAGACGCTCGCGGACCAGGTTCGCCATCCAGCCGACGCTGAGAAGATCCGGGGTGCGGTAAAGAGACAGGCCGTCTTCCGAATTGAGGCGTTCGCCGCGCTCGACTTTGTCGCGGATCGGAAGCAGGCGGGGATCGTCAAAAACAGGTGTCATCGGGAACACTACTTCCAAAAAATATCACTGGCCCAGAATACAAAGAATATCACGCTGACATAGCCGTTCATGGTGAAGAATGCGGCGTCGACGCGCGACAGATCGTTGGGCCAGACCAGGCGGTGCTCCCATAAAAGCAGGCAGGCGACGGCGGCGATTCCGGCCCAGGCGAGTCCGCCCAACGCGAACGCCTCCACCAGCATCACAAGGCACGCGAGCATTCCTAAGTGCAGCAGGCGCGAGATCCACAGGGCTCCGGGGATGCCGAAGCGGCGGGGGATGCTGAAGAGGCCGGCTTCGACGTCGAACTCGTAGTCCTGGCATGAATAGATGATGTCGAAGCCCGCGGTCCATAGAGTCACCGCGGCGGTGAGCCACAAAATGCGCGGGTCGAGCGAACCCTGCATTGCGATCCATGCGCCCGCGGGTGCGATTCCCAGTGAGAATCCCAACACGGCATGCGAGAGCGATGTGAAGCGCTTGGTGTAGGAATAAAACATCAGGATCGCGAGCGCTAGCGGCGCCAGCTTGAAGCACAGCGCGTTCAGTTCGCGCGCGGCGAAGAGAAACACCACCGACCACACTGCGATGAAGCCCCAGGCGAAGGGGCGCGACAGGCTTCCGGCCGGCAGGTGGCGCATGCGGGTGCGCGGATTGCGCCCGTCGATGTCGGCGTCGAGCACGCGGTTGAAGGCCATTGCAGTGGAGCGCGCCGCCACCATGCACACCACGATCCACAGGAGTTTGATCCACAATCCCTCACGGACGAAGCCGGCATCGCGCCAGGCGAGTAGGGCTCCGGTGAGGGCAAACGGCAGCGCAAACACGGAGTGCTCGAACTTGATCATTTCGAGCGTAAGCCGGACGCGCTTCAGAAAGGAGGGCAAACTACTATTCTAAGGGAATGCGGATTTCGCTCGCGTCGCACCTATGCAAGACCACAGCTCTAATCGTGACGGCCGCGGTCTGGTTCACCGCTGGGTGCAGTTCTTCCAACGTCACCGACGAACTCAATCTCAGTCAGGTCACGTTTCCAAATGGCGTCAAGATCAACGCCGAAACGATGCGCAACGAGGCCGAGCTGATGCGGGGCCTGATGTTTCGCGAAGCGCTCGCGCCCAACCGGGGAATGTTATTTATTCATCCCGCGGAAAACACGTTCCGCTACTGGATGTATCAGACTAAAATCCCACTCGATTTGATCTGGATGGACCATGACCGTCGCATTGTCGAAATGTCGCTGGACACGCCTCCCTGCCGCTCCGTGAGCGCGACGGCGTGCCCGAGTTATGGGGGCAATTTCAAATCGAAGTATGTGCTGGAAGTGAACGCCGGCATCGCCCGCAAGAATGGGCTCAAGACCGGCGATACGCTGGACTTCTAAAAAAACTCATCAACCCGCAGAACTGCGTGCAAGTGCGCGTTGGAGTCCGAATCGATGTCAGGGTTTGGGTTTGTCGCCCAACTTCGGCAAGCTCTCGGTGAAGCCTTCGATTTCGCGCACTACATCAGCCTCGTTCGACCGGAAGACATCATGGCTTGCATTGTCCAAGCGAACTACTCGGGCCGAGGGCACACCTGCTTCAAACGCAGCTGCCTGGTCGCGTTTCATTTGGTTTCTCGCCTCGGCAGCCATACGGTTGGGTGAGCCATCTGGACCTTGGACCGCCTCGAACGCAAAGATTGCGAGCACAGGCGCCTTGATGTCCGTGTATCTTTGTGATCCCCTATTCATCGCGGCAACAATTGGTGGTATCGGTGGCCGCGGTGGGGCTGAGGTCTGAGGCGGTGGCGGCGCATTCCTG
>Ga0163163_10002765_pt1 | contig 14808 bp, 15 predicted proteins | sample S65metaG_FD_119766 | JGI IMG/M metagenome (GOLD analysis project Ga0163163, IMG submission 119766) | Switchgrass rhizosphere microbial communities from Kellogg Biological Station, Michigan, USA - S6-5 metaG | ecosystem: Host-associated > Plants > Roots > Rhizosphere > Soil | place: USA... | reverse complement strand
GATTCATGTTGTCGCCTCATTATCGCTATCCTGCGCGCTGAAGGGAACGTTAGCTCAGCGATCCATTCCTCAAATGCGCCTGAGACGAGTCGAACGTCCGACCTTTGGTTTCGGAGGGCAATTTTGAGTGCGACACTAACCAACTCCCCCCAAGAAGAACAATAAAGATTGTATTTCACTCCCGCCACTTTCCGTTCTTGTTGGGGCTTGTCGTCTGTAGAACACGCACAAAAGGTGCACAGTTCCCGAATCTTCCAATCAATCCGGGTTTGTCCGCAATTCTGACCTATCATGATTCGGAAGCAGGGTCGATAACAGCAATCTTCCTCAAAGAAATTATCGCCTTACAATCCGGCAAAAGTTAGCGTCACAGACGAAAGGACGAATAGTGGCCGAAATTACATCAAAGCGTCTTGGGGAACTACAGAGAGGTGTCTTCGGTATTCTCCTTGATCAGCCTGAAGGCTTAGCCGCCAAAGAAGTCCTGCAGCGAATGGAAAAGATGGTACCTCCGAGTGATTTTGAGAAATTGGACTACCCCAACAATCCGGGAATTCGACGGTTCGAAAAAACTATTCGATTCGCAACAATTGGGCCTGTAAAGGCGGGTTGGCTCATCAAAGACAAAGGGAAGTGGTATCTCACTGAGGAGGGACGGAATGCTTATTCCAAGTTCCCCGATCCCGAAGGATTTAAAGCCGAATCAAGCCGCCTTTACTATCAATGGCGAGAAAAACAGCCGAAGGAACTTCCAGAACTTGATCTTGAAGTGGAAGGCTCTGTGATCCGCAGCGATGCGGAGGTAGCTAGCACCTTTGAAGAAGCTGAAGAGACAGCATGGTCAGAGATCGAACGATACGTACAAGTCATGAATCCGTACGATGTTCAAAAATTGGTTGCTGCATTGCTTCGAGCGATGGGATATCACGTTGCGTGGATTGCGCCGCCTGGCCCGGACAAAGGGATCGACATTCTCGCGCACAATGACCCACTCGGCACCAGTTCTCCGCGCATAAAGGTGCAAGTCAAACGTCATGCAGACAAGATCAGCGTTGATGTTTTGCGCTCTTTCATGGCCGTTCTCGGCGACAATGACGTGGGCATTTTCGTTTCCACCGGGGGTTTTACTCGGGATGCGGATTCAGAAGCTCGAACACAAGAGTCTCGAAAGTTGACACTCTTGGACCTGGAGAAGCTCGTGGATCTGTGGGTGAGCAACTACGAAAGAATCGAGGAGTCTGAAAAGAGCCTTCTGCCACTCAAGCCTGTTACTATCTTGCTCCGGACCGACAGTCAGTCTTCTCATCGCACCGCCATTGCCGGGGCCACCTTCACCCCGTCGTTGGTGCAGCCTGAACAGAAGTATAGGCGAGCATGATCGGAATCACGTCAGTTTTGTCTTCGACGATTGGATATACAATCCAATGTGCCGCCTGAAAGTCATGCCAGGCGTGGGTTTCAACGGGTGTGTGCGGAAAGTGTGCGGGTTTAATGGTCCCTCCAAGACAGTCAATGGTATGGTCCGCTCCCGGGAATTTCCAAAAGCGAAACAAAGCCGAGGGGGGAGGCCCCCCGGGCTCGAATTTCAACGGCACAAAGAGGGGTCTGCTTACTTACGGGGTGACGTCGATATGTCCGACTTGATTTGCAACCGTCTATTCCATCCTGATCCATAAGTCCCCACTTGGCTTTTACGTTTACTTGGGAATAGATTGAATTCTGCGTACTGCGTCGAATGAACAGGGCTCTTCTAAAGTAGAGGTGAATAGATGGCGACAGGACATAAAACAGGTGGGCGTACAGCCGGAACGCCAAACAAGAAGACTCGCGAGATTACTGAGTTGCTGCATTCGCTGGACTGCAACCCGATTGAAGGCATGATTCTTATTGCTCAAGACCCGAATAACAGCATGGAACTGCGTGGGCGTATGTATTCCGAAGTTGCGAAGTATGTCTATCCCCAGCGTAACATTAGCGGGGGACGAACAGGAGCCTGTTCATTTCACAGTTTCGTGGCAGAAGCCTGAGACGGAGCATCCGCCAGTTGATGTGGGTGCCAGACTAATCAGTGAGTGAAAGCGGGGCCGGGAAATTCGCGGTTGCGCGACGAGCTATCTGCAAATCAGAAAATCTGGCGCGATCTGGAATATGTCCTAATCAAGTTGTTTTGGAAAAGCACATCTACGATTTGCCGGTTATACAGCAAGCGAGATAACGGAGCAGAAATCCCTTATCTACTGGGTTGCAAGGATCAATTAAGGCGGACAACACTTCATTTAGCCCAAAGTCGTAGCTGTTCCGAGAAATCGGCGTATCGTTTGTCCGCAACTAGATCCTGAATCCGGCAGGAATCCAATAGCACGGGAATCACGAGTGTTTTACTCAGTTTAGTCTCTCGTTGCATCGAGAGGCTCAGTTCCTTAACCGCGCTTGAGTACTACTGCTTACCAGCAAATGTAGTATCGTTTCGAAAAACTTATTTGAAAGGGGACAAATCAGATGACGAGAGGTTTTGCACTCTGTTCAATTGCCGTACTGTGTTTCACAACATCTATCGCCTACGCCGACTCCATTACGCTCAACGTCGACGGGAATGGGATTCTGACTGGAGCCCGAAATGTGATAGTCGGCGGGACTCCCTACGGTGTGGACTTCGTAGACGGCACCTGCGAATCGGTTTTCGGTGCCTGTGACGTAACGCATTTCATCGCGACTGATGCCGCTTCGGCGACTCTATTTTCTCAGGCTTTGTTAGATCAGGTTTTTATCGATGGCAGCGCCGGACCTTTTGATTCTCTTCCCAATAGGACCTTCGGTTGTGGGCCAGCAACCCTTCAGTCTGCGGGCGCGATATGTATTGTCTGGACTCCATTTGGAACAATTTTGGGAGGAAGTCTTGGAACTGAAATCAGAATCTCCGAAGCGGTTAACTGGTATCCATCCGGAATTGACTTCGACGAAATCGTTACGACAAGTGCTATTCTCGCCTACGATTCGTCCACGCCGGGGACGGATAATGACCTGGGCCGGGTCGTGTGGGCCAAATGGTCGACCGTGCCCGAACCCTCAACTCTGGCGCTGCTGCCGCTGGGATTGATCGGAATTGGGGCGGTGCGGAGGCTCCGACGGAAGGCGTAAAATCCGTCGATGCTGCAATACTCCGGCAATGCAATCCACAGTGATCCTGATGCCTACTGGTGCGCTGGTTGCTGGGCTTGGAAGTGCGATTGTGCACACCTGGTCAAGCCACTAACGAGTGCGATCATGAAGCTCCGGCATACGATCTATATCGAAACCACGTGGAAAAAGAACATTCTTCAAATCACCATGAATACCGGCGAACGGTATCAGCATTTCAGAGTGCCGCGTTCAGTGGCAGTCCGATTCGTACGAACTCCAGAGGACAAGGCATTGCTAGCGGTGGTTTGACATATACTGCTCCTATACTCCGCGCAGCTCACAAATAACGACGAAATGACTAAACCAAAGGAGGGCACTGTGAAGTTTCACCGGTATTTCCTTCTTGTCACACTGCTGTGGGTGTCTGTTCCTGCCTACGCCGATCTCGTAACATTTAACTCATTGGCGGCGTTTAGTGCTGCAGCTCCCGGACTCCCCGTAGAAACTTTCGAGTCTGCCTTGCTCAGCCCGGGCAGCGGCCTTGTGCTTTGCACGGGCCCGCTGAGCAGCAGCGTCGCGAGCGGATGCTTTCCGGTGGGGGGGCTCCTGCCGGGCGTCGTTTATAGCTCGAGTCCCGATCCAAGAATGATTGTGGAGAATGCGACTCCAATGTTTCCGCTTCTTCTTAATACAAGTAACGTTCTGGGCACCGCCTTTCCCGGCAGTTCTATTCTGACCCTTACGTTCACTGCCCCTATTGTGGCCGTCGGATTTGAGGTCTTTCCCGGTCTGGTCGACGGACCCGTTGTAGTCTCCGTATTTAGTCCGAGCGACGCCGCTCTGGGAACCTTTACGATTCCCGCAATTAGGGGTGCAAACTTCTTTGGTGTCCTCTCCACTAGGGATGTCATCGGACGCGTGAGCATTGACGGTCCTAATAATCCAGGATCCGGCGGAGAGTTTATCGACAATCTGCGGTGGTCGGTACCCGAGCCTTCGTCGCTGATTCTGGTCGCGGTAGGATTAGCGCTCGCTTTTGGTCTTAAGAGGGCTAAGACGGGCTCATTCAATCCCCAGAATCGACTCTGGCGCAGCGACGCGCGTGAATCCTATCGAAAGGGAACCTGAATCGGATACTTGCGGCTGCGAAGAGGAGCACGATGCGAAAAAAGGCCGCCGCGTCGTGTGATTTTGGATTTCCGCGGCGACTGCGCGGGAGTCGGAATCGCATCCGAGATCTTTACCGGCAGCAACGCTGCAGATGTGGCCGTCTCCAGTCCGCCATTGCGATAGCTCCTCCGCCATGCAAACACCTGGTTGGCGTTCACTCCGTGGGCTCGTTGATTCGCCAACTGTGAAGATTGGAGCCTCCCATTCAGTATCGCTAAACGTGAATCACCGTACGGTTACGCTTTAACGGAATCCGTCTACGCAAGATCACATCGCGGAAGATCACTACAACAGACCATGGCACAACCCTGTACAGTTTTCGAGTTGCGGAACGGCTACTGGAACTCGAAGCGATTCTCAGACTCGAAGCACCGGCGCTGCTGATCCTGAGGAACGAAACCGTTGAGGGGAAAATCGTTCACTACAGCGCGAACGAGCAGGCGGGGTATGAAGTCACAATTGAGTACAAGACTTGAGGTTGGGAAATTTCTTTTTCAGCGCGATGAGTCCAGCCAAGCCGAATCCTAGAAGTAGAAGCGAAGAAGGTTCTGGGACCAACGTTAGCGACGCAAGCCCTCCGGACTCATGCGTGCCATCGGAATATTCAGCAAGCCACTGAAAATCGACAATATCTCCAACATCGCCGGGAGGGGGTGCAAGAAAGGATGTTCCCATATCGGTCCTTGCAAATTTGTAGTCATACAGACCTAGGAATGTCAGAGATTTTCCAAGAACCATTTGACTCGATACGCCGGAATGAAGAATCCAATAATCCTGTTGGCCTTGATCCAAGGCACTGTCGTAGGGTGATTGGAAGTCATTCCACCAAATGTTGGCAGTTCCTGAGAATAAATAGTCCCCGAACGAACCCGATATAGGGCTTTGTTCCGATCTGGCTGATACATAGGGTGTCGGAAACTGCGATTCCGGGAAGTGGTTAGTCGTAAAAACACCGGTTCCGATAGTGAACGGCGTGGAATCTTCAAACGTGAAGCTGCCAGTTGTGCCGCTCAGAGTACTGAACGTGTAAAGAATCGAGTTGGCAAACAGGGAAGCTGAGAACCCGAATGTGAGTATCAGAACCAAAAAAAGAAAACGAACCGCAAGTCGTCGCATTTCTTTCATCCTTACCCTAACTGCAGATTTGCTTAACCTGCGAGATAACCTTTTTTTGAAGTCCCTGGGAGCGAATCACTGCAACAGAGAATACTCTTCTGTTTTCATGTTGTCGCCTCATTCTTGTCGAAGCCGAAACGTTACGCAATGCCGAGCGGATGATCGATTCCTGCGAAGCGTGCAACCCCGAGGCAGAGATACCGTTCGATAACGTCTTTGATCGAGTGATAGGAAACGATCCTGCGATCACGGATTACATTCTGGCCGAACAGGCAAATTGTCCACGATGCGCCACGCTCAGAAGCAGTAAGTTGTGGAAGAATCCAGTTCCAGATGTTGAAGTAGCCGGGGATTGGCGATCCTGTTGTATCACGCACCGCAACTTGCGGTATTTTCACGAGGCCTGTGGGAGCAACTACGCAGCGAATGGGAAGAGAGTAAGGACGATCCACGACCGCCTGTCTTTATTCTTGTTTGCAAGAACACGAAGATTGCGAAGGTCATCCACGAGTGGCTCGGTGAGAACAAGCAACCGACCGGAATTCCACCGGCAAACGTTGATGGATTTGTGAATGCCAACGGGCGTGTCGCTACAATCCGCGTGGATTCTAAGGTGGTACACGAGACGGACACTGGAGAATCGAAATCTGATGAATCCAGGTGGTTGCGTTTCACACTCGACACAGTGGGCCGGCTGTCGTGGCCTAACGATACGCAGGCAAGGCCGATATACCCGGAAGCGTTCGAGGAGTTGGCGCACAGGCTGGAGAAGCACTGGACCCACCGGGTGGAAATGTGCGCTGCATCCAATGCTCACCGAAGGGTGGGACTGCAACCCGGTCACGCACATAATTGGCTTGCGGCCTTTCATGTCACAACTGCTATGTGAACAAGTCGTAGGACGTGGACTCCGCAGAGCAAGCTACGAGTTGACCGAAGACGGCAAGTTCTCGGAGGAAGTTGCAAAGGTCTTCGGCGTGCCGTTCGAGGTCATCCCGTACAAAGCCGATCCCAAGGGAGGATCACTGAAAAAGGAGAAGCGGCATCACGTATACGCCATTGGCTCTAAATCACAGTTTGAGATCCGCTATCCCCGCGTGGAAGGCTACACGACAGCGATACGCAACCGAGTCGCTGTGGATTGGGACGTGTTGCCGATCTTGAAGTTGAAACCGGGGACGATCCCGCCCGAGGTCGATGTGAAGGGTGGATTGCCAAACAATCAAGGCCGCTTCTCATTGACAGGTCCAGGTGCGATTGAGAATGTGAACTTGAACCCGTATCGCAAAGGGCGGCGGTTTCAGGAACTTATGTTCGACATGGCGGCTGCGTTGACGAGGGACTACAGAGCGCAACCGAAGTGCGAAGCGCCCACTCACGTTCTGTTTCCGCAGATGGTCAAGATCGTTGATCGCTATTTGCGTGAATTCGTGGACCCGGTTTCACCAGCCGACATTTTGGACGTGTTCTTGTCGCCATACTACGGTTGGGTGGTGGAGCGATTGGTAGAGGCGATCCGGCCTGATACCTCGCAGGGTGAAGCGCCGGAGATTCCACGGTACGAAGCCAATCGTGGGCCGGGTTCTACTGCCGAAGTGGATTACTGGACGAGCAAAGAGCCTCGCGAGGTCATCCACTCACACTTGAACTACATGGTGCCTGATACGAAGCGATCCGGTTCTCCATGTCTCCGCGAGCGCAGTAGAGGTCTTCATAAAGTTTCTGCGGATCCCAAACGCTGGCGGGAAGCGACGTCACCACAAACCTCGGATTGGCTTTACCTTCCAGGTGCTCGGCTTTTCCAATCACGCGCCGCGCGCAGCTCCAGCTGTTCAACGTTTCATAGTCGAATTCGGTGAAGATTCTGGCGCGGCGTTGCGTTTGGGCAAACTGTGCGGAGGCTTCTTTCAACTGCGGCGCCAAAATGACCTCTAATCTGGAATTGCGTGCCAGGCCGAAGATGTAGTCGATGTTGTCTGCTTCGCACCACGTCATGATGGCATCGCGGCAGAAACCCGAATCGGCCCGCAGAACGATTCGTACCCCAGACCACCTTTTGCGGATTGCTCCGACGATCCGCTGCACTTCCTCCAGCGCCCCGTCGGATCCATCGATGTTGGATTGCCGCAATCGTGCTCCCAGCAAATGATCCCCACAGAATATATAGAGCGGCAAGTAGCGGTAGTGATCGTAGAAGCCGTGGAAGAAGCGGCCTTCCTGGCGTCCGTGAATCTGCATATCGGTTGCATCCAGATCCAGAACAATCTCTTTGGGCGCTTCACGATGGGATTCCAGGAATACGTCCACCATCAATTGATCGATGGCGGCGGTGTTATAGCGGACCTTCTTGTATCGATCTGGAGTCGGAGTCGACAGCTCCAATCGATTCAGTGTGCTTTTCCCCGCCAGTGCACTTCCTGCTTCAGCCCTTCCTGCCATCACTCCCAGCAGTGGATCGTGCCGCAGCTGCTCGTGATCATTCAGATCCTCGTATCCCATCGCGATCCCATATACCCGTTGCGCCACCATCTCTTCGACTCGATGCTCAATCCGTGCTGCATTTCGTCCGTCCACAAAACAGGCTGCGAATCGAGACAACAAGTTCAATCGCCGATCGGTCTCCCGCAGTAACACGGCTCCTGCATCCGAGGTCTGTTGTCCCCCATCGAATCGCGCCGTTACTTGTTTGGAAAAATGTGCTTCGAACTGGAAACTTCTCTGATTACACTCTGTCATTAGAAAGGCCGCCTTTCGTTTCGCTATTCGGACTCTTCGCAAAGCCTGAATGCCACGCTGGGCGGCCTTTTCTGGTCTATTTCATTTTCCGTTTGTCTGCTTTTCTCTCAATTCTTGTGAGAAATGCGGGCTAGTGTTGTTTCTGTTAAATGCGCCTGAGACGAGTCGAACGTCCGACCTTTGGTTTCGGAGACCAACGCTCTATCCAGCTGAGCTACAGGCGCGCACTCTAAACTTGTAGCACAAAAAAAGAATCACTGCGAGCCAGACTAGGCTTGCTCGATATCGGGTTGTTCCGGGCTGATGCGGATGCATGCGGCCCAATGGTGTGGCTGGATCTCTCGCAACTCGGGTTCGGTTTGCCGGCATTCGGCAACAGCCCAGGGACATCGCGTATGAAACCGGCACCCGTGCGGTGGATTGATTGGCGACGGCACATCGCCTTCAAGTACGAGTCGACGTCGCGTGGCTTCCACTCTTGGATTGGGAACAGGAACAGCCGACATCAGCGCCTTCGTATACGGCATCAGGGGATTGTCGTAAATGGTCTTCGCATCCGCGATTTCGACGAGTTTACCCAGGTACATCACGGCCACACGGTCGGAGACGTGGCGCACGGCCCGCAAATCGTGCGATATGAAGAGGTACGTGAGGTTTCGCTCGCGGCGGAGTCGTTCCATCAGGTTCATGATTTGCGCCTGGATGGAGACATCGAGGGCGGAGATCGGCTCGTCGGCCACAATAAAATCCGGATTGGCGGCCAGTGCGCGGGCAATCCCGATTCTCTGCTGCTGTCCGCCGGAGAATTCGTGCGGGTAGCGCCGAACAAATCGCGTACTCAAGCCGACTGTTTCCATCAATTCCCGGATCCGGCCGTCCCGCTCGCCTCCTTTATATAAGGAGAACGTGTCCAGAGGTTCAGACAGAATCTGCGCTACGGTCATCCGCGGGTCGAGAGACGCATAGGGATCCTGAAAAATCATCTGAAGATGACGTCGGTGCTTCTGCATTTCCGAATGAGACAGGTGCGCAAGATCCTGATCGCGATAGAACACAGAACCGTTTGTAATTTCGGACAATCTCAGAATCGCGCGTCCCAGCGTCGTCTTTCCGCAACCGGATTCTCCCACCAGCCCGACAGTTTCTCCCGGGTAAATATCCAGGCTGACGCCGTCGACGGCCTGTACCACTTGACGCCGGCGTTTGAAGTGCACTTTCAGATCACGAATGGAGATGAGCGGATTCGCCATAAACCTCCTTCGCGAAGTGGCAGAGCGATTCGTGACTCGGCGCGACCTGCACCATCGGCGGGAATTCCCGTCGGCAGATGTCGGCGGCCTTGTCGCATCGCGGAGCAAACGGACATCCCGTCGGCAGATTTGCGGGGTCGGGCGGCAGTCCCGGAATCTGATACAACTCGCCGCGGGCAGTACTTTCACGGAGAGGATCCGGCACGGACATCAGAAGCCCTTTGGTATAAGGGTTCGCGGGACGATCAAAAAGATCTATGGCGGATGCACGCTCGAACACTCTCCCGGCATACATCACGATAATGGCGTCGGCCATTCCTGCAACCACACCGAGATCGTGCGTGATCAGAATCACGCTGGTTTGAATTTCCGTCTTGATCTTCTTGATCAGTTCCAGAATCTGGGCCTGAATTGTCACATCCAGCGCGGTGGTCGGCTCATCGGCAATTAACAGCTCGGGGCGGCAGGACAAGGCCATTGCGATCATCACGCGCTGGCGCATGCCTCCGGAGAACTCGTGGGGATAACTGTCAATTCTCGCCGCGGCATCCGGAATGCCGACGAGGTGCAACATATTCACCGCATGTTCCCGCGCCTGTTTTGAAGAATGGCCCATGTGGAGTTCGGTCACTTCCATCAGCTGCCGCGAGATGCGCATGAATGGGTTGAGCGAACTCATCGGGTCCTGAAAAATCATTCCGATTCTTTTGCCGCGGACTTTCCGGATTTCCTCGGTCGGAAGTTTCAGCAGGTCCTTTCCTCCGAATATCACCTGACCAGAAACGATGCGGCCCGGCGGAGAGGGAACCAATCGCATGATGGACAGGTTCGTCACGGATTTTCCCGAACCCGATTCGCCCACGATGCCCAGCGTCTTTCCGGGCTCGAGGTCGAAACTCACGTCATCGACGGCCTTAACGACACCGCCATCTGTATCGAAGTGTGTTCGAAGATTGCGAACGGAAAGCAGGCTCATGATTTCTTCGTTTGGGGATCCAGCGCGTCACGCAGTCCGTCGCCGATGAAGTTTAGTGAGAAAAGAGTCAGGGCCATCGTCACGCCGGGGAAAATGAGCTGCCAGGGAAACACGGCGATGTTCTGAATTCCTTCCGACGCGAGGCTCCCCCATGACGCCAGTGGAGCCTGGACGCCGAGACCCAGAAACGACAGGAAGGCTTCCAGCAGCATGACCGCCGGTACTTCCAGCGTTGCGTAAACGATTACGGGACCGAGAGTGTTGGGGACCAGATGTCGAAGGACGATTTTCCATTTCGGCACGCCGGTCGCCCTGGCGGCCAGAATGAATTCCTGGTTCTTGAGCGAGATCACCTGTCCACGGACGATGCGAGCCATCGTCAGCCATGAGACCGCGCCCAGCGCAATGAATAGCAGGAACAGCTGGCCCAGCGCCGTGTGCCGGCCGAAAAGCGCGAGCAACACGATGACGACCATCATGTAGGGAATTGCGAACAGGATGTCGACGATGCGCATCATCAATTCGTCAAGCTTGCCGCCGGCGTAACCGGCCGTCGCGCCATAGGCCACGCCGATCACCAGCGAAACGATTGTCGAAATGATTCCAACCATCAGCGAAATGCGTCCGCCCAGAAGCACGCGTGCCAGCATGTCGCGGCCTTCGTTGTCGGTGCCCATGGGGTGCATCCAGGACGGTGAAAAGGATTTCACGAGATTCGAATCTGCCGGAATGTAGTCGTACGTGTAGCCTGTTGCGCGAAAGATTAATGCCGGTCCAACAATGGCCGCGAGCGCAATGATGACGACTACCACCATTCCAAACACGGCCAGACGATTGCGTACCAGACGCCGCATGGCCTGATGAAACAGCGAGCGCCCGGCAATGATCTCCGCCGTACTCAATACCGTATCCTCGGATCAATGACGGCGTATGCGATGTCGACCAGAAGATTGCAAACCAGAATCGTAATCGAGATAAACGCCACGATGCCCAGAATCAGGGGTTCGTCCCGATTCAGATTCGCATTGATGAAGTAGGTGCCGAGTCCGGGCAGAACGAAAATCCGTTCGACGACGACGGTGCCGGTGATGAGTCCAGCCAGCGCTGGCCCGGTAAGCGACACGACCGGGATAATTCCTCCGCGGAACGCGTGCTTCAACACGATGGCGGTTTCCGACAATCCCTTGGCGCGCGCCGTGCGGATGTAATCGGATCGCAGCACTTCCAACATTCCGGAGCGTGTCAGGCGTGCGATGTACGCCATGTAGATGACCGAAAGAGTCAGCACGGGAAGCACGGCGCTGCGCGTGGCAAATCCGTCCCATCGAGCCGGAGGAAACCAGTACAGCGTCAGCGAAAAGAACAGAACGAGGATGGGGCCCAGCACGAACGTCGGTACCGAAATGCCGAGCATCGAGAGCGTCATCGAAGAGTAATCCCATTTCGAGTTGTGCCGGACGGCCGCAAATAACCCCGACGTGATCCCGACCAGCAACGATAGCGCGTAAGCCAGCAGCCCGACCATCGCCGAAACCGGAAACGCTCTCAAGAGAATGGTGTTCACCGACTGACCTTCATATTTCAGAGAGCTTCCGAAATCGAGCCGCGCCGTATTGGAGATCATTTTTCCATACTGCACGTACCATGGCTTGTCGAGGCCGTACTTCGCCCGGAGGTTCTGTTCGATTGCCGGGGGCAATGCTTTTTCTCCCGTGTAGAAGCTGCCTGGCGCCAGCCGGATCAATCCCCACGTGAGCGAAACCACGACGAGAACCATGGGGACCGTTGAGAGAAGTCGCCGGACAACGAATCGAAGCATCAGGGTTTGGGCTCCGGCGCGACCTCATCCCATTTGGAGCGATCGTGTTCGATGTAGACGAACTTCCAGGCATAGAGCGATCCCGGATTTGGATACATTCCTTTGATGTAGGGTTTCTTCATCCAATCTGTGGACGTTACGAAAAGAGGAATGACGGCGCCGGAGTCCAACAGTTGCTGTTCAGCCATGCTGAACTTCCGGAATCGCTCGCTGGGGTCGTGGGTGCGGTTTGCATCGTCAAGTTTGTCGACGTAGCTTTTTTCCCACCATCCGGTTCCGTTGTTGCCCGTCGGCGTTTGGAACAGACTCAGAAAGGTGTAGGGATCCATGTAGTCACCGAACCATCCGGACCGCGAAATTCCCTGGTACTCCAGCTTGTTCCTCGACGTGAAGAAGGTCCGTGTCTCCATACCTTTCAGGGGTACGGTCAGCCCGAGGTTCTGTTTCCACTGCGATTGCAGCAGTTCGGCGATCTGGCGATTCGGGTCCTGGGTGTTGTAGGTGTATTCGACCTTGTCGATCGGGAACTTTGAAGGATCGAAGTTTCCAGCCGCGTCGCGATATCCGGCGTCCGCCAGAAGTTGTTTTGCGCGCTTCGGATCAAATGAGTCGCCTTTCATCAGCGGATAGCCCGGATAGATACCAGGAGGGATGAAGGCACTGAGCGGTTTTGCCACTCGACGGAATTTTGCGATTGCGTCGCGATCGAGCGAGAGGCTGAATGCTTTGCGCACGCGGACATCATTCATGGGAGGCCGCGTCGTATTGATCTGAAGGTAGTAGTTGCCTTCTTCGGGAGCGTCCATGTAGTCCTTGAGCGGACGGATGAAATCATTCCAGGGCAGCGGCACGCTATGGTTCTCCAGTGCATCGACAGCCCCGGCCTTGTAGAGATTCATCATGGTGGTCGTGTCTTCTGCCGGAAAGAATCGTACTTCTTCGAGCCGCACATTTTGGGCATCCCAGTACATTGGATCTCTTTTGGCCACGATGCGATCGTAGGGCACCCATTCGGTTAGATGAAACGGTCCACTGGTGACGATGTTCTGAGGCAGAACCCAGTTAGAGTCTCCATACTTCTCAATGGTCTTGCGGTGGATCACCATAAAGAACTGATGCGCCATCATGCCGAGAAAATAGGGGGAGGGCTGCGTCAGCGTGTACCGTATGGTGGCAGGATCCAGCGCGACGACGCCAACGTCTTCGGCTCGGATCGGTACGAATTCCTTGCCAGCTTCGGGCTTCGCCTCCGGACCGACAAAGCGGCGGTTATGGGTTGCCGGATCGAGCTCGAAGGCTCCAGTTGCCCGGTTGCGAACGAACGAACCTCGGGAGTTGTAGCCTTCAGCGTTAAGGATGGGATACGCGATATACGAATACTCGGCAGCGAGCTTCGGATCCAGTCCGCGGTGCAACGACCAGACGAAGTCTTCGGCGGTGATGGGGTCTCCGTTGGAAAACCGGACGTTCTTTCGGAGATGGAATGTGAACTCGGTGAAGGTTTCGTTGGTGTCCCATTTCTCTGCAATGCCGGGGAATGGACCCATCGTCTTCGGGTCATAAATGACCAGGCCTTCAAACAACGCCATGTAGATGCGCGCCTCGGAAAGTCCGGTGCCGATCTGTGGATCCAGGGACTGTGGTTCCGCTCCGGTGATGTATCGCAGCGTTTGTCCCGGAGGGGGATCCGTCTTTCCGAAGTACTCGGAATCTGCGGCGGTCGGGGCGCAGCCCTGCAGTGTCAGCAGTACGATCATGACGGTGATGCCGATGATTGCCTGTTTCACGGCCCCGAACTTAGCACAGAAAAAAGGGGAATGACACGTCTGGCCCCTTTTCTCCCATGTATGCTTTGAGGCATGGCTTACTTCGAGCAGGAAATCGATGTGATAATCGATGAAGCAGCGCTTCAGTCGAAGGTTCGGCAGCTTGGGGCACAGATCACTCGCGACTATGCAGGTAGGGAACTCACGTTGGTCGGCGTTCTGAAAGGATCCATCTTCTTCCTTGCCGATTTGGCGCGCGCCATCGACCTGCCGGTGCGTATCGAGCTGATTGGAGTGTCGTCTTACCTCGGTGGCAGTGAGACCAGCGGAGAAGTGAGAATCACCCACGATGTGTCGACTCCGATGGGCGGCAGACATCTGCTCCTTGTGGAAGACATTGTCGACACCGGGCTCACGATGCAATTCCTCCTCGACAATTTATCAGCACGACAACCTGCATCCCTGGGAGTGTGCGTGCTGTTGGAGAAGCCGGCTCGGACGAAGTGCAAGGTGACGGTCAACTACAAAGGGTTCGTTATTGAAGATCGATTCGTTGTCGGGTATGGGTTGGATTCCGCGGAGAAATACCGGAATTTGCCGTGTGTAGGGGTGATCAATAAGGACTAAAGAATATGGGGGACAGGCCCCGAAATCGGTGAACATCGTCCGCATACGGGAAATTTTCAGTTCCCCTTTCGGCTGCTGTCCCCACATTCTTCAGAAATTTTCTGGAGTGCGCCCGGAGGGATTCGAACCCCCGGCCTACGGATTCGAAGTCCGACGCTCTATCCAGCTGAGCTACGGGCGCGGTCCAGCGATTGTAGCAGAGCTTGTGATACCTTAATCGTTTGAATT
>Ga0163163_10002763_pt1 | contig 14814 bp, 14 predicted proteins | sample S65metaG_FD_119766 | JGI IMG/M metagenome (GOLD analysis project Ga0163163, IMG submission 119766) | Switchgrass rhizosphere microbial communities from Kellogg Biological Station, Michigan, USA - S6-5 metaG | ecosystem: Host-associated > Plants > Roots > Rhizosphere > Soil | place: USA... | reverse complement strand
TGCGCACTGTCGTCTTCTTTGGCTGTGCATGGATCTTCATGAACTTGTTTCGTGGTGAGTTAGTCGATCGTAGTTTGCACTACTACTTTCTTAGTGCGGTACGACGTGACGTATTAGTGATCGGCAAATATCTTTCCGGATTGATAACGTCGATTGTGCTGTTTTGTGGTCTGACGATCGCCGCAATGCTGTTGCTGTATGTCCCGCACTTCTGGTCGGAGAGTATGAGGTTTTTTCTTGAAGGCCAGGGCATGACGCAGATTCTCACTTACGCGGGGATTACGGCGTTGGCGTGTTTGGGTTATGGGGCGTTCTTTCTTGTGGTTGGACTATTTATCCGCAATCCGATCATTCCTGCGCTTTTGCTTTATGGCTGGGAGTGGTTGAACTTTTTGTTGCCGCCCTTACTTAAGAAAATCAGCGTAATTCATTATTTGAATTCTCTGGTTCCGGTGCCGGTTTCGGAAGGCCCCTTCGCGGTGGTCGCTGATCCAACACCTGCGTGGATCGCGATTCCAAGCTTGTTAATAGTGACTGCGGTTGTGCTGCTTTTGTCAGGATATCGGATAAGACATATGGAGATTCGCTATGGAAATGACTGAGGAACCAAGCAGATTGCTGATTGCTGATTGCTGATTGTGTTTTACTTGAACCACTTACTAAACAAAATCAGAAATCAGAAATCAGAAATCTAAAATCACTTCCTGCTCACCCACTCGTTTCCTTTGATCCAAAACCGCCAGGGCTTTTCGATCCACTCCTCCCCATAATCGATTCCAATTCTCGGGCCCTTCGCAATCTTTGACGCGGTCACCTTCTCGAATTCTTCCAACCATACCCGTTCTCCAAGTAAGTCAGATCTGTCGAGACTACGATCGATTCCCATCGCCAGGCACAACTTTCCTGGACCATTCGTAAGATTTCGATCGGTGTGGGAATGCCGTCGCTTTCTCATGGTCTCAATACCTTCAACCGGTTCCAACGCACGTACAAGAATCGCGTGAGGCACGTCTTCGACATTAGTGACTACATTGAACTGGTGATACATCCCGTAGACGAAATAGACGTACGACATGCCTCCTAACTGGTACATCGTCTCTGTTCGTTTCGTCCGCCGGCCTCCGTAGGCATGCGATGCTCTATCTTCAGGTCCGCGATACGCTTCGACTTCGACAATTTTTCCGGAAACACGATTTCCATGTTCATCCGGTACCACGAGAAGTTTTCCGAGCAGTTCACGCGAGATCGTGAGAACGTTTGAGCGTGTGTAGAACTCGCGCTTGAGTTTCTGCATAGTCATGTCTTTCGAAAACTATCCGCAGATTTCGCCGATTACGCAGATTCTTTCTCATGAGAGAAGGCGCACATAGTCTTTCACTTATTCAAGTTGGTAATCGTCGCAATCTGCGGATGGATTTTCTTTGGCGGTGCTCAATGCCGAACCTTCCATATCATCAGAACAAAAATCACAAACCCGATCACAATCACGCCACGACGGATCCACAGTTGACCTATGCGCACGGCCATTCTTGCACCGAAGTAACCTCCGGCCAGCGCGCCGATCGCCATGATCAATGCGTCGCGCCAAACCACAAGTCCATTAAAGGAAAAAGCCAATACCGCGACGCTGTTAATGCAGATACCCAGGAAGTTCTTGATTCCGTTTGCGCGTGCAAGTTCGTTGAGACCTAACAAACCAAGCGCTGCCAGCATGAGAATTCAGTTTCCAGCGCCGAAGTAACCGCCATACATGGCCGAGAAGAACTGAAAAGCCATTGCGCCAACCCACCATCCCGCCGCGGGCTTTTCGTCAAGCTTTCCGAATTTAAAGCGTTTGCTGATCTCACCTTGTGACATGAAAAGTATCGTGGCGAAGAGAATGAGGAACGGGACTAACCTGGCAAAAGTGGGGGAAGGTGTCCGAATTAGTAGCCATGCACCGACTCCACCCGCGATGACACTCGTAGTACCGAGACGTATGAGTATGGTCGAACTGTTCTCCAGTTCTTTTCGATAACCGAAGAGGCCGCCAAACAATCCTGGCCACAAGGCAACTGTGCTGGTCCCGTTAGCGACCTTTGGATCGAGACCTAACCAAATCAAGACTGGGAAGGTGAGTAATGTGCCACCGCCGGCTATTGCATTGATTGCGCCAGCAGCAAACGCTGCACACAGCATGGCAAGCACGGGGAAAAGAGACATGGACAGTGGTCTTAGGTCTTCGGACTTTGATTCTTTAACTCAAATTGTTTTCAAAGCGGAGCGCTGCATTAAAGACCAAAGCCCCAAGACCAAAGACCAGTACGGAGTCTAGAACGCGCTCAGAACTTTAGTTGTTGGCCATGTTATGATGCGAAGCATTCTGACGCCAGCACAAATGACAACAAGACGAAACTTTCCACTGGTTGTTCACACAATTTTCGCGGTTGTCATCTCGGTGCTACTGTTTCCAACCACCCAGGCGGTTTCTCCAACTCCCGCAGTCTTTAAGAAGACTCTTCGGATCATGACATACAACATCCATGTTGGAGTCGGCATGGATAAGAAGCTTGACTTGCAGCGCATCGCCGACGTTATCAATCATGAGAAACCCGATCTAGTTGGGCTACAGGAAGTAGATCGCGGAGTGAAGCGAACGGAAGGGAAGGATGAGATCGCTGAGCTGGCGCAAATGACGAGAATGGATTATGCCTTCGCACACAATCTCGATTTCCAGGGCGGACAATATGGCGTAGCGATTCTGTCGCGATCCTTGCTCAAGAACGTTGAGCATCAGATGTTTGCTAACAAGCGTGAAGCAGAACGGCGAGGGATGCTAAGAGTTGAAATTGAAGTTGATGGCAAGGTAATTAACTTCGTTACGACGCATCTCGATTATCAATATGAGGACGGTCGGGTCTTCGAGACGGAACAGTTGCTGAAGTTTCTGGAGCCAGTGCAAGGGCTCTTGATCGTCGTCGCAGATATGAATGATGAGCCGACTGGCGCCGCTTATAAACTGATGCGATCGAAATTTGAGGATGCGTGGGTTGCGAGTCATGCGAAAGACGAAGGTTTTAGTTATCCGGCGGACAAACCTGTCAAGCGAATTGATCACATTTTCTATCGGGCAGACGGATTCAAAGCGGGGAAAGCTTCTACTATTCAGACGCTGGCGTCTGATCATGTGCCGGTAGTTGCTGAGTTGCAATTGAGGTAGTCTCGGCGGCACCACTGCGGAGGAAATAAAGATCGAATGATCCATAACAATTGAGTTTCACAACTTCTCACTTTATGGCAACGATGAAATTATCGTAAAGAACATCCGAGAGGGGAACTAGAAAGTTCTACGAGGTGGTTGCCAGATCTCCCATTGATTCTCCGCGACACTTGCCCCCACGCAATATCAACTTCGGTTTATTTCGAGGGACCACAATGCCTAAGGATGTAAAAGAAATGAGCGAGGCCGAGATCCGAGCGCGTATTCTTACTCTCGGTTTTGACGGCGATGAACGTCTCTTCATTGCGTTCTATAGAAAACTGCAACAGGGAATCCCTGAAGGTACTGGCGTCGTTCTTCGCGGAAGTGTTGTGACGAACAAGCGACATGAAGACGGCGCACCATTTGATTCGCAGGGCAAGGGAACCAGCGATCTCGATGTGACGCTGGTCGGTAACAATGTCATGAGCGAATGGTCCAGCGATGCCTACTATATTCCGGGACTGCACACGAAGCCTTTGTGCGATAGCGATCCAGCGATCGCCCCAAGCCTGAACCCATTGCGCGAGTCGTTGCAGCAGTTGGTGGGTCGGCCAGTCAATTTTCAGGCGACCTCGAGTCTCGTGCTCTACACCCGCGATGTCCTTTTGGGAGAGCCTTATTACGTTGTAATTCCGGCTGGGCAAGGTGCGTGAACCTAAAAATACTAAGCTACAACATTCGCTTCGGCGGATTGGGACGCGAACATGAACTCGCTGAAGTCATCAAGCGAACAGTCCCAGATATCGTTGTGTTTCAGGAAGCGATTCACCCGGCGGTAATCGAACGCCTTTCTGGTCTGACTGGTTTACCTTACTGGGCGGCGCGGGCAAATCACTCTATTGGTTTTCTCAGTCGAAATGAGATTGCGTATCACGAGTGGCATTACCCTGCCGGCGCCAAGCATTCGTTTCTCGAGATTATTCCTGCAGGGAGTGAATTGAGGATCTTCGGACTTCACTTGAGCGCACGGTTTTCCAAGTGGGATGAACGACGACGTGCGCGAGAGATTCGTTCATTGCTTGAGGGAATCAAGCGACACCAGGACGGATTCCATATTTTGATGGGGGACTTCAACACGCTCGCGCCGGGAGAGGTTTTGGAAATTCATCGTCTACCGGGCTGGTTGAGAGCGTTGATCTGGATCAGCGGACGGAAGCTACAACGAGAAACAATTCAATTGATGTTGGACTCGGGCTACATCGATAGTTACCGCAGTCTTCACAAAGAGCTCAAGGGATATACATTTCCTACCTGGGACCCTCATGTGCGTTTGGATTACGTGTTTGTACCCAAGGTTTTCGCTGAGCGGGTGGTTGAGTGTGACGTGCTTAGCGAACCGAAGGGGATTATTACGGCGGCGTCCGATCATTGCCCACTGTTGGCGCAGATTAGTTGGTGATCTTTAGAGGTGTCCGCGCCAGATTGTTTTCAAGGGCAAGGTTGCGCTTGTTAGTTCGGGAAGAAGTTGGATGTCGGATGAGTGATGCAGACAAAATTCTGTAGTGGGTCCGAGCGTCATCTGTCGGGCCCAGAGCGTCGCGCTCTTTTCTGCGATTATCGGTCCAAGCTGCGCGTCGAAGTCTGCATACGAAACGCCGTTTGGCTTTGAAAACCAGGTTGCATACGCCGCGTTATCCAAACTTTCGTGTCCAGCGCGTAATCGATATAAACCACCGACTCCGCCAAGTGCTTTTTTAGCAACCCGGTTATGAGGTTCTTCGCAGGGACCGTGAACGGCAGCATGGTTGATTCGATCCATCGCTGCCGAGTCCTCGAGCAAATACCACTCCTCATAGGCAGCTGAGTCACTCGCCAGCCACGATGCGTTTTCGATCAAGAACACGCCTGAACGATAAAACCCTGCCGGTCTGTTTGACTGCAGCGTCTCGTGAAATTGAATCAGATCGGTTTCGTAGATCGAGGCATCAACTGATGGTTGTCGCCAATGCCAGAAGACGTATGCGAGCATGGGTGAAATATCTATTAGTGTTGCATGGCCTTGATGTCATTCAGTAGTACGCGCTCATGACCTTCGGGATTTACTTTGTCGTATCTCTTACGCAAGTTTCCGGCTGGATCAATCACGAAGCTGGTGCGGTTCCAGTACATAGTCCCTTTATATTCACTCTGGTCAACGCCCGCAGCGTTCAGCAGTTCGTGATTCGGATCCGCCAACAAGTCAATGGTGAAACTAAACTTGTTGCAGAAACTCTTGTGCGACGCAACATCATCTTCGCTTACGCCTACAACTGCGATGTTTGCATCGTCAAATTCCTGTTTGGTTGCAGTGAAAGATTTCCCCTGAATTGTGCAACCAGGCGTGTCGTCTTTAGGGTAGACGTAAACAACCAGCCATTTGCCGGCGAAGTCGTCGAGTGAAACCGTCTCGCCATCCTGATTCTTAAGCGAGAAGTCTACAAAGTGATTACCTTCTTCCAAAGCCATTTTCTTTTCCTCGATTGAATTTTGTCTGTGTTTTGGTTTGCCGTCAGAGTTCTCTTAAAAACTAATCTGCTATGAATTCGACAGCAGCCTTTACTGTGTCCTCGATTTCGATGCCAATCTCTTTGATGACATCTGCACTGACCAACATGAAAAACTTCTTCTGACGCGGCACGATACAACTCTCAAATGACACGCCATTCACAATAGCCGTTACCTCGTAGCCACGTCGACCCTTCCATAAAGACGTCGCCTCTGCGCGCCAGACTTCAGAGGGATCAAACGGTACTTCAAGGGCAGCGTCTTTGTGTCCGGCCAACAACTCAGCGCTGAATGTCCTCTTCATCGTGTTTACAAGCACGTCTCAATCAAGTAGTAGGCTGAACGAGAGTGCACAAAGCTGACGAAGGTTTGTTGTTGTAAGACCTGGATCCTTACCAGGCGATGGCGTAGCGTCCACGACGCGGATCGGCACCTGCCGACGATACGCCTGTTTGACCGTCATAGATGATGACAGTCGGGGAAGACAATGTTCCCCATTCAGATTGGACCTTGACCTTATGTCCGCGCTGGCTAAGTTCCTGAACAATCTTAAAGCCAACGCGCGATTCAACGTTGAGAGATCCCGGAAGAAACTCGTGATCGTCAAATGAGCTTACGAAGTGTTGAGTGTCAAAGCGGGGAGCTTCAACGGCTTCCTGAGGGTTCATTCCAAACTCGATTATGTTGAGAAGCACTTGAAGAAGCGCCTGATCCTGATTGTCGCCGCCGGGTGTGCTCAGCACCATGTACGGTTCGCCACCTTTAAGAACTAGAGTAGGTGACAGTGTTATGCGAGGACGTTTGCCGGGTGCGACAACATTAGGACTGTTTGGATCGATCATCGCTGACTGTAGTCGCTGCCCCATCAACACGCCAGTGTCGCCTGCAACCACGGCGGGTAACCAGGCACCACTTGGAGTTGCGCTGAAAAGGTTTCCATCCTTGTCGACTACGTTGACGCAAGTGGTGTCGTTAGCCCGCTCGATCGGCGGAACCGTCGATAGTCTTCCGGTTGTTTGCACAGCGCTGGCGAGAATCGGTTTCATGTTTGTCGGATCACCGGGTTGTTGCGCTAGTGAAGCTCTGAAAGGATCAATCAATGGGCGACGCAGCGCAGCGTAACTTTTGGATAACAGTTCATTCATCGGGATCTTAGCGAAGTTGGGGTCGCCGTAATAACGATCACGATCTGCCATACCGAGTTTGATCGCCTCTGCCAGGGTATGAACGTATTTCGATGAGTTATGACCCATCTCTTTTAGATCAAAGTTTTCCAGCAGATTGAGTGTTTCAACGAGAGCTGGGCCTTGCGTCCAGAAGCCGGCTTTATAAATCTGATAGTCATGGTAGTCGGCACGAACAGGCTGTCCAGTGTTTGCGTGGAAACGCCCAAAATCCTCGGCGGCGATCAGTCCGCCGTGAGTTTGCATGTAGTCTCCAATGCGTCGCGCTATTGGGCCGCGGTAAAAGTAATCGCGAGCAGCGACGAGTCCCGCATGCCGATTGTTCTTCGTTCCTTTTGTCGCCAGACGTTCCGCTCTGACAATGTCTCGCATTGTTTTCGCCAAGTCCGTCTGTACAAAGATTGACCCAACTTTAGGTACTTCACCGTTTGGGAGGAACAGGCGTTTCGCCTCGGGCCACTGAGAGAAGATAGGAGCCCTGGTCTTAATATATTCGACACGAAGTTCATCAATTGGAAATCCATCGGCCAGTTCGATGGCTGGTTGCATCACTTCACCCAGAGACTTTGTTCCAAACTGATCGAGAGCCGTAATACAGGCACCGAGTACGGCTGGGACAGTCGCCGACAAAGGGCCAGTCGAGGGAATCGGTCCAGACTTGGCGCCCGCAATACTTGCCATGTCAGTGGCACCGCGTTGTGCCCTTGATGAATCAGGCGCTGTGGCTCCGCCGTCGTTTTGGCCTGATGTCTGGCGGTTCGCAAAAAAATCTCGCGTTGCCTTCATCGGAGCTTGACCCATACCCTCGACAACCACGACGTCACTACCCTTCAACTTGATCAGAATGGGTACTTCGCCTCCGAACGAAAAATGGGAAAACTCTATGACCGAGGCCGCAAGAATCGTCGCAACGCCGGCATCCACGGCATTTCCACCGCTCTGCAACATTCTCATGCCGGCTTCCACCGATAGTGGATGACCGCCTGCCACTACGCCACGTCTTCCGCGAACAACTGGACGAAATGTGTCCGCACTTGAGGATGGGTTGTTGAAGCAACCAACTACTATCGAAATCAGTAGACAGAAGATTAATGAAGTGCGTAGAGCGGACATTTGAGAGACCTCACTTATGGGCTGCCGAATTGTTATCCTGTTTTCTACCCTCGTCAATAGGCTTAACGGTTAGTGGCTAAATAAATGCCAGCTCAACCTCTAAGAGCGACTTTAATTTGAGTTGATTTGGAATTAAAAGGTAAGGAAGGTTAACTGTGATGTTGAATGAAAATTTCCAGCATCTGAATCGATTTCGTTGTTAAGATAAAAAGACAAAAAGAGAGGGCGCTGACCTCCCCCAAGACCAGCGCCCTTGCCTTTATCTCAGTTCTCCCATGGAGAATTAACGACGGGCAGATACTAAACTGACCTCCTCGATTCTAGGTTGCATAAGTCTTGTAAAGCCTTTGCGAGGTTGTGACAAAAGTTTTTCGAAGCCTTACGGCGAGTCCATTCTTTGACTCACAAATTGGCGGTTAATTCTTAACATTGGACCAACACATAGGAGAACCATTGGTAAAGACGCGCACGACTGCTCCTTACGGCTCATGGAAGTCGCCCATCACTTCGGCCATGATTGTTAGTGGCTCTGTAGGTTTGAGCCAATGTGTTTTTGATGGCGAGGATATTTATTGGGTGGAAATGCGACCGACCGAAGGTGGTCGTAATGTAATTGTCCGGCGAGATTCTTCGGGAAACTGCATTGACGTTATTCCTCCGTCATTTAACGCGCGGACGCGTGTCCACGAGTACGGAGGCGGTGATTTTATAGTCCACGATAGTGTAACCTATTTCTCAAACTTTGCCGATCAAAGGCTCTATCGCAAGGGAGTTTCGGGCGAGCCTAAGCCGCTCACAGCCGCGTCCGCAGACACCCGCTACGCCGATGCGTGTATCGAGGTCATGCGCAACAGGCTAATTTGTGTTCGAGAAGATCATTCAGGCAGCGGCGAAGCAGTTAATACCATCGCCAGCATCAATCTTGAAGGCGAGGATTTCGTAGACACCATCCTTGTTAAGGGCAATGACTTTTACTCGTCACCCAAACTAAGTCCGGACGGGACGCACCTGGCCTGGCTAACCTGGAATCATCCCAGCATGCCCTGGGAGGGTTGTGAGCTCTGGGTTGGCGAGATCCTTCCAGATGGCTCGCTGGGAAATGAGCGTCGGGTGGCCGGCGGCGCACACGAATCAATCTTTCAGCCTGAATGGTCACCTGCTGGAGTGTTGTACTTCGCATCTGACAGAAATGGTTGGTGGAATCTGCAACGGATCTCGGGCGACGGTGAAATCGAAACCGTTTACATGACCAAGGGTGAGCTGGGAATGCCTCAGTGGCAGTTTGGCATGTCGTCGTATGCGTTTGCCTCCGACGATCAAATTGTCTGCAGTCACATCGAAGAGGGTATTTCCCGTCTGGGCCTTTTTGACTTAACCACCAAAAAGTTGACAGACATCGACTGCCCTTTTACTGATATACAATATTTACGAGTTTTAAAGACAAGAGCTGTCTTCCGCGCAGGTTCGCCGACAGATGTCGCTTCCATTTCTACATATGATCTTGAGACAGGAGCGATCGAAACGCATCGACGCTCTAACGATCAGAACGTCTTTCCCAGGTACTTCTCTGTGCCTCGCCCGATCGTATTTCCAACGGAATCTGGTCTAACTGCTCACGGTTTTTTCTATCCCCCTCAGAACCCGGATTACCAGGCACCCGGTAATGAGAGGCCGCCATTGATCGTGAAGAGTCACGGCGGACCAACCGCGTCTGCAACCACTGCGTTGATGCTCTCGGTTCAGTATTGGACGAGTAGAGGTTTTGCGGTGTTGGATGTGAACTACGGTGGAAGCACCGGCTACGGACGACAGTACCGTGAACGCTTGAATCTCAAATGGGGCATAGTGGATGTTGACGATTGCGTTAACGGCGCTCGGTATTTAGTCGCCCGTGGAGAAGTTGATGGCAAGAGACTGATAATCACCGGAGGGAGTGCCGGTGGGTACACAACACTCTGCGCGTTGACATTTCGCAAGGCGTTTAAAGCAGGCGCGAGCTACTTTGGCGTCAGTGACGCCGAGGCTCTCGCGCGAGATACCCACAAGTTTGAATCTCGTTACCTTGATGGATTACTCGGCCCTTACCCGAAACGACATGATATCTACTTTGAACGTTCGCCGATAAATTTTGCCGATCGACTATCGTGCCCCGTGATCTTTTTCCAGGGACTTGAGGATAAGGTCGTACCACCTGACCAGGCCGAGAAGATGGTGGAGGCAATTAAATCGAAGGGGATACCTGTTGCGTACGTGCCATTTCCCGGCGAACAGCATGGATTTCGACAAGCGCAAAACATCAAGAGGTCCCTCGATGCTGAACTCTATTTCTATTCGCGTGTGTTTGGTTTTGACTTAGCTGAGGAAGTAGAGCCTGTTCGAATTGAGAATCTGCGCTCAAGTAAGCTAAGAGAGCGCTAATTAATGGGATTATCTTCCGATGTCGCCACTCCTCCCCCATGATCACCGCCGCGCAGCACGTTCGTACGATCGATGAAGTAAGAAGTTTTGCCGGTTTTCCCATACTCATCCGGCACTGCAGTTACTTGAAACTTATCCCCCACCAGCAGCACCTCAATCTTGTAACCCTGACTTTTCATCATTTCTTTGGAGAGAAATCCTTCATCGAGTAGCTGTTCAATAGTGCCGAAGCTACCCGCACCTTTGCCCGACTTATATTGGATTTCAGAGTTCGCAATTGTGTGAAGTACGCTGATTGCCAGACGTTCGTTGATGATAATGGGAGACGGATTCGATTCCGCGGAGATTCCGGCGACAGCCATCAAAACCAGATTCTTAGGAACGTGCAGCTCGTGTAATGTGCCCAAGCCATCACTGGAAAGAGAATAAGTTATTGGCTGCGCAACTAAGCTCAATCTCGACAAAAGCTCTCGCGTTTGATCGCTCAGCAATGCAGTGGGTTGATTGGCCCAACTTTTGTAACTTTCCATCAGCGTCGGTGAAACGTAAACCTCTCCTTGAAGTTGACGAGGTTGCCAACGTGTAAAATTCTTGAACTGCACATCGGACGAAAGAGTTTCGTGTTTCAAGTATGAATCGACGACGTGCTTTGTTGTTTCCGGATCAGCGGAGAAAACGAGAAAGTTCTGGATAAACGCATACGACAGCATATTGCCGTAAGAGACGAGCTCCGTATCTCCGCTTCGTTCAGTCTGTGCGAATGCACTTGCACCTTTGAGACCCAACGAATCCACCACACGGGGTAATAAAGCGCGCATTCCTTCTTTGTCCTTCAAAGAGAGCGCTATTACGAAGCTTGGTTCGCTTTTAAGTTTTTGATCTTTCTCCTCCGCCGGTGCCGTTTGCGGATTTGGTTTGGGAAGACGCCCGTCCTCAAGAAAGTTCACTGGCATACTAACGACTATCTCCGAACCCAGTAGGGCCAAAAGATCTTCTTTCACCTTTATCTTCAGGCCCTTCTCGATTTCAGCAAAGGGACCTTTCATTTCCGTATCTTTTACCAGGCTCGTACGATTCGGGGCTTTATAGATGTCTTGTGGTTTTGACATCGCAGCGTAGATCTGAGGCAGATCAAGTGACAGCGTAAGAAACAGCTCTGTGTCCGCCGGCAGAATGGAAGGTGACTCTGGAACGATTGCGGGACCGGCAATCAGATTGGGAAAAAATGGGATTGGATCGCACTTCTCGCCCGGCGCTGCAATCAGTAAAGCGCGAACGTCGAATGAATCATTCTCGAAAGACACACCGAAACCTACCGCGTCTGGCATCTTCGATTGTCCCTGGAAAAAAGAGTTGGCCAACATACCAACGGCCTTAGTCATTGGATCTGGTTCAGCCGGCTGCGTGGATGGTTGATTCTCGGGCGGAGTAACTCCAGCTTCTTCTTCAACTGCTGTTTTCTCTTGCTCCGCTGCAGCCTCAGGCGAGGGCGAACTCTCCGCAACCTGTTTTGCCTGTTCTTTAGCTACGCGTTTCTTGTCCTCCTCTTCAAACTGCTTCCGTCTGTTCTCCTGTTCCGATTCTATTCCGTTGACGTTGAGGTAAATGAAGATTTGTTCGGAACTGAATCGGGATCGTGTAACTCGAAAACTTACATCGTCACTTAGAAGCTTACTGCGAGCAGGCCTCAAATGTTTCATCGCCAATTGGGCCGGCGTTATGAGGACGAGTGAGCCGATTTGGTGGAGATAAAAAGGTTTCGTCTCTTCTACGGAATTCTCTGTTTCAGTGGTCGACGGTGACGGCCGAGGCGACGCTGTCGGAAGAACTTTTGTGAGGAGTGAATTGAGCTGAGGCTTGAACTTTGCGGCTTCCTCAGGCGAATCAAATTCAATCGCGACGAGAGTGTCAGGAACATTCTTAGCTGTGGGCCAAGTAGCCACCAACATTCTTGAGGTCATCACATCGTCAGCATGTGAGTTTAGCCACTTTAAAAGAGTCTTGAACTCCTCTGGGGAGTCGGTAAGTTTCATCACGGGCTCGAGCATTTCGCTTACAGAATTTGAGCGAATCAATTGCCCAACTCCGTGGACCTCCACATATAGCTTGTAGGAGTCAGTAGCAAGCAAGGTATCGAAAGTAGGCGCGCTTGAAGTGGCACTGGCCGTCGCTGCTTTTCGTGTGGGTTGGGGTGAACGTTTTTGGGCAGAGGCTTCGGAGAAGACGACTAACAGTAATGCAAACACCAAAGGTTTCAAAAGAAGCTTCGAGATCTTCATGTAATTCTTCGCCTGGACTTAACAGTGCTGCCGAGATGATGCAGCTGATTGTTTATCCACCTGACCGCCAAAGGCTGCACTATCCGAGTGTCATCTATTCATCCAACGCAAACTGGCAGTTCACATTAACAAGGATTTCACATCGTTGGTTTGGCCCACTGTGCGACTTGGCCCTTTAAGTGAAAGCGACTCCCTCAGTGTAGCAATACGAGAGCCACGTGTGAGTAGTTTTGTGCATCTTGTTGCCGTCTAATCCAGCATAGAAATTGTTCGATAAGACGAAATGATCGGTGCCGTACAGTCATCGAAAAAGAGTATTGCAAATTCCAGCCGCGACAGTTAGATTGTTTGGACTGTCATTACAAGGTAGGGGCTCTCCTCCACGGTTTGAGGTGTCCCACTGCCTTTATTTAAGAAGCGTGGGAGGAAGAAACAGTGCCGACCGGAACCTGCCCTGAATGTGATGCTGATGTCCACGTTGATATGGACACTGACAAGGGCGAACTTGTGTCATGCGAAGAGTGTGGAACTGAACTCGAGATCGTTGGACTCGACCCAGTTGAACTAGATATTGTCGAAGAGGAAAGCTACGACGAGGACGAAGACGAAGACGAGTATTAACTTCAAGTTGTAAGTCTAAATTCTAAAGACGGCAATTAGCAGAAATCATCCTGACCCAAACTGCTTTTGCCGTCTTTCTGATTCTGTAATTCTTCTCGCTACCTGCTTGCAGCTTTATATTCAACTCTGCTTTGGCGCAGCGTTAGACCGCGCGGGCCATCAACTCGAATCGTGTGCATTTGCCCATCGTGACGTTTAGCTTCCGGCGGGTAAAAAGCCAGCAGGTACGAAGAGGTCACTTCCTCAGCAAGTGCCTTGAACAATGGGCCGTAGTCGTTTTCGTTGGCGTAGACGCTTCTACCACCGGTCGATTCTGAGAGACCACTTACATCCAACGGCGTTGGTAATGGAGTTTGCGACGAAGACGCCATCATTCGCGAATAAGAAGGCAAGGTTACAACATAGACACTGACATCAGCTGCGTTAGCTCGCTCAATTACCGTCTTTGACGCCACCGTATCGCCAACAGGGAAACCGTCCGTTACAACCAGGACAGCACGCTTCATCAACCGTCGTTCGCGTGTACGTGGTGCATTTCTAACGAGCAGTCGAACGGCATCGTCAACGGCATCGTATGTGTGTGTCGAAAGTCCGTTGGGTTCATCTCGCACAATACGTTCAATAGTTTCGTCTAGTTTGTTGGGGTCGCTGGTAAATTTCTGGACCGTCTTGACGCGCATCCCAAATGTCATGACTGCATAGACCACCGGATGACTGGAAAGTTGACTGGAAAAAAGCTGAAGCGCAGATCTGACTCGCTCCATTTCTTCGGATGTCATGCTTCCCGATATATCAAGTGTAAAGACGATTGCGAGCGGACGTGGCTCACCTTCGCGTTTCTCGACTTGAAAGAATGAAACCTGCTGCTCAACACCGTCTGAGTAGAGTTTGAAGTCCTCCGGTCGTAGGTTCTTGACAGGCTGACCCAGGCTATTCATTGCGGTGACATCAACTGACACCAGATCAGTGTCAATTCGTAGAACATCTTCCGGTTCCGGTTCTTTGGGGAAAACCTTTCGCGGCCTGTTTGTCGGGTTGTTTGAGTCCTGGGGCGCGACTCGGGTAACGAGTGCGATTAGCAAAAGGAGAACAAGAAGCGGAGACAGAAGAAACGCCGAGGGTCTTTTGAACATTAGAAATATTTCCTTACAACACTCGCTGTGAATTATACGGAGCCAGGTTTTTCCTGACTACTCAGCAATACAACAGACGAATTGATCTGAGCATCAAGGCTAGTAGCCGGGGGCCTAAGAGAGTTAGAAGGTGCTATTATCCGGTTTCGCGCGCAAAATTCTCCTAGTCTATTACGCGGAGGTTCGGTTGTGAGATTCATGAAAACTTCTTTAGCCCTTGTATTGTTGCTTTCGACTGCAAGTCTGATCTCATCACAAGACAAGACAGTCGGCGGGATTAAGGGAAAAGTAAGGGTCGAAGTGGGCTCGCCGAATGGCGTTACCGTCATACTAAGGCGAGG
>Ga0163163_10002762_pt1 | contig 14814 bp, 13 predicted proteins | sample S65metaG_FD_119766 | JGI IMG/M metagenome (GOLD analysis project Ga0163163, IMG submission 119766) | Switchgrass rhizosphere microbial communities from Kellogg Biological Station, Michigan, USA - S6-5 metaG | ecosystem: Host-associated > Plants > Roots > Rhizosphere > Soil | place: USA... | reverse complement strand
TCCAGGAACAGGATGCTGCCGCCCGTGATTCGCGCCGGTGGTCGCAGGATCTGCATGACCGCGTTCGCGACCGTGCTCTTGCCGCAGCCGGACTCGCCGGCGAGGCCGAGGATCTCCCCCTGCCTGATCTCGAGGTCGATACCGTCGACCGCGCGGACGCGCTTCCCGGAGACGCGATAGTCGACGACCAGTTTCCGCAGCTCCAGGACCCTCAGCCCGCGCGAGCCGGCGACCGCGGCCTCGGGCCGGCGCGCGCCGAACGGCGAGGGCTCCACGACGCTGATCATGCTCCCCCAGCCTCCGACGACCGCGGCCGCCAGAGGTGACGACGCAGCCACGACCCTGGCTTCTCCTCGCGTTCCGCGCGGAGCCGGGGGTTGCTGACCTCGTCGATGCCCGAGAGCAGGAGCACGAGCCCGAGGACCGTGAACGCCAGCGCCGCGCCCGGGAAGAAGAACGGCCACCACTCGCCCTGGAGAACGGTCGAGTTGGTCTGCGCCCAGTAGAGCGTCACGCCCCAGCTCGTCGCCGCATGGTCGCCGAGCCCGAGGAACTCGAGGCCCGCATCGACGAGCAGCGCAATGTAGAACACGAGGACGAACGCGGCCGCGATGCGGCTGACCATGTTCGGCATCAGCTCGCCGAAGACGATCCGCCACGTCGACTCGCCCGAGACCTTCGCCGCGTCGACGAAGTCGCGATTTCGGAGCGAGAGCGCTTGCCCGCGCAGGATGCGCGCCTCGAACGCCCAGAGCACGAGAGCGAGGACGACCGCCATCGTCCCCGTCCCCTGTGTCCCGAGGTACGCCGAGATGACGACCAGGAGCGGGATCGCCGGGATCGTGAGGAAGACGTTGATGCACATGTTGATGACCTCGTCCACCATGCCGCCGCAGTAGGCAGCGGTGATGCCGAGGATCGCCGCGAGTGCTGTTGCCAGTGTTGCGGCACTCACGCCGAGGAGAAGCGAACGGCGTGCTCCGACGACGACCTGCGAGAAGATGTCGCTCCCCTGGTCCGTCGTCCCGAAGAGGTGATTCCAGGACGGGGCCTGACGAGCGTCCAGGAGGCTGAAGCCGTTCGGATCGCTGACCGAGATCAGCGGCGCGATGAGCGCGACGAAGGCAACGGCGCCGACCATGAACAGGCCGATCCGCGCCTTCGGGTTCCCGAGCAGGAGCGTGAGCCACCCGGGGAGCCGGAGACGACCTCGCCCGCGCGCGACCGGCGGGGTCGCGACGGGGAGTTCGAGCGCGGTGGGATCGAGCTGTGACATCAGCTCTGACGCAGTCTCGGGTCGAGGATGAGGTTGAGGATGTCGACGATGAAGTTCGCGAGGATCACCGAGATCGAGAGGGTGACAAGGATCGCCTGGGCGAGCGCGTAGTCGTTCCCGAGCACGGCCTGCTGCAACGTCAGACCCACGCCCGGGTAGCTGAAGACGTACTCGACGAAGACGAGCCCGCCGACCGCGCTCGCGAAGAGAGCCGCGAAGCCGTTGAGGGGAGGCAGGATCGCATTCCGCGCGGCGTACCTCGTCATCACCCGCCGGTCTGGGAGTCCCTTCGCGTGCGCCATCGCCACGTAGTCCTCGGAGATCGTGTTGATCATCACCGTCCGCATGTTCAGCATCCAGCCGCCGGTGAACGCGGCGAGCACGACGAGGATCGGAAGCTGGGCGTGCCTGAAGACGCTCGAGAGGAACGTGTAGTTGAACCCCGGCGTCAGATCGGTGTCATAGGCGTGCTGGATCGGGAACCAGTGGAGCTTCAGTCCGAAGAAGTAGACGGCGAGAAGCGCCGTGAAGAATGCCGGGATCGCGCTCAGGGCCATGAAGAACGGCACGACCACGTTGTCGACGGCGCCGCCTCGACGCCAGGCGGCGACCATTCCGATCGCGATTCCGAAGACGAACGAGAGCGCGAACGCAACGCCGACGAGGAAGATCGAGTACGGGAGCGTGCGGCCGATGACCTCGGACACCGGAGTCGGGTAGTTCGAGGTCGAGATGCCGAAGTCGAAGTGCACGACGCGACCGAGGTATGTGACGTAGTCCTGCCAGATCGAGTGGTCGCCTCCGCCGAGCAGCGCCTGATACGTCAGAAGCACGCCCGGATTCGCCGCGAGCTGCGCGGGGTCCATGTGCTGGAGGAGGCCGCCCAGAGGGTTCCCGGGCATGAGCCGCGGAAGCAGGAAGTTGATCGTCAGCGCGACCCAGATCGCGAAGACGTAGAAGAAGAAGCGGCGGACGAACCAGCGCATATGCCGAGGCTGGAGCGTAACCGGCGGGCTGAGCGGCGACCGGTGGACGGAGCCGTAGCTCCGCCCACCGGTCGGGAGGGCCCGCTGCTACTTCCCGGCCTTACCGCCCGGGCAGATAGTGGTGAACAGGAGGATGCTGTCGGGATTGGTCGTGAAGATCGGATCTGCGTAGAAGTTGTTCTGCGTGGGGAAGCAGTGGAAGTACTTCGTGCTGTACGTCGACCACCGCGCCCCGATCATCACCGGGATCACCGGCAGTGTCTGGAGCCAGAGCTTCTGAAGCTGCGTTGCGAGCTGCTTCTGCTTCGCAGTCACGAGCGTCGCCTTCCACTGGTTCAGGAGCGGCAGCGCCTTCGGGCTGGCGAAGTGCTCCCAGTTGCCCGTCGGGGTGCCGTCCTGGCCGGACGGGATGAACGCGTTCGGATGGAGGTTCGCGTAGAAGTAGCCGTACGGCGATCCCCGTGACGCAACCTGCCACAGCAGCGTCGGGTTCTTCGTCGAGAAGGCGTTCGGGAACCAGTCGCCCCACGAGGCCTCGAGCTTCACCTGCGAATCGATGCCGATGTCTCGCAGGTTCTTCGTGATGATCTGGTTGGACGCGACCCAGTCCGACCAGCCCGAGATGACGTGGATGTTCAGCTGGACCGGGTTCCCCTTCGGATCGAGCAGGTTGTCGCCCTTGTACGTGAATCCCGCGTCGGTCAGCGTTTTCTTCGCCGCGGTCGGGTTGTACGTCGCCATCTGCGCCGCCAGCTTCTTCACAGCCGGGTCGGTGACCCAGTCCGGGAAGAGCCCCGAGCCTGCGATTGGACCGGACAGCCCGACGGCATCGGCGGGGGTCTCGTAACCGTACTCGCCGAGCTTCCACACGGTCCTGCGATCGATTGCCTGGCTCACGGCCTTGCGGAATGCGAACAGGCTGTACGGGTACTGCGTGTCGTCGAACACGAGGGAGATCGGGTAGTCGCGGTTGGAATAGAACGAGTGGTAGTGCTTCGGGTCCTTCGCCTCGTACGCCTGCTCGACGTTCGGGACGAAGTTGTGCGTCCAGTCGACCTGGCCGCTCTGGATGAGAGCGAGAGCAGCATCGTTCGAGCTCGCCTGCACGTACTCGAGGCACGCGATCTTCGGAAGCCCGGGCTGCCAGTAGTTCGGGTTCTTGTTCAGCACGTAGTCCTGCGTGGTGAAGCGCCCGATACGGTTGAAGGGGCCCGACCCGACGGGGTTCGGGTTCGTGAACGTCGCCGGATCCGAGAGCTGCGACCAGATGTGCTTCGGGACGACGAACGCGCGGTTCAGCGTCGCGCCGATGAACTGCGAGTCCGCGCTCTTCAGGGTGATGGCGACGCCGTACTTGCCCTTGGGCCTGATCGAGGCGATGTTGTTGCCGGCACCGGTGATGCCGATCCGGTCCATCGTCTTGTCCTGCCGGCCCGCGAGGAGGCTGTAGACGACGTCGGCCGAGGTCAGCGCCTTTCCGTCGGACCACTTCGCGTTCCTCGCAAGGGCGAGGGTGAGCGTCTTGTTGCCGTTCGACCACTTCCAGCTGCGGGCGAGCCACGGCTTCGTCTGGACACCGCCGGCGGAGACGGCGATGAGCGGCTCGTAGAAGGCACCCTGGGCAGTGGAGTTCGACGGCAGCCCGCCACCGGCGTAGGGGTTGAAGTTCTTCGTGAAGGCCGGGTCACCGGACCCGGTCATCACGAGACACTTGTGGCCGGCCTGTGCGCTGTACGTCACTCCGGGAGCACCGGTGACGCTCGAGCTCACCAGCAGCGCGATGACGGCAAGGACGCCCGTCAGGGCGGCGGCCGTCCCGAGCCGGCGGATGGTACGAGGTTTGCTTCGCATACCTTTCCTTTCTCGCCAACGGCGTGATCGCCCGGACGCCTGCTGTCCGGCTCGAATTTCCGGAAACGTTTACACGACCGCCTCCGAAAGTCAAGCGTTTGGTGCACAAGTTGTCGCGCACTGTAAGAGCTGTACTTCCGAAACGTTTCCGGAAATGATTCAATGCCCTGTCATGGCGCGGGCGGCAAACCTCGACGACTACCGGCGGAGCAAGGTGACGATTCGTGAGATCGCGGACCTCGCCGGCGTGTCGATCGCGACCGTCTCGCGGGTCGTCAACGGACGCGGCGACGTCGCGCCCGAGACCCGCGAGCTCGTGACGCGCGTCATCAACGAGCGCGGGTACATGACGAACCGCAGCGCCCGGGCGCTGTCGGGCGGACGGACCGGCCACGTCGGTCTGACAATTCCCCTGATGCGTGGCGACTACTTCGCCGCGATTCTCGAGGGAGCGCTCGAGGCGGTCTACGAGGAGGACATGCGGCTGATCCTCTATACGACGCTTCACGAGCACGACCGCGAGGTCTCGGTGCTTGAGCGGCTCAGCGACGGCGCGACCGACGGCGCGATCATCCTGCTCCCGCTGGAGTCGAGCGGCGAGCTCGTGGCCCTTCAGGAGAGCGGCTTTCCGTTCGTCGTCGTCGACCCGCGCATCCGCCTCGACGACGGCATCCCGGCCGTGTCTGCGGCACATCGGGCGGGCGCATTGGCAGCGACAGAGCACCTCCTCTCACTCGGGCATCGCCGCATCGGCCACATCAGCGGCCCGGCAGGATGGGCCGCAACGACGGAGCGGATCGAGGGCTACCACAGTGCGCTCGCAGTGGCCGGCGTCCTGCCGACGTCCGAGCTCATCGCCGAGGGCAACTTCGAGGCGCCCACCGGGGTCGCCGCCGCCAACGTCCTCCTCGACCTGGCGGATCCTCCGACCGCGATCTTCGCGGCGAACGACAACATGGCAGCCGGCGTGCTCCAGGTGGCGCACGAACGCGGGTTGACGGTGCCCGGCGATCTGTCGGTGGTCGGGTTCGACGACGCAGATCTGGCAACGATCCTGAGCCCGGCGCTGACGACAGTTCGACAGCCTCTCGCCGAGCTCGGCCGAACCGGTGTGAACTTGCTGACGCGCTTGCTCGAGAAGCAGCGCGTGGAGGCGCTTCGTGTGGAGCTCGCGACGAGGCTCGTCGTCCGCGAGACGACCGGACCGGCACCGGAGCGTTAGCGGATCGTCGTGGCGGTCCCGCCCATCACGCTGTCGTTCATGAGCGCGAACTACGTGGCCCGGGAACTCGGGTACGGCGCGGCCGACGAGTGGGGACCGTTCGACGCTGCAACCGCGGCGGCCTTCGAGCCGCTCGGCACCTTCGAGGCCCATTTCGACGCCATGCTCGAGCCGATCGGCGCAGCCGGTTTCGACGCGATCGACCTCTGGTTCGGTCACCTCGACTGGCGGTGGGCCACACCCGAGCATGTCGCGATCGCCCGTGAGACGCTCGACCGCCGTGGGATTCGCGTGGTCAGCCTGGCGGGGGGCATCGGCACTAGGGCGGCCGACGTGGAGGCTGCGTGCCGGCTCGCGAACGATCTCGACGTCGACCTCATCGCAGGGCCGGGAAGCATCCTGAGGACCAACCGGGGTGAGGTGGCGTCCGTCTTGCGGGCGCACGGCGTGAGGTTCGGGCTCGAGAACCACCCTGAACGGACACCGAGCGAGGTGCTCGAAGCAATCGGCGACGAAGACGCCCTGGGAGTCGCGGTGGACACGGGCTGGTGGGCGACCCAGGGCTACGACCCGGTCGCAGCCATCCACGAGCTGTCCGACCGGCTCTTCCACGTCCATCTCAAGGACGTCGAGGAGCCGGGCACGCATGTGACGTGCATGCACGGCGAAGGGTGCGCCAGGATCTCCGACTGCGTCGACGCGCTGATCGACATCGGCTACGCCGGGCCCGTGAGCATCGAGCACCATTCCTTCGACCGCGACCCGACCCCGGAGTGCGCCCGCGCGCTCACCATGGTGAGGGAGCAACTCGCGATCCATGTCTGAGCGTGCGTTTCGCGTTGCCGTCGTCGGGTGCGGGAACATCTCGGGCTCGTACGGCGAGACGATTGGCGCCTATCCGGCGGTGCGAATCGCCGGCGCCACTGACGTGGACGCCTCGCTCAGCGCGGCGTTCGTCGACCGCTTCGGCGGTGTGATCTATCCGTCGCTCGACGACGTTCTGGGCGATCCGGACGTCGATGCGATCGTCAACCTGACGTTCCCGGCTGCGCATGCGGAGGTGACGACCGCGGCCCTGAACGCCGGCAAGCACGTCCACAGCGAGAAGCCGCTCGCCGGGAACTACGCGGCGGCGAGATCTCTCGTCGACCTGGCCGACGCCAGGGGCCTGAGGCTCTCCTGCTCGCCGATCACCTTCCTCGGCGAGGCTCAGCAGACGATGTGGCGCCTCGCCGAATCGGGCGCGATCGGAAGCGTCCGCGTCGCCTACGCAGAGGCGAACTGGAACCGAATCGAGAGCTGGCATCCGCACCCGGAGGCGTTCTACGGCATCGGGCCGTTCGCGGACATCGGCGTGTACCCGCTGACGATCCTGACCGCCATGTTCGGACCGGCCCGGCGGGTCACCGCCTTCGGAACGGTCGTCTACCCGGACCGCACGACCCTCGCAGGCGAGGCCTTCACGCCTGGCGCGCCGGACTTCGGCGTCGCCGTCGTCGAGCTCGCGAGCGGCGTCGTCGTGCGTGTCACTGCGAACTTCTACGTCTCGCACCTGACGAAGCAGCGTGGGATCGAGCTTCACGGCGACACGGGCTCGATCTTCCTCTCCGACTGGCAGGAATTCGACGCCACGGTGGAGCTCGCACCGTTCGGCGACCCCTACGAACCTGTGGAGGTGGAGAATCCGTTCCACGGCATCGACTGGGGCCGCGCGCTCGGTGACCTGAGCGAGGCCATCGTGACGGGGAGGCCCCACAGCGCGACCGGCGCTCAGGCCGCCCACGTCGTCGAGATCCTCGATGCTATCGCGCTCTCCGTCGCGGAGGGTCGCGCGGTCGAGGTCACGTCGTCGTTCGTCCGGCCGATGCTCGGCTCGAACGGATCGGGCCCCACGTAGGCTCACGCGGTATGGCGAGGAACCGTTGCCTCTCGATGCTCGTGCTCGTCCTCGCCCTCGCGATCGCGCTCAGCACCGCGTCAGCGGCCCCGTCCGATGACGCGCTCGCCGGCGTGAACGCGTTCGTGGTGCGCGGTCTCGTCTCGGACGGCTCTGTCGTGAACACGACGGTCGACCCGGACCTCGTCAACGCGTGGGGTCTTGCCGCGAGCGCGTCAGGCCCATGGTGGATCGCCAACGAAGCGAGCGAGTCGAGCACGCTCTACGACGGAACGGGCCGGAAGCTGGCGCGCGTGGTGACCGTCGCGGGAGGCCCGACCGGAGTCGTCTTCAACGGCACCTCTGGATTCGTCGTGACGGACGGGAGAGCATCGGCGCCCGCGCGATTCATCTATGCGTGCGAGGACGGGAGGATTCGCGGCTGGGCCGGAACCGTTCCCACCGATGGCTCCAACGCCACGGAGATCGCGGTCGACAACTCCCACCGAGGGGCGGTCTATCGCGGGCTCGCCCAGGCCACGGCGTCGGACGGCTCGACGTACCTCTACGCCGCCGACTTCCACAACGGACGCGTCGACGTCTTCGATGCCAACTGGCATCCGATCACGCGGAAAGGCGCGTTCGTCGATCGCAGGATTCCTCCCTGGTACAACGAGTTCGGAATCCAGGCGATCGGCGACCGGATCTTCGTGACGTACGCATCGCCTGCGCCTGCCAACGGCAACGACTCCCCTACTGGCGGGTACGTGGACGTTTTCGACCTCCGGGGAAGGTTGCTCGCGCGGATAGGTCGGATGGGCCCGCTCAATGAGCCAGTCGACGTCGCGCTCGCGCCCCCTTCGTTCGGGAAGTTCGGAGGCGATCTGCTCGTCGGCAACTTCGGAGATGGCCGTATCGGCGTCTACCAGGAGCGCACCAGCAACCATTGGGTCTATCGGGGGGCGCTGCGAACCCCGGATCAGCAAGTCCTAGAGGTCAACGGCCTATGGGGGCTCGACTTCGGCAACGGTGCCTCGGCAGGCCCCAAGGAGGCGCTCTACTTCACCGCGGGACCGCACACCTGGCACGACGAGTCCGAGGACAACGTCGGCGGCCTCTTCGGCACCATCACGCCCGCTGGGTAGGAAAGGCCCACCCCGAGGTTCTCCTGCGCCGAGGCGTCCTGCGGCCCGTAGTTGTTCGCGAGGTCGAAGTACGCGACGCCGAGGTCGAACACGCGACGCACGATCGCGCGGCTCGTCTCCAGCGGACGGTCGCGCCAATTGAGGCCGAGTGAGATCGCCGGGAGAAGAAGCCCGCTGCGGCCGGTTCGGCGGTAAAGGCTTCAATAGCCTGCGCCAATGTCGACGGTCCGGATAGCCGCACTAGCGGTCGCGATCGCCGCCGCCGCGGCCGGGGCCGCAGCGAAGGCGCCTCCGTTGCCGCGGTCAGCCGGACAGCAGACGGTGACGGTCGTCGCTCGCGGCGTACCGACTCCAACGCAGTTCGCTGTCTTCGCGGGGCGACTCTTCGTCGCCGGCTACGGCGCCGAGTCCAACCCGGACGTCGTGGGTGGCGTCTACGTTCTCGGCGGAGGCAAGGCGGTCAGAGTGCCGGGTTCGCCGCATCATGTGTATGGCCTCGCGGCCGGAAAGGACGCGCTGTACCTGAGCACGAACCACGCGCTGCTCGCGTGGAGCGGCTGGACCGGCACGCGTTTTCGAAAGGCGCGCGTCATCAGGACGCGTGCGCCCTACGGAAACTTCAGAGAACCAGCGGTGGGGCCCGACGGGCGCATCTACGTGGGTGCGGATACCTCTCTCCCCCCGCCGACAATGAACTACAACTCCTCGTTGGTTTCGGTCGATCCGGCAAACGGTTCGATCACGGTCATCGCAAGCGGGATGCGCCAACCGTGGCAGCCACTGTTCCTCCCGGGTCACGCATTGCCTCTCGTCTCCGATCTCAACCAAGACGACCTCGGCCCAAACCGCCCGCCCGATTACCTCATCGCGATCAAGCGCGGCGGAAACTACGGCTTCCCGGCCTGTCCCGCGAACCCGCACACCTGCGCGATCTACGATCAGCCGCTCGTCCGCTTCCCGGCCCATGCCTCTCCGATGGGGCTCGGCTACCTGAAGGGTACGCTCTACGTCGCGCTCTACGGCGGCCTCGGCAGAGGCCCGGTTGTCGTCTCGATGCCACCGGGAGGCGGTGATCCGAAACCGTTCCTGTCGAGGTTCCCCGCACCCGTGATCGCACTCGGCACTGCCGGCGGCAACCTCTATGTCGGCGATCAGAGCGGCGTGATCTATCGCCTCAGGCCCTGACAGATGGACGTGGCGGTGCGCTAGCCGGAACGGTTCACGGAGGCGCCCGCGTGCCTGTGACTTTCCCGAGTTCGGCTTCAATACACGCCTGGCGCGGTTAGCTCCCGTACCGTGGCGATGATCCCGGGAAGGTCCATCGCCGAGGGCCGCGCCGCCGACATCACCTCGCGTTTCCCGCCTCCCGAGCTCGGTTCGAACGGCTCCGGGCCCGCCTGACTACGATCGCGCGCGTGGAGACGCGCGAGCTCGGGCGGAGCGGGGTGTCCGTCACGCGGATCGTCCTCGGCTGCGGGAATTTCGGGGGTGTCGGGTCCTCGCCGGCGTTCTTCGGGCAGGGGATCCCGAGGGAGGAAGCTCCGCGGATCATGGACGCCGCCTGGGAGCTCGGCATTCGCACGTTCGACACGGCGGACGCGTACGGGGGCGGGCGCAGCGAGGCATGGATCGGCGAGTGGCTCGCGACCAAGGGGTCCGAGGTCCGCGACGCGATCACCGTCGAGACGAAGACGTTCAACCCCATGACCGAGGGCGCGGACCACGGCCTCTCGGGAAACCGGATTCGGCGGCAGGTCGAGTCGAGCCTCGAGCGTCTCGGGCTCGAGCGGCTCCCCCTCTACATGGCGCACGACTTCGACCCCCGTACACCGCAGGAGGAGACGCTCTCGACGCTCGACGAGCTCGTGCGCGAGGGCAAGGTCGGTGCGGTCGGCGCGTCCAACTTCACCGCCGAGCAGCTCGCCGAGGCCGTCGAGATCTCGGAGCTCGAGGGGCTCACCCGGTACGAGTGGGTGCAGAACTCCTACTCGCTCCTCGACTGCGGCGACGACGAGACGCTCTTCCCCGTCTGTCGCGAGCACGGGCTCGGCTACGAGGCGTTCGGCCCGCTCGCGGGCGGCTGGCTCACCGGCCGCTATCGGCGCGGGACCGCGTATCCGGAGGGCTCTCGCATGACGCAGCGGCCCGACGGGTACCGCAAGTACGAGAACGACGCGTGCTTCGAGGCTCTCGAGGCGTTCGAGGCACGCGCCTCCAACCACGGCGTGTCGATGGCGGGCCTCGCGATCGCGTGGTTGCTCGGAGTGCCCGAGATGACGGCGGTCGTTGTGGGGCCGACCCGGGCCGAGCAGCTCGAGCCGGTGCGCGAGTCCCTCGGGGTCGCGCTCGACGCGGAAGAGCACGCAGATCTGCGAGGGTTGTTTCCGTGATCGTCCTGTCGGAGCACGACGTCCGCGAGCTCCTCGACATGGAGTCGTGCATCGACGCGATGACGGACGTGCTCGCGTCGCTTGCGCGCGGCGAGCTGTACAACCCGCTGCGCTCGATCGCGCGCTCGGAGGGCGCCGACACGCTCCTCGGCCTCATGCCCGCGTATCGCAGCGCGCCGACGAAGGCGTACGGGCTCAAGGAGATCGTCATCGTCCCGACGAACCCGTCGCGCGGTCTCGACACGCATATGGGCGGCGTCCTCCTCCACGACGGCGACAACGGCGAGCTGCTCGCGATCATGAACGCGTCGCCGATCACTGAGATCCGGACGGCGGCGGTGTCCGCAGTCGCCACGCGCGCTCTCGCTCGTCCGGACGCGCAGCGCGTCGCGATACTCGGGTCCGGCGCGCAGGCGCGAGGGCACGTCCACGCGATGCGCGCCGTGCTCGACGACCCGGAGGTCCGGATCTGGTCGCGCAATCTCGACAAGGCGGAGGAGCTCGCGGGTGAGCTCGGCGCGACCGTCGCTCCTTCGGTGGACGCCGCACTCTTCGGCGCCGAGGTCGTGTGCACGACGACGGCTGCGGTCGACCCGATCGTCGAGCGGCGCTGGCTCGCGCGCGGCGCACACCTCAACGCGGTCGGGGCGTGCTTCCCGACGACGCGCGAGCTCGACACGGAGACCGTCGCGAGCGCTTCCTTCTTCACCGATCGTCGCGAGTCGTGCCTGAACGAGGCAGGCGACTACATCATCGCGGCGGCCGAGGGCGCCGTCGGGCCGGAGCACATCAAGGCCGAGCTCGGAGAGGTGCTGGCAGGGATGCATCCCGGCCGCGAGCACGAGGACGAGCTGACGATCTTCAAGTCGCTCGGAATCGCCGTCGAGGACCTCGCCTCCGCCGAGCTGATCGTGCAGCGCGCGCGGGAGCGCGGCGTCGGCGTCGAGGCACCGTTCTGATCCCACTGGCCGAGATCGAGGCCGCGCGAGACCGCATCGCCGGCACCGCTGTCCGCACTCCCGTTGTCCGGCTCCACGTGGACGGCGCGCCGGCGGAGATCTGGCTGAAGCTCGAGAACCTCCAGCCGATCGGATCCTTCAAGATCCGCGGCGCCGGCAACGCCGTGCTCAGCGCGGCGCCCGAAGAGGTCGCACGCGGGCTCGTCACGACGAGCACGGGGAACATGGCGCAGGGCGTCGCCTGGATGGCACGCAAGCTCGGCGTCCCAGCAACGATCGTCGCGCCCCACAATGCGGCCGCCACGAAGCTCGCGGCGGTCGAGCGGCTCGGCGGCCAGGTCGTACGGCTCTCCTGGGACGAGTGGTGGGCCGCGATGGAGGCCGGCCGGGTCGAGGGCGTCGACGGCCTCTTCATCCACCCCGTGCAGGACGACGCCGTCATCGCGGGGAACGGCACCGCCGGCCTCGAACTCGTCGAGGACCTCGACGAGTTCGATGCTGTCCTGATCCCCTGGGGCGGCGGCGGGCTCTCGACCGGCATCGCGAGCGCGGTCAAGGCGCTGCGACCGGACGTGCGGGTCTACGTGTGCGAGCCCGAGACGGGCGCGCCCGTCACCGCGGCAATGGCGAACGGCCGCACGCCCACGAAGATCGACTACACGGTGTCGTTCATCGACGGCGCCGGCTCGGGGGCGTTGCTGCCGAAGATGTGGGAGCTCGCCGAGCCGCTCCTGACAGACGCCTTCGCGATCTCGCTCGAGGACGCAGCCGCGGCAGTGCGGACGCTCGTCGAGCGGGCACGCGTGGTCGGTGAGGGCGCGGCGGGACTTGCGGTTGCGGCAGCGCTCTCGGGACGGGTCGAGGCGGAGCGCGTCGTCTGCATCGTCTCCGGTGGGAACATCGATGCCGGCCGCCTCGCGACGATTCTCGAGGGCGGCGTCCCCGACTAGTCCAGAAGCGTCCGCTCGAGCCCGGCGACGCACTCGCGCTCGAGAACCCCGAGACCCTTGTCTCTCGCGAACAAGGCCAGCGCCGCGCACAGCGAGATCGCCAGAACCCGCGCCCGCAGGGCCTGCTCGTCAGCGACCGGTCCATATTCGAGCGTGAACGCCTCACGCCCGGCTGTGGGAAGGAAGCTCCACACGAGCATGAGGTCGGCCGATGGATCGGCACGGCAGACGTCGCCCCAGTCGATCACGCCGGAAAGCACTCCCTCGTGGACGAGGACGTGGCGTAGGTGGAGATCGCCGTGAACCACGACCTCTGCGACCGGGGGATCGAGCTCGAGCGCCGCCTCGAACAACGGGCCGGGGTCACCCTTGATTTGCCAGCCGACGTTCTCGAGCTCGGCGAGCCAGGTGCCGGCGATATCCACGCGTGCGCGCATGTCGGTGCGACGGTTCGGATCCAGCGGCAGCTCGAGCCCCGGGTCGACCTGTGACAGCGTCGCCGGTGCATGCAGCGCGCGGAGAAACCGCCCGAGGGCACGTCCGAGCTCGACACGCTGCTCGTCCACAAGGCCGGCGTCCGCCGCTTCGCGCCCGCGGAGCAGCGCGGCGCCGAAGAAGGGCCAGCGATAACGATCGGTCGGCTTTCCGACGAACGTGGGAACCGGGATCGGGAGGGGTAGGAGGGTGGCGAGGCGGGGGGACACCGCGAGCTCGCGCCGAACGCCCGGGAGCGCGAGCTCGCGCCGCGGAAAGCGGAATGCCCACCGCTCCTCGACCAGCCACACGGAGTTGTCCCAGCCTTCGCCGAGCAGACGTGCAGAGGACGCGTCGAGCTCGGGGAACTGATCGGACAAGAGCGCGCGAACGAGCGTCTCGTCGATCTCGACCTCGGCATCCCATTCGGGCACTACGGGAACCTATCGCCGGCTTCAGGCGTTTGAATGCCCCGTGCGCACCGTCTCGATCACGGCCCTCCGCCGTATCGTCATCGGCGCCCAGGGGTACGCGTCGCGGACGCGCACCGGGACGCGGCGCGAGGTCGAGGAGACGATCCGCGCCCTCTCGTGCGTACAGCTCGACTCCATCACGGCCGTCGAACGAAGCCACCGGATCGCCCTCGGCTCGCGCATCGGCGCGTACCCGCGGGAGACGGTCTCGCGCCTCCTCGGGGAGGGGCGGATCTTCGAGTACTGGGCGCACGAGGCGTGCCTCATCCCGGTCGAGGAGTGGCCGCTCTTCCGGGCTCGGATGACCCGGCACCACCCGTGGCGCGGCGACGTCACCAAGGAGCACCCCGAGGTCGCACAGGAGGTGCTCGCCGCCATCCACGAGCGCGGGCCGGTCACGTCGCGCGAGTTCGGCGGCGAGGGCGGCGGCGGGATGTGGAACTGGAAGCCCGCGAAGATGGTCCTCGAGTCGCTCTGGAACGCGGGCGAGATCGTCACCGCCGGGCGAGTCAGCGGCTTCCAGCGCTCGTACGACCTTGCCGAGCGGGTGATTCCGCGAGAGGTTCTCGATGCGCCCGTCCCGGACGACGACACGCGGGACCGCGAGCTCATCCTGCGCTCGGTCGAGGCGCGTGGGGCACTCACGGACGCCGGCATCGCGGAGCACTGGCGCATGCGCGGCGGCGCTGCCCGTGTCCGCCCGCACACGGATGCGCTCGCGGCGGACGGACATCTCGAGCGCGTTCGGGTGGAGGACGGCGACGCCGCGGTGCTCGTCCCCGCTGGTGCCGAGCTCGACCCGCCTTGCCCGACGACGGCGGCGCTCATCTCCCCGTTCGACAACCTGCTCTGGGACCGGCCGTTCGCCCAAAGGATCCTCGCCTTCGAGCACGTCATCGAGGTCTACAAGCGCGCGCACGAGCGCCGATTCGGCTACTACGTCCTACCGTTTCTCTGGCGGGATCGCATCGTCGGACGCGCAGACCTCAAGTCCGAGCGAAGCGAGGGGACTCTCGTCGTCAAGGCGCTCCATCTCGAGCCCCGCGTTCGAAAGTCGGGCGCCCTCGACGACGCGTTCGACCGCGCGCTCGACCGGCTTCGACGCACGGTCGCGCTCGAGCAGGTGCGCCGCTAGGAGCCCCGAACCTGAGAGGCTGCGAGCGTGCACTGGCAGCTGGTGACGCTCGCGCTGATCCTCCTCGGTTTCGCGGC
>Ga0163163_10002760_pt1 | contig 14816 bp, 10 predicted proteins | sample S65metaG_FD_119766 | JGI IMG/M metagenome (GOLD analysis project Ga0163163, IMG submission 119766) | Switchgrass rhizosphere microbial communities from Kellogg Biological Station, Michigan, USA - S6-5 metaG | ecosystem: Host-associated > Plants > Roots > Rhizosphere > Soil | place: USA... | reverse complement strand
GTGGACCGAGTCGACGAGCTCGCCGCGGTCGGCCCAGAGGTCGAGCTGCGCGTCGATCAGCATCGGGTTGCTCGGGCTCCAGAGCAGCTCGTTGCGGAAGTCGTCGACACCCGGGTCCGAAAGCGCGATGCGGCGATGGACCTCGCCTCCGAGCACGCGATAACTGTCGTCCGCGATGACCCGGTCTCCGGCGATGAGCTTGAGCGAGAGCCAGAAGCCCGCGCGGCGCATCCCGCCGAGCTCGGCCTCGAAGTCGATCTCCCACCGTTCGAGGTTCGGGGTCCACCGCAGGCGCCGCAGCCAGGAGCGCGGGACCCGCTCGACCCAGACGGTCTGCCAGATGCCGCTCGTGCGCGGATACCAGATCGAGTGCGACTCGAGCTTCCAGTCCTGCTTGCCGCGAGGCTTCGTCAGATCCGTCGGCTCGTCCTGCGCGCGGACGACGACTTCCTGCTCGAGCTGCGGGAGAAGGAAGCGGGTGACGTCTACCGAGAACGGCGTGTAGCCGCCCTCGTGGCGCGCGACGGGAAGGCCGTTGACCCAGACGGTCGCGGAATAGTCGACCGCGCCGAAACGGAGGAAGAGTCGGTCGCCGTCGGTGAGCGGGGGCGCCTCGAACGTCCTCCGGTACCAGCACGCCCGGTAGAAACCGCTTTCCCCGATGCCGCTCGCCGTGGTCTCCGGCGCGAAGGGAACGCGGATCTTCGCGTCCCAGGAGACGTGCGCCGGGACGCGCCAGCGGGTGTCGGGATCGAGGGCGAAGTCCCAGATGCCATCCAGGCAGACCCAGTCCGCACGCCGAAGCTGGGGCCGCGGGTAGCCCTGATCCGTCACTGGACCTCAGTCTCGTCAAGGCAGGAAGAGAGGTCAAGACGAATCGAGAATTCAGAATCGGGGATCGAGAATTCGTGACGTCGGCCGCTCCACCGCTCCCTCTCGACGCCCCACGCTCCACTCTCTATCGCCTCTCAATCCCAACGTTCACGGGGCTTTACCCTTGGTACGAGTATTGCTCTACCCGACGTCGCGGCGCTCCGCGCCGACCGTTTCGAAAAGCGATTCTGTTTTCGAGTGGAAAAAAAGGAACCCGACCATGAAGTCGAAGTCTGTCTCGAAGATCAACCAGCGCGCACCGCGGGCGGCGGAAGAGCGCACGACTCGCACGGTTGCACCGCGCGCCATCGCGTTCCCCGAGCGCGCCGCGCCGGAATCCGCCCGCTTCCCGATCGTCGTTCACAGCCACCTCCGGTGGTCGTTCGTCTGGCAACGACCGCAGCAGACGCAGTCGCGGCTCGCCGCAAGACACCCGGTTCTCTTCGTCGAGGAGCCGTCGCGCTCGTCCGATTCGGACGTGGATCGCCTGCGTTTGCGCGAGGCGACGCCGAACGTCACCATCGCCGAGCCGTGCCTGTCCGAGCGTGTCGAGACGAGCCGGACCGACGAGGCCCGCGTCGCGACACTGCTCCGCGAGGCGCTGCCGGCGGCCGTTCGGGCGAAGTTCGCGCGAGCCGCGCACTGGCTCTACACGCCGCTGATGATGGGGCAGATCGACGCCTTCCCCGAGCCGCTCGCGGTCGTGTACGACTGCATGGACGAGCTCGCCAAGTTCGACTTCGCCTCTCCCGAGATTCCCGAGCGCGAGCGCGAGCTCATCCGGCGCGCCGACCTGGTCTTCACGGGCGGGTATGAGCTCTACCTCTCCAAGCGCGCGCTCCACCCTCGCGTCCGCTTCTTCGGGTGCGGCGTCGACTTCAACCATTTCCGCGCCGCGGCCTCGGCGCAGCCCCCCGCCGATCTCATGGCGATCCCGGGACCGCGGCTGGGCTACATCGGCGTCATCGACGAGCGCCTCGACTACGACCTCATCGCGCGAGTGGCCGAGTCGCGGCCCGAGTGCTCCGTCGTGATGATCGGTCCGGTCATCAAGGTCGACCCGGCCAGGCTGCCGCGCGCGGCGAACATCCACTACCTGGGAGCACGTCCCTACGAGGAGCTCCCGGCGTACCTGTCCGGTTTCTCCGTCTGCCTGATGCCGTTCGCCATGAACGAGGCGAGCGCGTTCATCAACCCGACGAAGACGCTGGAGTACCTGGCCACCGGCAAGCCGGTGGTCTCGACTCCCGTGCGGGACGTCGTGCGGCTCTTCTCGGAGGTCGTCACGATCGCCGAGGTCGCCGCCTTCCCCGACGCGGTGGCGTCGGTCCTCGCGTCGGGCGCTCGCAATCCCGCCCGCTCGGTCGAGGTCTCGCGCGGCGCGTCCTGGGAGCGGATCGTCGGCGAGATGGAGCTGCTCGTCGCTCGCATCGTCCAGCAGCGCATCGCGGAGCGCCGCACCGAGCAGCACAGCTGGAGCCGCCCCGTCCCGGATTCCTCGTCCTCGCGGCGGCCGGCCGCGGCCGGCGCCTGACGCTATGAAGCGCATCCTCATCATCGGCGCCGGGCCGACGGGGCTCGGCGCGGCGTACAGGCTCCAGGAGCTGGGCTACTCGAACTTCGAAGTCCTCGAGGGAAACCAGGGCCCGGGCGGCCTCGCGTCCAGCGAGAGGAGCGCGAACGGGTTCGTCTACGACATCGGCGGCCACGTTCTCTTCTCGCACTTCCGCTACTTCGACGAGCTGTTCGACCGGATGCTCGGGCCGAACTACCAGGAGCTGCAGCGCGAGGCGTGGGTCTGGATGATGGGCCGCTTCCTTCCCTACCCGTTCCAGAACAACGTCCGCGAGCTCCCGCGCGAGGCGGTCCTCCGCTGCGTCCTCGGAGTGCTCGAGGCGCAGCGCGCCGGGAAGAAGGACTTCGCGAACTTCGAGGAGCTCATCCACGGGGTGTTCGGCGAGGGCATCGCCGAGTACTTCATGATGCCGTACAACTTCAAGGTGTGGGCGCATCCGCCGTCGATGATGGGGACGCGCTGGATCGGCGAGCGAGTTCCCGTCGTCGACCTGAAGCGGATGCTCACGAACGTCATCCTCGACAAGCCGGACGTCTCCTGGGGCCCGAACAACACCTTCAAGTACCCGCGGTACGGCGGCACGGGCGGGCTCTTCCAGGCGATCGCGATGCGGGTGGCGGACAAGATCCGCTACGGCGCGCGCGTCGTCTCGGTGGACGCCCGGCGGCGCCAGGTCCGGCTCGAGAACGGCGGACGCGAGGACTACGACGCGCTCATCAACACCGCGCCGCTGGACCGGCTCGTCGGGGCGATCCCCGATGCGCCCCCGGCAGTGCGCGAGGCCGCGAAGCACCTGCTGCACTCCGGCAGCGCGATCGTCGGCGTCGGCGTCAACCAGCCGAGCCCCACGACGAAGTGCTGGATGTATTTCCCCGAGGCGGACTCCCCGTTCTACCGCGTCACGTACCTCTCGAACTACTCCCCCGAGGTCGTCCCCGACGCCACGCGGCAGTACTCGCTGCTCGCGGAGGTCTCCCGCTCCGCGTACAAGCCGGTCAACATGGAGACCGTCGTCGACGAGGTCCTCGACGGCTTCGTCTCGACGAAGCTCCTCTCGGAAGCGGACCGGCGCGACGTCGTGGACACGCACCTCATCCGCCGCGACTACACGTATCCCATTCCCTCGATCCGCCGCGACGAGGCCCTCGCCGTCATCCAGCCTCACCTCGAGAGCCGCGAGATCTACTCCCGCGGACGCTTCGGCGCGTGGAAGTACGAGATCGGCAACATGGACCACTCCGTCCAGATGGGAGCCGAGATCGCCGAGCGCCTCGTCCACGGGCGGCCCGAGGAGTGCTGGAACGACGTCATCAAGCCGAAGGCGGAGCAGGACCTGGGGCTGCTCGCGGCGGGAGAGGGAGAGCTGGAGGCCGCGAGCTAGAGGGAGGTGAGAATCGAGAATCGGAAAACTCTCGACTTCGCTCTCTTCGCTCTCAGCTCATTTCCTCTCTTTCCTTCCCGCCTTCCTCGACTTCTCGGTTTCCTCGTCGATCGTGAACGCGGCGCGGTCGAGCGCCGCCTCTTCCTCCGGCGGGAGCGCCTCTCCCATCGCAGCCCCGAGCTCCGCCGGAGCCTCGCCTTCCGCGAACGCCTGCCGCTGGCGCGTCAGCTCCGCCGCGAGCGGCTCGTAGACGGGCCGCCGGCCCGAGTCGTCGGCGTAGCCCCACAGACCGTTGGGGCAGTGCCGGTCGTCTTCCCAACCGGGATGGTCCAGGATCGGATAGAGGCAGACCGCCTCGAGCTCGACTCCCATCGCGCGCGCCGCGAGGGCCTCGCGCCCGATGTAGCGGAGCCAGTCCGGCCGCGCCTCGGCCTCGATGCCGGTCTCCGCGATGATGACGGGCCTCCGGTACCGGCGGTGCAGCTCGCGGAGCATGTAGCGCAGCGGCAGGTGCTGCGGATGCGAGGGCGGCAGCATCTTGCCGTTGTGGATCCACTGATTGTGGACGTAGTAGTCCACTCCGACGACGTCGAGGTACTCGGGGCGTCCGCCGAGCTCGGGCCGGGTGCGGCCCGCGATCATGTCCCACGCGGCGTACTGCGACAGCCGGTACAGCTCCGCCTGCAGCCGGTCCTCCGGGCGCGTCGGGTCGGCGATGATGTTGATGATCGGATCGGAGTGGACGAAGCGCGCGCTCCTCGCGACGGCTCGTATCTCCCGGCACGCCGCGATCGCCGCGCGGACGAGCTGCTCCTTGAGCTCGTCGCCGCGCCGCGTCGCGAACGGGTTGAAGAACCCCTTCTCGCCGCCCGCGAACGACAGGAACGAGATCTCGTTGACCGGCGTCACGATGAGGCGCGAGTCGGACTCGCGGCCCCAGAGGACGGCGAAGGCGTGCGCGTAGGCCGCGAAGCGCTCGACGAACTCCTCGCTGAACGGGTCGACCCCGTCGGGCCAGCCGAAGTGCAGGAGGTCCCACGAGACCTCGACCCCGGAGCGTCGCGCCCCGGCGATGAGCGGGAGCACGGGCGACCAGTCGTAGCGGCGCGTTCCGCGGTCCACGAGGTGCCAGCGGACTCCGTCGCGGGCGCCGAGGATCCCCATCTCCGCGAGGCGCTCGTAGTCCTGACGCGCGAAGCGGTCGTGCCGCGTGGACGCGATCAGGTCGAGCCGGCGTCCGTCGCGGCGAACGTGCGTGGAGCACTCGAATCCGCCCATGAAATCGCTGCCGAACAGCCGGCGGCTTCTCGCGGACTTCCTCCCCGGCTTCTTTGCGGGCTTCTTCGCCGGCGCTCGGCGTTCGCGGCGTCGGCCGCTCGGGGATCTCTTCATCGTTTCTTCGTTTCTTCGCTTCTTCCTCTACCGGAACGAGTTTTGCAAGAACGATGCGCGCCAGGAATCGAATCGGGCGACCCATATTTCCAATCCAGGAGGTTTGAACCGTGGATTACCAACGGCAGTTCGGGCGTCGAGACGAGGAAGAGGAAGGACGACGCGGTGGTCGCGGCCGGGAGTCCGAGTCCGGTCGCGGCGAATTCGACCGCGGAGGACAGGGCGGCGGCTACGGCAACAGCCAGGACCAGGCCTTTGGCTCGGTCTACGGACAGGGCCGCGGCTCCCAGAGCTCCTGGCGGCCGGGCGGCGGCAGTGAGCGCGATTTCGGCATGGGGTCCGAGTATGGCTCCGGCAGCGGGTCCGGCAGCTACGGCGGCACGCGCGGGTCCGGCGGCGGCTCCGAGAGCGGGGGCGGCTACGGAGAGGGATACCGGCGCTACGGCGAGAATTACGGCCGCGGTCCGGAGGGCAACGATCAGTCGCAGTCGCAGTGGGGCTCGTCGGGCTCGTCTCGTGGCGGCTCGGGCTACGGCTCCCAGGGCGGCCGCGGTTTCGGCGGCGGCTCACAGGGCGGCGGTTCCCAGTGGAGCGGCGAGTCCCAGCGCGGCGGCGGCCAACAGTGGGGCGGCGAGTCCCAGCGCGGCGGCTCGGGCTATGGCTCGCAGAGCGGATCGGGATTCGGCGGCGGTTCGTCCGGGAGGCCGGGCGGCTCCGGCTTCGAGGGCGCGGATCGCAGCCAGCAGAGCTGGGGCGGTCAATACGGCTACGGCTACGGCGGCGGAGGCGGACAGCAGGTGGGCGGCTCGACGGGCCGCGGCCGCTTCGCCGGGCGCGGGCCGAAGGGCTACCAGCGCTCCGACGACCGCATCCAGGAAGAGATCAGCGATCGGCTCGAGGAGCATGGCGACATCGATGCTTCCGAGATCACCCTGATGGTCACGCAGGGCGAGGTCACCCTCGAGGGAACGGTCGAGGACCGCTGGATGAAGCGGATGGCCGAGGATCTCGCGGAGGAGTGCTCCGGCGTGAAGCAGGTGCACAACCGTCTGCGCATCAAGGGCCGCGGCGGCCGCGAGGAAGGCTCCGGTGGGAGCACGGGCACCGGGGCGACGGGTCTCGACTCGGGGACCGGCGGCGGGCAGGGCGCCATGCGCTCCGGCTCGTCGTCTCCGTCCGGTTCCCAGGGTGGCGTGGGCTCTCAGACGCAGGGAGCGTCGGGCTCGTCCGCGCTGTCCGGATCGGCGCCGGGAACCGGCTCGTCGACGGGCGGCGCCGGCGGCGCGACGGGAACCGGCTCGGCCGGGGCCTCCGGCTCGTCGAGCCCCTCCGAGAAGAGCTCCTCCCGGTCGCAGAAGTCCTGACCTCGGGTCGCGGTGATGATGACAAAGGCGCCCCGGCCGGGGCGCCTTTCCTTTTGGGACGGGCTGCGGAGCGTTCGCCGACGAGGAGATGCGGACATATTAGCCGCCGCTAATATGTCCCGCCCACCTTCACGCGAGCGCGGATCGCTCGCCGCTCGCCGCTCGATGACTCGACGACTCGACTCCTCGATTACGGGACCGGGGTCGGCTGCACCGATCCCGAGTCGCCCGTTCCCGGAGTCCGCGCCGTGGCGCCGGAGCCCGGCCGCGGAGTGCGGTAGGTCCCCCCGGTCCCGCCCGCGCCCGGGGTCATCGTGGTCGACGCTCCCGGAGTCCCCGAGGACATCTGCCCGCCCGCAACGCCCGACGTGTAACCCGACGTCGAGCCCACCGCGGCCGATCCGCTTCCGGTGCCGGTAGCGCTCGAGCCGGTTATGCCGCTCGGGCTGCCGGTCCCCGCGGAGCCCGCGGAGGAAGACGTCGAGCCGGTCGAACCGGGGCTCGTCATTCCGCTCGTGCCCGTACCCGTCATTCCCGTCGTGCCCGTGCCGGTCGTCCCACTCATTCCGGAGGCTCCGGTGCTCCCGGTTCCCTTCGCTCCCGCGGATCCGCTCGAGATGCTCGTCACCCGGTGCTTCCCGGTGCTGTCCGTCATCGACATCACGGTCACGGCATCTCCCGGCTTCGGCGTGCCGTCCACGCGCGCGCTGTCGTCGAGCTTGAGCGAGTGCGCCTTTCCGTCGGCGCCGGTGATGACGAGCTTCTTGCCCGCCTTGTACGACTGGACGGTTCCGGTCATCGTCTGCATCTGCCCGGGCTGCGCGGACATGCTCTGGGGCGAGGTGCCGGACTGCCCGGTCGGTGCCGGGCTCTGAGTGCTTCCCGTCGTCCCCGAACTGTTCGATTGAGTCTGCGCGAGCGCCGTCGTGCCGGCGAAAACCGCCGTCCCGGCCAGTGCAATCCACACGTTCTTTTTCATACTCATTCCCACTCCTGTGAACGCGGCTCCGAATTGGGCCGCCCACGGGAGCGGAGATACAAGTTCCGTGCCCCAGGCGGCGGAGGACGCCTCCCCTCGGGGAATGCGTCCTCCGCGCGTCCTGGTCATCCCGCGTTTCGGGCCGTCACCTCGGGTTCGGGGTCGGCTGCGCGGGCGGCGCGGGCGCCGGCGCCGGCTTCGAGCGATCCTCGCCGGAGGTTGACGTCGCGCTCGTGCTCGTGGAGGCTCCGTCCGGGGCGCCCGTGCTCGACCCGCTGCCGGTCGCGACACTCGACACCCGCTGCTTGCCCTCGCTGTCGGTCATCCACGTGACGGTGACGGAGTCGCCCGGATTCGGAGCCGTCTCCACGCGGGCAGTCTCGTCGAGCTTGAGCGAGTGGTTCTTGCCATCGGCGTCCGTGACGACGATCTTCTTCCCGGCCTTGTACGATTTGACCGTGCCACTCAGAGTCTGCGTCTCGCCGGGCTGAGCGGTCGCCGTCTGTGCCTGCGCCGCGGCGCGTCGGGCCCGCAGCTGGTCTTCAGGGCTCGAGCTCGGATTCGCCTGGCTCTGCGCGAGCGCGGTGGCCGCGGCGAATGTCCCCGATGCCAGCGCGAGCAGCATCTTCCTCGTCATACTCTCTCCTCTCGAAAGCGGCCCCGAATTGGGCCGTCCCCCTCTCGAGATACAAGATCTGTGCCCCGCGCCGACGGATTTTCGCACCGAGGCTCGGCTCGGCCCCGGTCACGATTTCGTGTGTGCGGCGGACCGGGAGAGCTGCTCGTCGAACCCGGGCAGAATCGCGCGGAAGAACGCGTTCTGCACGAGACGGCCGATGACCTGCCAGGTGTTCGTGTTCGGATTGTCCACCGGCCCAGAGATGTCGGCCTTCGTCGCGACCTCGTCGCGAGGCGGGTTCTCCAGCAGCTTCGAGACGCCGCCGACGAGCCTCTCGTAGAGCTTCCGGAAGAGGCTCTTCTCCGCGTCCTGGCGCTTGTCGTAGACCTGCATGTCGCGGAAGAGCGGCTTCACGTAGCCCTCGATGTGGTTGTTCCGCACGGAGAGCTCGGTGAAGAACGAGAAGATGCCCGCCGTCACGTCGAACTTCCCGTAGCTGCGGAGCAGGTCGTTCATCGCCACGAGCGGCGTGTCCTCGATCGCGACCTTCAAGTCGAAGTCGGGACTCCTGGCCTCGGGACGGAAGGCGGCCGAGGCGGTCGCCTTGCCCTTCCCCATGAAGAGCCCGCGCGCCGTCGCCTTCGCCGGGCCCTCGACGAAGTGATTGCTGAGGTTCGTCAGCTCCAGGTGAAGATCGGAGACGAACACCCTGTAGCCGGGCTGCTTGGCCTTGTTGACCAGCCCGAACTCGCTGTTGTCGATGACGAGCTTGTCGAGCTTCATCACGCGGTCGTTTCGATCGGTCTGTTCCTTCGCGGCCTGCGCGACTTCCCGTTTGCGCGCCGTCTCCGCACCGGCGGTCTCGGCGGTGTGGACGTAGTCGAGCTTCAGGTCGCGCAGCGTCAGGTCCGTCAGGTGCACGAGCTGGAAGTTCGGGGCGTACTCGACCTCTCCCTCGAGCCAGAGCACGCCCCCCTTCACGGCGAGGTTGGATCTCGCGATCATGGGATGGAAGTACTCGAGGGGAACCTTCTCGAGCTTCACCACGGTGTGGATTCCCGGAAACGGCTCGGAGAGGAAGTTCGCATGGCCGTCGACGACGCCGTGGCCCGTGCCGAGCACGACGGCCTCCGCGTGGAGGGGCGACGGATACGTGTGATCCTTCGAGTGGATGTTGCGGATGTTGTTCGCGCGCATGTAGAGGTGCGTCAGGGTCAGCGGACGCTTGGGGTCTTCGTCGATGTAGGTGACGGTTCCGTCGTCGATCCGCCACAGGTTGATCTTCAACGGGTAGATCTGCTCGAGGGCCTGCTGCCAGCCCTTATCCTTGACCGGAGTCTGGTCCCGGGCCTCGTGCTTGAGCTGCGCGAGGTTCACGTACAGGGAGGGCCTCTGAACGAAGAAGTCGGCCACGAGCCTGCCGGACAGGAGCTCGCGCCACTGAACGCTCGCCTTCAGTCGAGGGATCTGGAGAATCGGAGGATCGGGGAACTCCTGCTGCCGCACGTCCACGTCTCGGAGGGTCACCGAGAGCCCGATCAGCTGGAAATGAAGCCCGCCGATCCGCGCCTGATAACCCTTGAGGCTCTGGTTCATCCGTCGTTCCATCGACCGGCGCATGGGCTCGTCCACGAAGAACGAGGCGACGAACAGCAGGACCAGCAGCGCGAGGATCGAGCCGCCGACCCACTTCGCGGTCCGCGAAACGGCGTGAGGGACTCGGCGGCGCCGCCGGAACCTCCGGCCGTCGTCACGCGGGGCCGGTCCCGGCTCGCGAGTCGGTCTGTGAGTCGCTCGGCTCAACGGTCCTCCATGCTCTGCGCGAGGGCCTCGATTCGCTGCACGAAGGCACACCCGCGGCGCGCCCCCTCGCTACCGACCGAGGGAGCAAGCCTCCTGCCATTCCGGCCACTCGGGGACCACGCCGGCGAGCCCGGCGAGGCCGCGGCGAAGCCGACCGGGCGGGGCTCGACCCGGATATTCCCGACGGGCGCCGGGAACGTCGATTGCACCGACCACGCGCATGCGCACGTCTCTGGGACGTGTCCGCCCGGGTTCCTCCGGCGTGGGAGCCGCGGCCGCGCTTTCGAGACGCGCAGTCCGTCCGTGACCCCGGACACACGCCCTCCGCACGATTCCGGTAACGCACTGGCCGCCGCGCCCGTTCAGGTTATGGCCCTCGAGAAAATGAACCATCGCGGAACGACGGAAGACTGCGTCGCCGCATGAGGACACGCACGCTGCGGATCCTCATGTGCCCCTATTGCGCCGGGCCGCTCGAGCCGCAGGCGCGCCGGCCGGAGTCGGGGGACGAGATCGAGTCCGCCGTGCTCCGCTGCGAGTGCAGCGAGTTCCCGCTGCTGGGCGGCATCCCCATCTTCCGGCGGGACGGGCGCGTGGACAACATGAAGCAGACCGTCCACTCGACGATCCATCGCGGTCCGGACGTCCGCCTCCTCGTCGAGCGAATCCGCGCGGGTGATCGCGATCGCGCACTCCTGATGCTGCTGGTGCCGCCCGATCGGCTGGTGCGCAACACGCGCCGCGCCGCGGAGGTTCTCCCGGGAAGGGTCGGCCGCCGGGTCATGCCGCGCGCGTACCGCGCCTGGGACCGTCTGGCCGAGCGCCACCGGGGCCTCTTCCTCGACGACTCGTCGCCGTCCCGCTCGACCGCGGAGGATCTCCTGGCGTACTACGGCGCGGACTGGTTCGTGCACTGGGACTTCTTCCTGCATCGCTTCGGCATGCCGCGCCACCTGACGAGCCTGAGCCTCGCGAGCATCCTGCCGACCTCCGACAAGCCCGTGCTCGACGCCGCCTGCGGGATGGGCCACACACTTCACTACTGGACGACCCGCCACCCGGACCATCTCTTCGTCGGGCTCGACCGGAACTTCTTCCAGCTCTACGCGGCGCGCCGGTGGGTCGCGCCCGGCGCGGACTACGTCTGCTCGGATGCCGACGTTCCGCTTCCCTTTCGCTCGGACGCATTCGGCGGCGCCTTCTGCATGGACGCGTTTCACCTCTTCCGCGGACGGCTCACGAGCGCCTCGGAGATGGAGCGGATCACGGGAGACGACGGCGTCGTCGAGATCGTGCGCGCCGGCAACGCTCTCGTGAAGCCGCGCGAGGGACTCGAGCTGCCGCCGGCGAGCTATCCCCGGCTGTTCGGCGATCGCGAGGTCCGGTTCGTCCCCGAGAAGGCGCTCCTCGAGCGCTATCTCGAAGGCGTCGGCCCGGCGCTCGAGCGGCCGGTCGGTCCCTCGGAGGTCGCGGCCGACAAGTGGATCTCCTTCGTCGTATCGAAACGGCGCGACGTCTTCCGCGACTACGGGCGCTTCGGGGACTGGCCGCACGGGCTCGGCCGCCTCGCCATCAACCCTCTATACCGCGAGCGGCGGCGCGGAGCGTCCGGCGAGGTGGAGCTCGAGCTCGTCTTCCCGACGAAATGGTACGAGGTCGAGAACGCGGATTGCCGGCGATACATGCCGGCGAGCGTCACCGCGTCGGCGGCGGATCTGGAGGACGTCGCCGCCGGGCGTCGAACGCCGCGGATCGAAGAGTGGATCCGGACGAGCGTGGTCGTCGGCCTGCCCGAACGCTATCTCCGGACGATCGGCCCGAGACCGCCCGCGCGCCCCGCGCCCGCCACGGTCCGCTGACCGACTCGCACGCCCGCGGCCCGCGAGGTCGCCCGATCACGGAAGCGTGAACGCGTTGGTGAGAAGTGCGGCCATCTGGCCTCGCGTGACCGCCTCGGAGGGGCAGTACGCGCCCCCGCCGCATCCGGCCGCGATGCCTCTCGCGACGAGGTCCTCGATCCAGTCCGCGAACGGTCCGGGACACGGCACGTCGGTGAAGATCGCGGTGCAGGGCGGCGGAGCATACGCGGCGCCGACGGATGCCTTCAAGACCAGCACGGCGGCCTGGTCGCGGCGCACGGGCGCGTCGGGGCAGTAGTCCCCGCCGCCGCAGCCGGCCGTGATCCCGGCCGCCGCGAGCGCCTCGATCCAGTCGGAGAACGGGCCGGGGCAGGGCACGTCCGCGAACACGCCGGCGCATGCGGCGGGGATCGCGCAGATTCCGTCCCGCGCCCGGAGGAGCAGCGGAGCGGACTGAGCGCGCGTCACCGGCGCGACCGGACAGTACTCCCCTCCTCCGCAGCCGGCGGCCACTCCGTTCGACGCCACCGCGACGACGGCGGCGTGGAAGGCCGAGCCGGGGGGCACGTCCGCGAAGTCCGCGAACCAGGCGAACCCGAGCTGCCCGTTCGATCCGGTCGCGCTCGACACGGCGACGCTCGCGGCCGTGCCCGGCGGCAGCGGCGGAGAGACCGCGGCGAGAGTGCTTTCGTCCACGACGACCGTCGACACCGCGACCCCGCCGACCGAGACCAGCGAGTCGGCGGCGAAGTCGGTGCCGAGCACCGCCACGGCCTGTCCTCCCGCGGCCGCGCCGCTGCGCGGGAGGACGTCGAAGACGATTCCGGAGGAGATCTCGGACGTGTTCCCCGCCGAGTCGGTCGCCGTGGCCGTGACCACCTCCCCGTCCGGCAGGTCGACCGGAAGGGTCGCGTCGAACACCGCGTCGCCGCCGCCGTGCTCGGGCGCCTCTCCGCCCGAGGTGGTGACGACGGTCTCACCGAGGCGCACGCGCGCCTGAGCAAGGGTCCGCGGGCGCGCGGAGCACGCCGAGTCCGCGTAGAAGTCGAGGGTGTACGAGGCGGAGGGAGCGGCGTGCAGCGCGCCGCGGATCCGCAGGGCGCCGGGCTGCGCGTCGACGGACAGGATCAGCGGAAAGTTCTGGAGGCCGTTGCCTCCCTCGTCTACGTCCCCGTCGTCGTTCGGCGTGTGGCCGGGCGTCACGTCCGGCGGCAGCAGGTCGATGCCGAGGAGCGCGTTCGCGTAGATCGCGTTGCCGCGGATCGCGTTGCCGGCGCCGCCGTCGACCACGACGCCGGAGCCCAGGCTGTACGCGATCACGTTGGCCTCGCCGGGGCCGACTCCGCCGACCGCGGTGTCGAAGGCGTTGCCGAGCAGGATCCCCTGGCCGTTCGGCAGCGGAGCCGAGCCCGACGAGTCCGTTCCCACGAGGTTGCCCTGCACGACGTTGCCCGTCCCGAGGATGGTCAGGCCGTCGCCGAAGTTTCCGGAGATGAGGTTGCCGGCACCGGGCGCGGGACCTCCGACGACGACGCCGTTCGCCCCGGAGATGCTCACGCCGCTCCCGGAGTTCGGGACCGCGAGCATCCCGCTCGGGTCCGTGCCGATGCGGTTGCCCTGCAGGATCGTGCCATCCGCTCCGGCGGACAGGTTGATCGCGTCCCCGAAGTGACCGGAGACGACGTTGCCGGATCCGTCCGCCGTCCCGCCGATCTGCGCGGCCGGAGAGCGCACGTCGATGCCGAGGCTGTTGCTCGCGGCGCGGCCGTCCGCGCGAAGCCCGATCCAGTTTCCGGCGACGACCGTGCCCGGGTCGGGCGACGTGAGCCGGATGCCGATCGTCTGGCCGGCGATGACGTTGCCCTGGCCGGGCGCCGGTCCGCCGATGCGGTGGGTGCCGGCGAGGACCGCGATGCCCGCCAGGTGATTCCCGCGGAGACCGGTGCCCGCGGCGTCGAGCCCGACGTAGCAGCCCTCGATCGCGCTCGCCGCCGCGACTCCGGAGAAGGCCACGCCGTATGCTCCGAATCCGCCGATCGAGAGCGCCCGGAGCGTGCTGCCGCCGTAGACGTCGTCGATGCCGTCCACGCCGATGCCCGCCTGGGAGCCGTCGAGCTCGATGAGCGGAACGCCGGCGAAGCCGGGCTGCGTGGACCCGTCGATCGTCGCGGGATCGGTGAGCGCCGGGAGCGCGGTCGCGGGAGCGATCGTCGCCACGCCTCCGCCGCCGACGGAGAAGGCGATCGTGTCCGGGCCCGGAGACGCGTTGGCGTCGAGGATCGCCTGCCTCAGCGAGCCGGGCCCGGAGTCGGACGTCGTGTTGACGGTGAAGGTCGCGGCGCCCAGGAAAGCGGGGGACGAGACGAGGAGGACTCCGAAGCCGAGCCCGGCGAGGGTTCCGAAACACTGTCCGGCGAGCCGACGGCCGGGAAGGAGCGCGGCGCGCTCCAGGGGCTTCCGGGCTCGGCGCATCGGCCGCCGAGCTTACCAGCCGCCCCGCGCGATCAGGCGGTGACGGAAAGGGAGGGAGACGCGGGATCCGGATCGCCCGTGGGAGCCTCGACGGACCCCGCGGGAAGATCGCGAGAGCGCTCCGTCATCCAGGCCAGGCCCCGCGAGAGCTCGTCGATCAGGGAGCACAGATCCGCCGGCTCGTCGAACAGCAGGCTCAGCGATCCTTCGTGGCAGTCCAGGACGAGGGCACGGCCCAGGCCGTCTCCGCGGGCATGCTCGATGCGAAGGACGCAGATCTCGGCGGCAGGGTCCAGCTTCATGGGGGCCTCCGGGACCGGGGGATGCGCGACTCGTGCCAACGAGCCGGCCCGCCGGAGTCATTCCGTCTCGATCTCGTAGACGTCGACGCCCGTGCCGAGCCGTTGAAATCGCTCGATCGGTCCGGCGCCGAGGGCCCGCCGCCAGGAAGGGCGCCGGGACTTCCCGAAGATGGCGAGCGTCACGCCGTGCTCGCGG